>ERZ779725.1725-NODE-1725-length-11477-cov-3.968920_pt1 | contig 11477 bp, 13 predicted proteins | sample MGYA00511890_ERZ779725 | MGnify/ENA primary metagenome ERZ779725 (study PRJEB29588, sample SAMEA2148549) | human gut metagenome | biome: human gut; feature: human-associated habitat; material: faeces | place: Denmark | collected 2008/2010 ...
AAGTCGGAGTTCGTATTATTTTTTGCAAAAGACTTCTTCGGAGTCAAAATACCAAGATGAATACGAAAAGAAACGGAAATCCGGGCAAGCGATTGCTCGGATTTTTCTTTATATTAAACCTTCTTCCCGTTGTTGTGATGGAGAATACTTTTTCAATAAAGATTGAATCCCTCCGATTTATTTGCCTTCCGTTGTGGCTTATCGTAGCACGGAGAAAATCGGAAGTCAACGGGAAAAAATTATCGCTGAAAACTTATAAAATACCGAGAGTCGGACTTAACGAAAAGTTCGGCTCTTTTTTTATTTACGCAATATTTTTTTCTGATCCGCTGACTTCGGGGATAAAGACCGAAAGAAGAAAAGATAATGGCTTTTCTCGGTGCTTTCGTTGCCCCTGCCGAAAGGCAAATAAATTATTCGGAGGTATTCCAAAATGAAAAAAGTAGTATTCTCAATCACCAACGTTAGAAGCAAATCGGATAAGAAATTATCCGGCTTCGGGTATTTGACGGAAGGTAATTTACTCTGTCCGTGCATATCCAAGAACAACAAACCTTATATTCGCATCTTCGAAGACGTTGAAAAAGCGTGCCACGCGGTAGCGAACAGACCGGACGAGTTCAAAGGCTATATCACAATGTACTTTACCGAAGTCCCGGTTTACAGAGAAAAAGACGGCTCTTACGATATGCTCGACCTCGAAGTCGAATATCAAGTTTGGTACAAATTCGTAAAGGAGTAATGAAAATGGCTGAATATCAACACTTTGACGGTGAAACCTTTATCACCTTTGACATTGTATCCGTAAACGAAAGAACGAACGAAGTTCAAGTTGCCGTAACTAACAGAGGCAAAATAAGCGTTATCACATACGACTTATACACCGACGAGAACGGCAACTACTTCGAATACGGCTGTATGTACGAGAAAATCTATCTCGACGAATTTACGGAGGCGTGAAATGGACGGCAATATCAAAATCGTTATCGGCTCTTGGGGCTCATACAACGAATGCAACGAAAGAGCGTTAGGCTCAAAGTGGCTCGACCTTTCGGACTACACCGATTGGGAACAGATCACCGACGAACTCAAAGAAGAAGGCTTTATTCTCGATGGTATCGACGAAGAACTGTTTATTCAGGATGTCGAAGGCTTACCGTCGGGCTGTAAGAATTGGGATTATACGAACCCGCAAACGCTATTTGAAACGCTCTGCGAATCGGGCGTTTTAGACGACGAATACAAGTATAACGTTCTGATGGCGTTCCTTGAAGTCCGTTGCTACGATGACTTCGAAGAACTCGTTTCTTCCCATGGCTCACGTTGGAACGACGATATCAACCTTTATAAAGGCTACGATTGGGACGACTACGGACGTGAAATGTTCTCGTGTTCCGGTTATGACCGAGAGATACCCGAACACCTGCAAGACTTTTTCGACTTTGAAGCATACGGAAAATATCTCGGCGACTACAACGTACAAGAATACAGCGAAGGCTTAATTGAAATCTATTAAAAACAAGGAGATAAAAACAATGAAAACAACAAACGAACAAAAGAAAATCGAAGCACTCGAAAGAATGAGAACTCTCAAACTCTACCCGAACATTATCAAAGAATTTGAGAAAGAAAACATCGTCAATATGTCCGAAAACGGCGGTTTCCTCTATTGGCTGACCGATGAACAGAAAGAAATCGTATTGGACTTTGAAGCCGAACACGACGCGCTTGTGTATCACGTTATCCACGATTTTACGGGCTTCGGCGAACTACTTACGTTCTTCTACGTTTCGGACGATGACGAAGAATGGGAATATGACCGCGAAGACTTGAAAGCCGGTTACGCCTGCGCTTACGTGAAAAACCTTACCGACGATATGTGTTCGGAATTCGGCAGCGTTTGTTTCAAACAGCAATTTGGCGGACTTGTAAGAACTGCATAAGGAGAAAACGACAATGAAACCTTTTAAGACAATGGCTCATATAAACTCGCTCGGCGGTAAAATGGCTGAAATAACCGTTCTGGATAAGCCGAACGAGAACGAAAACAGGTATATAGTCGAATATAGCGGGGTTAAATGCTCCGCTATTTTCAACTGGTTTGTTTGCGAATACTACGCGGATGATATTTACGGAATTATAAAGGAGAATTGAACAATGGCAACTATCGCGGAACTCAAAAAATATATAAACTACGAATTTTCATCGGGCTGTTACACCGGTGATGACTACAAAACATTTCAAACGAAGTATATCAATTACTTGAAATCTATGTGCAAACGCAATCATTGGCAACTTGTCAACGTAGGAAGAAATCACTACTGCTTTTCCGCGTTTATCAAAAGTGCGGAAAACAAGTGCGTTTACATATCCATAAGCGACGTTCGATACTTTTCAAACGAATGGTATGACTGTATTCTTATCCGAACCGCTAAAAACGAAACGGATTATCGAGGCGGGTTCAATCACCGTACCACTCTTGACGATTTAGAAGGCAAAGCCGCCGAACTGCTCGAAGATTTACCGTTTTAAGGAGAAACGATTATGACGCTGAATTTAGAAGCAAAAAACAACCAAGAGGAACTTGTACTTGCCTATTTACAGGAAAACGCAAGTCAGACTCTTGCGGATAAAATCAATAACGGAACGCCGTTTGAGAAAGACGGTAAACCGCTACGAAACAAAAAGACGCTTTCGGGCTTTATGAAATATGCCTGCGAAGAAGCGAGAAAACTCGCCGAAAAAGGAGCAAACTCCGCTTGTATCGACAGCGACACGGTTTTCGGCTGGGCTATCCACTATTTTGAAGAAGATTCGATAGAAGGCACGTTATACACCCTCGACGGAGAGGAATACAAACCCGCGCCGAAACAGTCGAAACCGGGTTCAAAGCCCGTTGTCAAAAAGCCGGAACCGCCGAGAGAAAAGCAATTTAAAATCTTCGATATGGCGGAAGAAGCCGAAGAAAAGACGGATGACGAAACCGAAGACGAACTTCCGACGCAAGACGAAATCGACAAGATTATGACCGAGATCGCGGAAGAAGAACACAAAGAAGAAAAGCCGAAAGGCAGTCCGCTTTATCAACAATATATTGAGTTGCAAAACAAGTATCCCGATTGTATCGTCGCTTACCGTATCGGTGATTTTTACGAGATATTCGGAGAAAACGCCGTAACCGTTTCTAACGCTTTGGATTTGACCTTGACAGGTCGGGACTGCGGACTTGAAAGCCGCGTTCCGATGGTCGGTTTTCCTTATCACGTTTCGGATAACTATATCTCAAAACTCGTAGAAAAAGGCTTCAAAGTCGCCGTTTGTGAGTCCCTTTCTGAAATAAGAAAAAACACGGACGAAAGGGTTGTTGACGAAGAAACGGGAGAAATCCTTACCGAAGAAGAAATGCGAGAATTTGACGGAGATATCGAAGAACCGTCGGATCTTCTCGCCGAAGAAGAAACAGAACTTGCGAAACACTTTGACTCCGACGTGGCATTTGAACTTGCGGACTTGCTCGGAAATACTTTTACCGTGGGGTGATAACGATGATTGAAACGAAAATCAAACCGATACCGAAATACATAATCGAACGTATCAAAAAGGAAGATAAGAAATACCGCAATTACGGCACGGGACTTACTCGCTTTTACGCCTATCTGACGAAAAACGACGGCGAACTCGTTAAAGTAACCGTTGCCGTCAGAAACCGTTATAGCAAGTGGCACTGTAAACAAGTTGCCGTTCACGGCGTCCACTCGGAAAGGTGCTTTATCAAAGATATCGTCTTCTACTATATCTCCGGTTATCACGTCGGTTGGTACGAAGAAGGCTTGCAAAAAGAGCAAAAATGGTACGAATCTACCGAGTGGGGTTGGCAAGAAGATAAACTTTTCGATCCCTACGCTCCTATCGTAAACAGCGAATATCTCGACAAATTCCCCGAATATAAGTATTCGGCGGCAGAACTCTACAAAGGCGTCGATATATTCAAATATCTGCGGTTATACGAGAAATACCCTCAAATCGAATATCTGATGAAAGCGGGATTTCACCGTATCGCTTTTTCGGAACAAATACTACGAAAAGTCGGCAAGGACAAACGCTTTTGCAAATGGCTGATGAAACACCGAGAAGACATAGCCTTCCACGATTATTACGTCGCCGTTATCCTGAAAGCCTATCAAACTGGTAAACCGATACAGTCCTTACAGGATTTCCACAAAAACAAACTTGCGCTTCAACACGACAGGTATCTCAAACCGGTACGGGAGTTCTTCAAGTCTGACCTTGAACGGTTCTTCTCTTATATCGACAAACAAATGATAACCGCGAATTTGTACTTGGACTATCTCAACGCCTGTAATTATCTCGGCTTGGATATGACGGAAGACAAAAACCGCTTCCCGCACGATTTCAAACGTTGGCACGATATCCGCATCGACGAATACGCTACCGCAAAAGCGATGAAAGACGCCGAAGAACGAAAGGAACTATACGAGCAATTCGCCGCCGTTGCCGAAAAGTATCTCGCTATGCAAGAAAGCAAAGACGGTTACGCTATCGTAATTGCAAGAAGCCCGGCAGACCTTATGAAAGAAGGCAACGCTTTACACCACTGCGTGGGAAGTATGGGCTACGACAGAAAGTTTATCCGCGAAGAAACGCTTATCTTCTTTGTCCGAAACACAGCGGATATCGAAAAGCCGTTCGTTACGATGGAATATTCCTTGAAAACGAAGAAGATTTTACAGTGCTATGCCCAAAGCAACACCAAACCCGACGACAACGTTATGACCTTTATCAATAAATCGTGGCTCCCGTATGCCAACAGGAAATTACGGAAAATCCAAAAAGCGGCGGCTTAACGCAAAGGGCAACGTGATGTTGCATCCAAATCAAAAAACAATTACAAGGAGATTATACTATGAGCAACTATTTCAGAATTACTGCGTATCACCCCGAAAAAGATATGTCAATCATTATGGACTCGAACGGTATCTACGAGAAACTATGGCAGTTCTCGGCATATCTCGTATCGAAAGGCTTTAAGGTCTTGGAAGTCGGAAGCGAAGGATCTTTTACCGACGGAAATATCACGAGAGCCGAATACGATGCCGAAAAAATGATACTTCGGGCTTGTCAGAAAGGCAAACCTACTTATCGTAACGGAACGGTGATCGTCGAAGGTAAATACTATAAACCGATAAGCAACTGAAAGCAGGTTGATTGAGAATACGACCTATCCGTGGAGTGTAGTTTTCCGCTCCCTTTTTTTATGCTGAACTCGCACTACTTCAAGCGGTCAAACAATCGTACAAACCGGAATTTATCGAGCAACCAGCTTCAAAAATTTAGTATCATTCATCTGCTCGTTTGTCAGATATACTCCGTCATAAAAGAGAGCATACGTTGTGATCGGTGTGGGTGCGTTCTGCGCCTGTTCTTTATTTTCGATGTGTATCGCTTTGAACGGGATATTATGCTCTTTTGCAGTTTGTTCCAAGATCGGAACATATTTTGCGTTAAAGGGACACTGGCTTGTATAGTAAAGCACATATCCTTTTTCTTCGATACGCGGATACTTGGCGCAATCTTTGAAACGGGGTTTTGCGGCAGAAGCGGCAAACGGCAAATATGCAAGCTGAATTCCGTTATCAGCCTCATCGCAAACGGTAAAACCTTTGTATTTCAGATATTTCGGATCTGCAAGAAACGGTTTTTTCTTTTCGGAAGTTAAAATGCAAAGACCGGTTTTCCCCTTGGCTTTACTGTCTTTTATACACTCGTCTAAAAGTTCGTTTGAATATCCATGCCCTTTAAATGAGCCGGATACCCATAGACAGTCAATATACATATAACCGTCTGCATCTATCGGATTCCACGCATTTTCAGCGGGTATATATTCAATAAAACACTTCCCGCGCTCCACGCTTTTAAGAAATACAAGCCCGTCATCAAAACGTGCGGTAAGCCATGCTTTTTTGGATGCAACCTGAACATCCTTATTGTTTGAAATGGCACAGCAAATATGTTCGCTTTCAATGTTATCCTTTGTAACCTTTATGTATTCCATAACAGTTTCCTCCGTAAATCCCGATTTATTGAAATAATTATAGCAAATTTTTCTCAAAAAATCAAGTTTAGTCATACCGTTCAGGAAGTCCAAACTCGAAAGGATTTTGCGAGAATGGCGATTAGGCGTGTGCTTGTCTTGATACAAGTCGGCGTCGCTTCGCTCCGCCGAAGACAAGCACACGCCTGCAACTAAATGAAACCGACTTAAATACGGAAAACGAAAGCGATGACGGAGCGGTGTTCGCCGCTGAACCGCTTGGCGAATCACCGCTATTCCCGTTCACGCGGATTTTCCGTTTTGATACCGTATTTTACACTCGGATTATCCTTTCAGTTGCTTTTGCGCATAAGCCTTATCGTTTCTTTGCTTACCGTTCCGACGTAGCATCCTTCGTCCCAACAGGTAAAATCGTCGAATAATAGCAGTTTCTTATCTTCTTGTCCTATAGTGCAGGCAACGTCGTCGTCCATAATATCGGATATAAAATATTGCGGTAAACCTTTGGAATAAACGATTCTTCCGCCGTCTTTTTCGAGATACTTCATAATGTATCTCACGGCTTCGCTTAAAACGTGTTCGTTTACCTCTTTGAAGTCCGAACGCCCGAATCTTTCATTAAAATATGTATTCTGATACGTCGTTTGCACTTTTTCTTTGACGGGCGAGTAGTCTTTTACTTCAACGAGTTCACCGACCATTGTGTCGGGCGGAATATAAAATAACCCGTGAAAATGCAATCGTTTCTTATCCGGGGAGCGTTCCCATACGCCGACGTATTTCCATTTACGGCGGTAGCACATTTTCTTGAACGTATCGGAAAGTTTCTTTCTGAACGATTCTTCGGAGTGTTTCTTTCCGTCGTAGGTGAAAGTGCAAAAATAGTTGAAAGTCTGCAGGTTCACTTTGCGCACAAGCCTGACGCGCTTTGCAATAGCGTTGCGTTTCAATCTGTCGAATTGACCGTCAACGTATTGTTTTGCGGCTTCGGCGTTTGCAAAATATTGTTTCATGCGGTCGTAAATATACTTTTCACGTTCACGCTTTTTAAGACTTTTACACTCTTCATACAGTTCGTCGAATAGCTGCCTTCGTGTTATCTTTCGTGTTGTCGTAGGCGTTGAAATTTCGCCCGTGGGTGGGTTTTCGTTTTGTTCCGAGTGTTCTCCCGAATCAACTTCGCTTGTGTCGTTAAGTGCCGTTAAAGCCGTTTCAGCGTTACACTTATCCGTGTTTAACTGCTGTTGTTGTAGCGTATTGTCAACGACTTCGATTACTTCTTCGGGGTGGTAGCGTTTTGGTGAGGCAGGTCTTGTCGTGTGCGGAATCGCTATGAAATGGCTTCCATCGTTGTATATTTTACACTTTTGATATGGCATGATTTTTACCTCCTTTCCTTGCGCAAATGCAAGGGTATTTTTTATTAAACCAACGGGAAACGATTGAACGAAAATACTACTTCGTTTCCGTCGGCGGTGGTCGCTTGGAATTCATAATTTCGGCAAGTTGTTTTTCATACCTGCGCATCATAATTTCCGTAACCTTATGGATAATTTCTTCTCTGGACTCGTCCATGTCCTTTTTGTCTACTTCGTCGAGTTTTACATACAGCGGAATATTGACGGCGTAACTTCCGTCCTTTCTTCTCAGTCCTATGTATGCGACCTTTTGGTATTGTTCGTTCATTTAATCGTCTCCCGTTTGTTTTCGTGGTTTTAGTTTACTTCGCTCACATTGCAGATTTTGCAACAATTAAAAATTTATCTTACAAAAAGTGTAAGCTCCTTATGGGACACCTTTTGTCCCAATTAAAAATCTTTTTGTAGTCGTATCTTAGCAGTCAAACCGGAAGGTTTTTTTCCTATTTGAAAATTTTCTTGATGAAATTTTAGGACTGCAATACGACACCTTTTGTCGTGATTAAAAAAATTTCAACAACTTTTGCCTTTATTCTAAAAGGCGAACTCGCAAAATCTTTGCGACATCGAAAAAGTTTTTACGATAAAATTTTACACCGCGATTTTACCGATTACCAGAACATCGGCGTGACGGAAATGTTCCAGTTTGTGATGCCGCAGTAACCTTGGTGTAACCGCCGAGTAACTTCGATGTGATGTTTTTCGTCGCGCAGAAACAGCATACACGAAAGAAAAACTAAATGTAACAGACTTTACCAAGCACTTTGGGATATGAGCGTGAACTTTCGGCACAAAAGCGAAGTGCTTCCATACAGAAACATACTTCCCAAATACTTACGTGCAGCAAAAAAAGCCGCTCGGAATCATAAAGGAAACCGAAAGGCAATATGAAATATAATTGCAGTGCTTTGCCACGCTATTTCAAAGTTTTTCAATTTTATGAAATAGCGGTATAAGATTTGCAAGAATTGACTCAATAAAAAGTCGATATCTGCATCATATTGAATAACAATATGCAAATATTATGCCTATTTCTCTTGACTTTCTGCATTGTTTTGGATATAATATGTGCAGATTAAGGAGGCGTGCTATGCATAAATTTGATTATTCTTTCTTGAAAAACGGGCTTATTTCGGCAAAAACACTTAACATGGCTACAAGCATTTATTCATTAAAAACAATGGCAAAAGTCAGAAAAGCCGACCATTTGAAAATTTTTACGGAACTTGAAAAAATAGCCAAAATTCAGTCGGTAAAAAACTCTAACGCAATTGAGGGAATAGTTACAAGCGACGAGCGTATCAAAGCTATTGTTACTCAAAGCAGTGCGCCGCTTAACCATGACGAGGCTGAAATTGCCGGCTATCGCGACGCATTGAATGAAATTCATACCAATAATCAATACATCGGTTTTAACGAGTCGGATATATTGCATTTGCATGAAATTCTTCTATCTGCAACGGGTTACGAATACGGCGGTAAATATAAAGATTTTGACAATGCAATTATCGAAATAGACTCACAAGGCAACAGAAATATTAGATTTGCCCCTACGCCCGCGAGCGAAACAAAGCACGCTATGGAACAACTTGTGTTGGCGTATATGGCGGCGGCAAACGATTCCGAAATAAATCAACTACTTCTTATTCCGTGCGTTATTTTAGACTTCTTGTGCATCCACCCGTTCCGCGACGGAAACGGCAGAATGTCAAGACTTCTTTCGCTTTTGCTGCTATATAAAAACGGTTTCGATGCAGGCAAATACGTTTCTTTCGAGGAACAAATCAATAAATACAAAGGCTTTTATTACGAAGCATTAAGACAATCGTCCATAAATTGGCACGAAAACAACAACGATTATTCTCCGTTTATAGAAAATTTCCTGTCCACGCTGTATATGTGCTATAAGGAATTAGATAAGAGATTTGCCGTTGTAAACGGAGGTAAAGTGTCTAAATCGGCAAGAATAGAAGCGACCGTTCTTAACAGTCTCGCTCCGATTTCCAAAAAAGAAATTTGTGAAATTCTTCCCGACGTAAGTCCTACCACCATTGAAGCCGTTCTCGGTAAAATGGTAAGAAGCGGACAAATTGTCAAAATAGGTTCGGCAAGGAATATCAAGTATCTTCGCAATAAATAAACCAACATAACTAAAAACCATTAAGATATCATTTTGTAACAAAAAAAACATACGTTATTATTTTTCGATGATTATGTTATCGGAAAAAGTCGGCTCCGTCAAGGGTATAAAATATCGCTGAAAATTATGAGTTAATCGACTTATATGGCAATATTTTCTACTTATTCCTTGACTGTTCCGCCATTTCCCGATTGATTATTTTGCCGAAAAAATAAATCTTCTCGGAGGTAAAATGGAAAACGGAATAATATACGCTCGGTTCAGTTCTCAAAGCCAGAACGAGCAAAGTATCGAGGCTCAAATCCGTATTTGCAGTGAATTTGCCGAAAATAAAGGCATTAAAATAGTCAACGTTTACTCGGATAAAGCCAAAACAGGTACGAATACCGATCGTCCTGCATTTCAAAAAATGGTATCCGATGCTCAAACGGGAGCTTTCAAGTACATAATCGTTTATATGTTCGACAGGTTCGCGAGAAACCGCCGCGACAGCGTTATGTACAAGGAAATGCTCAAAGAAAAATACGGCATCAAAGTTATATCTGCTCTCGAGCCTATATCCGAAGACGAAGGCGGCGAATTCTACGAAATGTTTTTGGAATGGAACGCCGAAAAATACAGCAAACGACTTTCCAAACGTATCCGCGACGGCATCGATACAAGTATTGCCAACGGAATGTTTTGCGGCGGAAAAGTGCCTTTCGGGTATCGCCTTGAGATAGAGCAAACAGCCGATAACGCTAAGCCAATTAAAAAAGTCGTTGTTTACGAAGAAGAGGCAGAAATTATACGATTTATTTTCACTCAATATGCCGACGGCAAGACAAAAAAGCAAATAGCGGATATTCTGAATGAAAAAGGCTTTCGCATAAACGGAAGGCGTTTCAAAGGTCGTTCTTTCGATAACTGGATGACCAACGAAAAATACACCGGCGAATTTAAGTTTGGCGGCAGAGATTGCAAAAACATCTACCCCGCAATCGTAGATAAAGCACTATTTTTGAGAGTTCAGGAGAAACTTGCCGAAAACAAGTACGTTCTCGGCGGACAGGAAACGGCAAAAGTGCCTTATCTTTTAAGCGGGAAAGTCTTTTGCGGACATTGCGGCTCTGAAATGGTTGCGGATAAAAGCACAGGCAAAAGCGGTAAAAAATATTCCTACTATACTTGCAAGAAAAGGCAAAAGCACGAGTGCGATAAACTGCGTGAAAATAAAGACAATCTCGAAAGTTACGTTACGTCGTGCGTAGTGAACTTTTTGAAAGATAAGAAAAATGCGGAAATGGCAGTTGACGATGTATTCGCCTATTACGAAAAACGTACTGACGAAGATAATCTCAAAAGTATAACCGCGCGAATTGCCAATATACAAAGCGAGGCGGAAAAACTTGCCGATGCGTTTATAGACGCGAAGAGCCAACTGCTGAAAAACAAGATTGAAACGAAAATGGCAGAGTATGAAATTTTGCTTAGCGATTTGGAAACGCAAAAGGCGCAACTCGAATTAGAACGCGGCTATAGAATTACGAAGAAAGATTTGCTTGCTTTTATTGAAGAACTGCTTAAAGGCGACGTTAACGATAAAGAATACCAAAAACAAATAATAAACCACCTTGTAAGTCAAGTATTCGTTTCCGACGATGACACCGTAGTGTTTTTCAATCTTCGCGGCGGTAAAGACATCGAAAAACTGACTATAGACGATACGAAAGAGGCTGTAAATAGTATAAAAGGTGTGCGAACGCAAACATCCCCACTCCACCATCTTTGTAGTACGAAAAAGCTACAAAACATAAAAAGCACAAGATTTAGTAGGTCTTGTGCTTTTTTGTTACTATATTTTGTG
>ERZ779725.1726-NODE-1726-length-11477-cov-3.117055_pt1 | contig 11477 bp, 10 predicted proteins | sample MGYA00511890_ERZ779725 | MGnify/ENA primary metagenome ERZ779725 (study PRJEB29588, sample SAMEA2148549) | human gut metagenome | biome: human gut; feature: human-associated habitat; material: faeces | place: Denmark | collected 2008/2010 ...
GCGGGGGGCGGCTCTTCGGAAGATAAGCCCGTCACCGAAAACATGGACTTGTACGAATATATCGAAGCTTGCGAAAATAAAGGCGTAACGCCGTCGTATATCAAAACTTCGCTCGGCATGGCGCAAGGCGTTTCCGGTTACGCGCACGGCTTGGCTACCGACGGCAAATATCTTTTCGTTTCGTATAACGATACTTCGGCAAAGGGCAATACTTCGATTGCTAAAATCGAAGCCGCGACCGGCAAATTTATCGGCAGAACGGTAACGTTCGAACGCGGCTCGGCTTGGAACAACGGCGATTACCTTTGCTATATGGACGGTTACGTTTACGTGGTTCTTCCAAACGGCACCGTAAAACGCGTGAAAGCCGATTCGATAACTTCCGCAAACGAAGCCGTCTGCGAAAATTACGACCTTAAAATAAACGGTTTAACGGCTAACAAGTTTGCTTTGACTTACAATTCGCTTGTCGGCAAAATCGCCGTTCTTGCGGGCGGCACCGTCCATATTGCGGGCGCAAAATCCTTGACGGTAGAGTCGAGCGTGGCTTCTTCTCTTACTAAGCCTATGGGAATAGCTTCCGACGCTAACTATATTTACGCGTTCGACGAAAAGAATTCCGAGTTCGGCTCCGCACTCATCAACGTTTACGATTGGTCGGGCAATCTCGTCAAAAAAGGCGTTGTCGTTCCTAACCTCATCGCAACGGAAACAAATAACAACGTTCAAAGCATGTGCGTTATAAACGGCGAATATTACTTCCTCGTTTGCCGTTGGGGTTCGGGCGGCGAAATCGTAAAAGTAAGTTTTGACACTTCCGTGTTGAAGTAATAAGCTATATTTCTATCTTTAAAGGCGGGGCGAAAAACCTCGCCTTTAACTTTGCTTTTTTTTGATTTTTCCCGCTTTTCCGTTTTTTCTTAAAACGCTTTTAAATCGTTTTACAAACATTCGTAAGTATGATAAAATGTATATAAATTGAAAGTTTAAAATTGAAAGTTGAAAATTGCGGATACACAAATAATTTTCAAATTCTTTAAAATCGTATGTCAAGCATAATTGAAGAAAAATCTTTTGCTTTTTCCGTTAGAATTGTAAACCTTTATAAACATTTAAACGAAAAGAAAAAGGAATGCGTTTTATCTAAGCAACTTTTGAAAAGCGGAACAAGCATAGGGGCGAACGTTGCGGAGGCGAAACAAGCTCAAAGCGCGGCGGACTTCGTATCGAAAATGAATATAGCTCTGAAAGAAACTTCTGAAACGAAGTACTGGATTAGTCTTTTAGGTTCGACGGGCTTTTTAACGGAAGCCGAATTTACTTCTATATTAGCCGATTGTGTTGAGCTTGAAAAGATTTTAGTTAGTATCGTAAAATCGTTAAAATAACTTTCAACTCGTTTGTTGCACGCAAGCATTGATTAAGTAGGCGACAATGCCTACCATAACTTTCAACTTGCAATTTTCAATTTTCAACTTGATATGCGGATATGGCGAAATTGGCAGACGCGCAGGTTTCAGGTTCCTGTGGGTAACACCGTGTGGGTTCGAGTCCCTTTATCCGCACCATTTTAAGAACTGCCGCGCAATGCGACGGTTTTTTATTTTAGATAAGGCGAGACGCAAGAAATGACGATGACGGAAGAAATACGGGAAAAACTTTTTTTTCTTAAAGACGAAGAGTATAAAAAGTTTTCCGAAAAACTTGTTTTTACCGATTATAAAATTTTAGGCGTAAGACAGCCCGAGCTGAGGGTTCTGGCAAAAGATTTTGTAAAAAGTCCGTCTATAACTTCGTTTTTAGCGGATTTACCGCATATGTATCACGAAGAAAATTTACTGCACGGCTATCTTTTGTCTTACGAAAACGATTTTAAAAAGGCGGTTGAATGCGTTGAAAAGTTTCTTTTTTACGTCGACAACTGGGCTGTTACGGACTGCCTAAAAATAAAGTGCTTTTCTAAAAATCTTGATAAGCTTTACAAAATCGCTTATGAATTTATTGATAGCGAAAAGCCTTATACCGTAAGATTCGGCATAAAAATCCTTATGGATTACTACCTCGGTGGAAACTTTGAGCGGGAGTATGCCGAAAAGGTGAACGGCATAAAATCGGACGAGTATTACGTAAAAATGATGCAGGCTTGGTACTTTGCAACCGCGCTTGCGAAAAATTATGACGAAGCCGTCAAGTTTATAGAACGCGGGCTTTTTGACGTTTGGGTGAACAATAAAGCTATACAAAAAGCGCGGGAAAGCTTCCGCGTGAGCGAGGAGAGAAAAGAATTTTTGAAAACTTTGAGGAGGTGAAATAATGACTGACGCGGCTAAAAATTACGACAAAGCCGAAAGGCAAAAGGAAAAACTTAAAGCCCGTGTGACGGAGATAGACCTTATCAGGGGTATTTGCGTTATTCTTATGGTTATTGACCACATGTTTTACGACTTATTCGGCGTTCTTCCTGAAATCTTTTACGATTACCCGCCGACGGAGGGGTTTTGGCGTAAGGCGTATGACTTTTCCATAGATTATTGGATTTGCGACGCGCGCGTTGTCGCAAGATTTGTCGTTATCGCTTTCTTTTTGGTTCTGACGGGAATATGCTGTTCCTTTTCGAGAAGCAACCTAAAGCGCGGACTAAAGTTGTTCGGAGTTGCAATGCTCGTTACTCTTGCGACTTTTGTCGCCGGCAAGATAATGGGCGATAGCGAACTTTTGATAACGTTCGGAATACTCCATTGCATTTCTCTTGCGATTCTTTTGTGTTCTTTAATAGAAGTTTTTACGCAAAAATGGTACGTTTACGCGGTTATAGGCGGACTTATGATTATTGTCGGGATACTTTTGTCGGACTTTAACGAGTATTATTATTCCGACGTGCCGAACGTATTTGTCGCTGTTTTAAGGCAGATTGTCGGGCGAGGCATGTTCGGCTCGGACAGTTATTCGTTCCTTTTATTCGGCGGTCAAGTAGTGCTTGGCGTTGCGGCAGGCAAATTTTTATATCCCGAAAGAAAGCCGCTTTTGTTTAAAAAAGGCTATTCGGATAACGTGGTTACTTTCATCGGCAGGCACGCGCTTTTAGTTTGCGTCGCGCACCAGCTCGTAATCCCCGTTCTTCTCGGGCTTGTACTCCTTATTTGCAGCTTTAAGCTATCCATATAAGAGGCGAAAACAAGATACGTTAAACAAACTAAAACCCGCCGAAAAGTCGAGTTAATCGACCTATCGGCGGGCTTTTTGACGTTTTAAGCCTTAAATTTCTTTTTCTTTTTCTGTTTCTTTTTCGTCTTTACAATACTTTTTTTCCACGCAAAGGTGCAAAAGGTATTCTATCTGACCGTTTATCGAGCGGAAATCTTCGTCCGCCCATTTTGCTAATTTTTCGTAGAGGCGTTTCGAAAGTCTTAAAGGAATTTGTTTTTTTTCGTCGTTCATCAATAAATCGACCCCGAGTTTACTACGGGCTGAGCGTCGCGATTGCCGCAAAGAACGACCAAAAGGTTAGAAACCATCGCCGCTTTGCGTTCCTCGTCAAGGTCAATTACGCCGTTTTTCTTTAATCTTTCGAGAGCCATTTCTACCATTCCGACCGCGCCGTCTACAATCATTTTTCTTGCGTCTATTACCGCGGACGCTTGCTGGCGTTGGAGCATAACCGCCGCTATCTCGGGCGCGTACGCAAGATACGTTATGCGCGCTTCGATAATTTCAAGCCCCGCGTTGGATACTTTGGACTGAATTTCGTCCTTAATTCTCGTCGCTACTATTTCGCTCGAACCTCTCAGACTTCCTTCGTCCGCAACGCCGTCTCCCGTGGTGTCGACGTTGGGCGCAACGTCGTAGGGGTAAATTCTTACGATGTTTCTTAATGCGCTGTCGCACTGGAGGGAGAGGTATTCTTTATAGTTGTCTACGTTGAAAACGGCTTTTGCGGTGTCTACGACGCGCCACATAACGGCGATGCCTATTTCTACGGGGTTGCCGAGGCAGTCGTTGATCTTCTGGCGGGCGTTGTTGAGCGTCATGATCTTGAGCGAGATCTTCTTGCTGCCGCCCACCTCGACCGCGGCGGACGCGCCCTGCATGGCAGCGAGAAGGTCCGTGCCCTTGTGGCCGCCGTCCACATCGCCGGACTGGTTGAGCTTCGTCTTGGCGGCGGGGTTGAAGGACGTGCAGAAGGGGTTGACGCAGTAGAAGCCCTCGCCCTTGAGCGTGCCGATGTACTTGCCGAACAGCGTCAGCACCAGCGCCTCCTGCGGCTTCAGAACGCGCAGGCCGCACAGTGGGATCCAGCCGAGCAACAGCAGGATGACGCAAAGGACGACAAGGGGCAGAAAGCCCGCATTGATGCCGACGATCAGAAAAACGACCGCGGCGATGTAGAGAACAAGCTCGAGCAGCAGCACGAGCATGCCGTTTTTGTGACCGGTGATGATCTTTTCTTCCATAAAAAGCACCTCCAAACTTGATATCAAAATAATATCACAGCAATATGAGATGTCAAGAGGAAAATGCAGAAAAAACGACCGGTGATTGCACCGGTCGGTGAAAAAAGCGTGTGAGCAACAGTTTGACAAATTGAAAGCTGTCAAGCAATTATTTCTCCTTTTCCAAAGAGGTAATGATTGCAGACCCCATTACAACAATTGCAAGAATTGGACCGAGCTGAGGCCAATTCATTATTTCGGCTCCAAATGCAGAGCCAAGATATCCTAAGATAATAGCAACAATGGAAGAAATAGCCGCTTTACTCATATATTCGTACTCCTTTGTTAAATTCCGATTTATTGTCCTGTTCAGACATTAGAATTGTAACATAAACTCTGCGAACAATTTACCGCGGATTTTATGAGATATGAAAAGGCCCGAACGGCTTTGCGCTCGGACTTTCTTTACTCAGTCATAAATCAATTCCGCTTTCACAATTTCCTCCGCCTGTGCCTTGCAAGCGTTCATCGGCCGTACCCATTCCGTCCGGTTATCGGCTATCCGATGCTTGATAATACGGTTTTATGAACATCTGCCCGAAGTGTGCCCTTTATTTTACCGCCATAACATAGACCTGGCATGGGTTCCATTTGTCCCAAAGCGTTGGGAACACTTCGAATTCCCTGAACCCGAGCGACTTGTAGAAAAGATTCGTTTTGTCGTAGTCCGCGTATTTGCCCATTTGTACCGTTTTTACCTGAATAAAGCAATAGCCGTTTGCGCGCGCATATTCATATGCCGCGGCGAATAATGCCTTGCCAGCGCCCAAGCGGTGGTATTCCTTCAAAACGCCCATTGCGTAAAGCTCCAGCGTTGCGTCGCCCGTTTGGTGTATATAAAGGAAGCCTATCGGCTTATCGCCGTCATAGGCGCACCAAAATGGCTCGGCGGCGCTTTGTGCAATGTATTCCTCGCGCGCCTCCGCAATGCCGAACCATTCCGGAAGGGCTTCCAGTATGCCCCGCGCAACGGCCTTTTTTGTTTTTGAATCATAAAGCCTTATTATATCAAGCATGGAATATCCTCAGCGTTCAATTACTGCGGTCAATACAGGGTGTCTATCGCATCCCGCCAGTTAGGCAGGGGCAAGGGGGTGCCGTTCAATATTGCGCGGTCAAGCGTTTCGCCGTTATAATGCAGCTCCAATTCAAAATACGGCGCATGGCGCTCCATTAGCTCAAGGAATATAAAGTCGCCTTCCCACGCAGGCAATTCCTTCAGCTTTGCTTTGTCCAGCCACACGAGTTCGCCTTCGTCGCAGTCCGTCAACTTTCCTGTGAACCCGTCTGCATAATAAAGGTGCATCATCTCCTCCGGCCATGGGGCGCTGTCGAACAAAATCTCGCCGCATTTACAGAAGCTGGTCAGCGTAAGTCCGGTTTCCTCTCTGGCTTCGCGCAGTATGCATTCGTCCGCCGTTTCGTTCGGCTCAATATGCCCGCCTATGCCTATCCATTTGTCATGGTTCACGTCGTGCTGCTTTTTTACGCGGTGCAGCATAAGGTATTTGCCGTCTTTTTCTATATAGCAAAGCGTTGTATGTTTCATAGCTTATCGCCCTTTCATGCATTATATAGAAATTGTACATCATAAAAATGAAAACATAAAGAAAAAAGCACCCGCCGTGCAGATACTTTTTGCATATGGCGTGCCCAAAAGGATTCGAACCTTCGGCCTTCAGAGTCGGAGTCTGACGCTCTATCCAGCTGAGCTATGGGCACACGCTGTTCTGCTATTATATCATATTGAGGATAGGATGCAAGCGCGAATTAAAAAATTAGCCGCACACGCGCGTTGCGCAGGGGGAATTTGCGCAAAAAGGGCGCGGCCGTAAACGATGCATCGGCAAAGAACGGTGCGAACGGTAAATAATGCAAGCGTATGAAAGCGGTACGGGCATAAAAAATACATATCCGCACATACGGTAATATGTGCAGAGTATGCCTGTTTTTGTGGAAAATTGCATATTTGACATGCAGTATTCATAACGGCGCAACATTTATGTTGCATTTTATTCTGCCATGTGATAGAATTCATTACAAGATGATAGAAAGGCCGTATATGCAGTTCTACCATGCAAATATCCAGCCGATTTATCCAAGAGCACAACATGATATTTTCCGACATGAGCGGTAAAATATAAAAAAACAAGGAGGAAAAAACATGCAAATCAAATTTGCAAAGTTCTTTGCACTGATGCTGGCTGCCATGATGGTCTTTTGCGTAGTCGCAGGCTGCCAGCCGCAGAATCCCACCGGTGGTGATCAGCAGACCAATGCACCGACACCGACCACCGACACTACTTCGGATCCCAACGCGGGCACCGATACTACTCCGGATCCCAACGCGGGCACCGACCCCGTTGCTCCGAACTATGTGGTAGACGAGAACGGCGCCATCGTCCATCAGGATTTCACCTCTGTCTATAAGAAGATCGGCTCCAAGATCACCATAGACATGGTTGAAGAGGATGAGGACGGCATCGCCACCGTAACGTACGAGGGCAAGACCTATGAGCTTGGTATGGACTTCCTTTCCATGGCCATGGTTTACAACTGCAGCGTACCCGAGGGCAGCGACAAGTACAAGACCGAAGATGACGTTTACGCCGAATGGTGGAAGCTTTACATCCAGCGCTGGAACTACATGGTATGCGAAATACCTCTTTACTCCAACCAGTACTTTGATGTTTACAATGCCAAGATTGAAAATTTCGCGACCTCTCCTTACTGGGGACCCGCGGATGCCATCGTTGCCGCCACCGTTAAGGAAGGCGAAACCAGCTCCTTCATTCTCGGCAGCAGCACCGAGCTTTCCGGCAGCTTCCGCGACGCGTCCTGGGGCAAGTCCTCACCCGGTTCTTCCGATCTGGACATCCAGAATCTGACCACCGGTTATTCCACCGTTATGTCCGGCTTCGACGGTTCCTATGCATGGAACATGATGGCTGTTGCCGAAGAGCCCACCCACGTTAAGAACGAGGACGGCACCCTGACCTACACCATCAAGATCCGCGATGATATGAAGTTCTCCGATGGCACCCCCATCACCGCCAAGAACTACATTGCTTCCCTGCTGGCCAACTCCACCAATGTGGCGGCCGGCGGCAACGGCAATGCGGGCCAGGTTGTTGAAGGCTTCGATGAATTCAAGGCCTATGAGGGCGAGGGCGATCCGGTTTACTTCAAGGGCGTGCAGCTCATTGATGATTACACCTTTGCCATCACCTATCAGGCTGATTATGCCAATTACTACTATCTGATAACCTTTGCCGGCTTCAGCCCTGCTCCCATGCAGATGTACCTTGGCGAGAACGAGATCATTGTCAACGAGAACAAAGAGTGCGGCCTCTCCGAGGGCTTCTATAAGAAGGAAGCCAAGGACGGCGTTGACGCCTTTGTTATGGCTGACGTCATCAACAATAACCTTAAGTGGGATTCCGACCTTCCCTACAGCGGCCCCTATGTAGTGTCCGATTATGACGCTTCCTCCAGGACCGCTACCCTGACGCTGAACCCCGTCTATCCCGGCGACGATGCCCGCGGCAAGCCCAGCATCGAAACCCTCACCTATGTAAAGGTTATCAGCGAAACCCAGAACGACCAGCTCCTCAAGGGCGAAATCGACATCATCTCCGGCATCACCGGCGGTGACGAAACCAAGGCTGCCCTTAAGATAGTTGACGAAGGCGAAGGCAAGTTCGCCGAAACCCATTACGACCGCGCCGGTTACGGTAAGCTCGGCTTCCGCTGCGACCTTGGCCCCACCGCCTTTGCTGAAGTGCGTCAGGCCATCTGTTACACCATCAACCGTCCCGAGTTTGCGCAGACCTTCACCGGCGGCTTCGGCTCCGTTGTGCATGGTCCGTACTACACCGGCTTCTCCGCCTACAAGGCTGTTGAGGACGAAATCATACTGAACCAGTATGCTTACAGCTCTGACTCCGCTAACGCGGTTCTCGACGAAGGCGGCTGGATCTACAACGAAAAGGGTGAACCCTACGTTGCCGGCACCGACCCCGTCCGCTATAAGAAGCTGGAAGGCTATGAGCGCTCCCCGCAGAACATCGCCTTTAAGTCCACCGACGGCGCTTACAAGACCGTTGAGATCGATGGCGAGTTCTACATGCCGCTGGCAATCAACTACTTCGGTACTCAGCCCAACAACGTAACCGATATGCTGATCACCGCATGGCAGTCTAACCCCAATGCCACCACCGAGATCGGCGCCTACATCGTATATACCTCCACCGACTTCAATACCGGTATCTACGGCGAACTGAGCCAAAATACCGATGCCGGTTGGGACGGCGTGGCCAAGCTGAACGCAATCAACTTTGCTACCGGCTTCAACAGCGCCGCATACGATTTCTCCTTCAATATGACCATCGATCCGGCTCAGTATGATAACTATTCGGCCTACTATCTCATGGACGAGGCCGACTTCTTCGAGAACTATTAATCGGTTTAACACGGAAGAAAATATGAGATCGCTTTAAGCGCAAACAACTGTGCGGGGGCATATAATATGCCCCCCGCGTTGTAAAGGCGATCTTCCGGTTACAGGTTTAAGCGCATGCGCCGATCTGCATGTCTATAAGGATTCCTTCCTGTGCAGGTCGGCGCTTTTTAGAGAGTCTTAACGGCATAGCCCGCATTAAGCCGCGCGGGCATATCAAACGGAGGGTGCCTATGGGAAAATACATAGTTAAGAGAGTATTATACATTATTCTCGTATTCTTTATTCTCTCATTCATGATTTATATGATTTACAATATGCTGCCCATAGATAAGGCGGCGGAAGCAGCAAAAACGGAGGTTCAGGCCAACCGTAAGCTGGATTATAACGAGCGCCTGGAGTTTTGGAAAAGACGTTACGGAACGGACGGTACAAAGCTCGAACGCTATTTCCGCTGGCTGGGTATATACCCATTCTATGACGGCAGATACGACGGCCTGCTTCAGGGCAATTTAGGCCAGTCCACCAAATACGGCCAGCCCGTTATCGAGGTGCTGGTGGAGCCCATGAAGAACACCATTTTCATCAACATTTTCGCCACCATTCTTGCCTTGGGCATAACAATTCCCCTTGGCATATTCTGCGCAGTAAAGCGCGGGAGCAGAAGGGACGTAGCCGTGCAGGTGGGCACGATTATAGGCTACAGTTTACCGACATTTATTATCGCAATTGTATTCATTTGGCTCTTTGCCGTGGTGCTTGGGTGGTTCCCGGTTTCCGGCATGACAACGGCGGGGAGTCTGCATTGGAGCAAATCAAAACAGTTCTGGGATAAGATGTACCATTTGGCATTGCCGCTTATAGTAATGACGTTCTGCTCATTGGGCGGCATGACCCGTTACGTCCGCGCCGCAATGATAGAGGCGCTGTCCATGGACTGCATCCGCACGGCACGCGCAAAGGGCGTCAGGGAAAAGGTTGTAATCTATTCCCACGCATGGCGCAATGCTCTGCTGCCGATCATTACGCTGATCATAGGCTGGTTCCTCGGCATATTCGGCGGCTCTGTAATGATTGAAAACATCTTCGGCCTTAACGGTATCGGTAAAGTATATTTTGACGCCCTGAACGGCAATGATAACGAGGTCATTCTGGCTTTACAGATGTTCTACGTTTCCATTTCCCTCTTCGGCAACTTGATTATCGACCTTGTATACGGTTTGGTCGATCCGCGTATCCGCGTCAACAAGTAAAGGAGGCAGTCTATGGAAAAGAAAAACAACAGCACTGCCAAAAAGAACGGCGTGTTCAGCACCTTGGGCAACTGGTTCAGGCGGACCTTCCGTGGTGGCAGCAAAGAAATGAGTGATGACGAAAAGTTCGCCATCGAAAAGATTGAAAGCCCTTCCGTAATGGCAACGAAGGCTTTCTTTCGCAGGAAGCTGGCCGTGGTTGCACTGGTTGTGCTGATAGGCATGTTCCTGTTTGTGTTCATCGGGCCGTACTTCGTGCCCATGGATCTTAATTACACCGATCCGCTCCAGGCCAACATGCCCCCGATTAACAACATGAAAACGGTGCCGGAAGGCTTGAAGAACCAGATAAAGGATATAAACGGCTTTGCCGATTTCACCGTTGGCGTAAGCAAGGATAATACCTTCTATCTTTGGGGCAACGTTAAGAACAACCTTACGGGCGTGGACTATTCCGACTATCCCGATGCCATACAGCCCGGCAAGGTGGTTGCCGCTGCCGCCGGTTCGGACCATATCATAGCTGTCACTACCGATGGTGAGGTGATCGGCTGGGGCTCCAACGGCAACGCTCAGTACGGCTATCTCAAGAACCCGAACGACCCATATACCGAGGAGCCGGAGGAGCTTATTAACGGCACCATCGATCCCGACCATGTACGTCAGCTCATCTGCGGCTATCAGGTAACGGCCCTTGTAATGGACGACGGGCGTATGTATATGTGGGGCAACAACAACAGCATGCTCAGCCTTGTTGAGTTTGCCAATAAGGAGAAGTACAATACCGAAGTGAAGAAGGTTGCCTTCTCCAACTATTATGCGATACTGCTCAAAGAGGACGGCACCGTTACCGGCGGCCAGACCCTCACCTTCAATAAGCAGACCGCTTACTCCAATAAGGACGGCCAGATTAAAAATCTGCGTACCTATATGAAGGATCGCAAGGTTTTGGATATTGCCGCTACCAATAACTGCTACTGCTTCGTAATGGACGATGGCAGCATGGTGGTATTCGGCGCCTCCGAATACGGCGAAAAGGATATCCCCGAAGCTACCGCAAACGAAAAGATAGTGGGAGTCAAGGCGGGTACCCGTCACTTTGTGGCAGTCAGCGAAACCGGCAACGTGTACGCATGGGGTCATAACGACGGCGGCCAGTGCAACGTGGATGGCGACAGGTGCAGCCTTGTCTACACCGGCTCCAAGCAGAGCTATATGGTAGACAGCGAAGATAAGCTGGTGGAAAGCGTCGGCTTCAGCGGCTATCCCCTCGGT
>ERZ779725.1731-NODE-1731-length-11455-cov-2.388596_pt1 | contig 11455 bp, 15 predicted proteins | sample MGYA00511890_ERZ779725 | MGnify/ENA primary metagenome ERZ779725 (study PRJEB29588, sample SAMEA2148549) | human gut metagenome | biome: human gut; feature: human-associated habitat; material: faeces | place: Denmark | collected 2008/2010 ...
TTTTAAACCATATCGGGTTCAACTCCCGTGTGCCTAGAGCGCCCCCGAATGAAAAAATATTTTTTTAAAAGACAGTTAGTCTAAACAAACTAAAAGGAGATAAAAAATGAGTGTTGTAATAGTGGGCGGTCATGACAGAATGCACTGCCGTTATAAAGAAATATGTAAAAAGCATGGCTGTAAATGCAAGGTATTTACGCAATGTCCCGCAAATTTCAAAAATCAGATAGGCTCGCCCGATTTGATAGTTGTGTTTACAGGGACTGTAGCGCATAAAATGGTAAGTGTTGCGTCCGAACAGGCGGAAAAATCAGGAGCACAAATAAAGCATTGCCATTCATCGTCGTCATGCGCATTAAACGACGCACTTTTGGAATATTTTAAATTAGCGAATTAATTTTTTTAAAGCTCGGTTAGTGAAGCCTAACTCTAAAAGGAGAAAGTATTTATGACTGAAAAAACAGTAGGATATTTTTGTGGTCCGACACTTGCGGGGATAAAGCCGTCTAACATTGTGTCATGCTATAAAGAGCAGATGCCCGATATAAAAGAAAAAATAGTTTCCTGGAACGAAAAACTCAACGAAAAGGGAATATATTTTGAACCGCTGTGTGAATGTGAACGGCGTATTCTTTTGATGGTGTACCGAAAAGATAATATGAAAAAAATACTTGAAAAAACGGAAATTGCCGAATTTTTAAAGGTATACGGATATATAGACCCCAAAAATTTGGAGACTTGTCTTTGCAGGCTGAAACAGCGCATTTCAAGCTGTGAGTTTCCCCATGAAATAGGTGTTTTTTTGGGATATCCTATTTCGGATATTAAAGGGTTTATAAATCATAGAGACGAAGGCTGCATTTTTACGGGCGAATGGAAGGTTTACGGTGATGCGGAAAACGCACGGCGTATCTTTTCTCAATATGCCTCTTGCAGAAAAGAAATAATCAGACGGTTGCAGTCGGGAGTAAAACTGGCTGAAATGTGGGCATAGATAAATAAAGTCTGCGAGAGTTTTATATCAGCATAAAAATATATATAAATAAAAAAGGAGGTTTTACATATGAGTAAAACAGCAGTTATCTATTGGAGCGGTACAGGCAATACAGAAGCTATGGCAACCGCAATTTTTGAAGGCGCCAAGGAGGTTAATTCGGAAACGAAAATGTTTACGGTTTCGGAAATTTCCGCAGCTGAAGCAAGCGAGTATGATACATTGATTTTAGGGTGCCCCGCAATGGGTGCAGAGGTTTTGGAGGAAAGCGAATTTGAACCTTTCTTTACGGAACTCGAATCAAAGCTTAACGGCAAAAATGTTGCGCTTTTCGGCTCTTACGGCTGGGGAGACGGCGAGTGGATGAGAAATTGGGAAGAGCGTACAGTATCAAGCGGCGCAAAACTTGTAAACGGCGAGGGGTTGATGATTAACGAAGCGCCCGATGACGATGGCTTGGAGCAATGCAAGCTTTTGGGAAAAACAGCGGCGCAATTATAAAACAGATTAGGGTATAGTAGATTTTACTATGCCCTTTTTTGTAAAAACCGCAGAACGTTTTTGTATGTTATTTTTTCGGCGGTTGCTTCACCGAAAACGGATTTAAGAAGCGTATATATATCTTTGTATGAGGTGAAATCGCATACACCGCGGGGGAGAGCGGAAACGCCGTCAAAATCACTTCCGAAAGCAATATTGTTTTCGCCGCCGAGCGTCAAAAAATGCTCTATATGCTTTATTATGTCATGCACGGAGGCGCTGTCTCCCAAAAACTCACTGTAAAAATTAATACCCAAAAGTCCTTTATTTTCCAAAAGAGCGCAAAACATCTCGTCCGTTATGTTGCGCTTTACGTTTTTAAGCGCTCTTGAATTTGAATGGGAAACGCATACGGGCTTTTTTGCATATTTCATAACGTCAAAAAAAGTCTTGTCGGAGCTGTGCGAAAGGTCGGCAATTATTCCGAGATTTTCCATATACAAAAGCGCCTCTTTTCCGAAATCCGTCAAACCTCCGTCATGAAAATCGGCGCACGATGACGCAAGCCTATCGGATTCGTTCCATGTAAGAGTGATAAGCCTGATTTTTAAATCAAAAAGCCTTTTTATATCGCTTAAGCTTTCGATAAGCGTTCCGCCCTCAAGCGTAAGCAGGGCATTGTGCTTATTCCCCTGCAAAAAATCGTCCGTACCTTCAAAAAGCTTGATTTCCTCATTGTTTTTATTTATTTCATTCAAAAAATAATCGTATATATTAAGAAAATAACGCCATTTGTCGTTTCCGTACTTTTCGGGTTCCATATATATTGCATAAAAAAGCAGGTTTTTGGAAAAACTCTGCTTTTTTAAGTCTATATTAAGTTTATTTTCTTTTAGATGAGCCTTTTTGTAATAAAGCTCAAATGCTGTATCGTTATGCAGGTCGGCAATTATCATTTTATGCACCTCAAATAAAATTGATTTTATTTTCGACAACTTTTCCGAGTACCATTATATTCGTGTCTTTTGTGTTGTATACCTGAATTTGGTGCTTTGGGTTCGTTGACATTGGGATAAGCATTACCGTATCGGTAGCCTTATCATAATAAAATTTCTTCACCGTTGCGTCATTGTCGCCTACCATTACGGCGGCAATTTCGCCGTTTTCAACCCAGCTTTGCTTTCTTATTATGAGCAAATCTCCGTTTTCAATCCTGGCGGCATTCATGCTGTCGCCGTTTACTCTTAACGCAAAATATTCGTTTCCGTCATTTTTGTCGCTCTTTGTATACCCCTCAAGATTTTCTTCGGCATAAAGCGGTAAGCCTGCCGAAATTTTTCCGAGTATCGGAATACTGTTGTTCGGCACGTATTTTGATATTTGCGAGGCGGAAATCATGGAATCGTCGGTTTCTTCGGGGTATAAAAAGCTGAACGGTACATTATAATAAGACGCAAGACTTGAAATCGTGCTTTTTCGAATACGTGAGGTTTCTCCGTTTTCCCATCTCGAAACGCTCGACTTATTTACACCGAGAAAATCCGCAACCTGTTGGAGTGTACGCTTTTTTTCCTTGCGAAGCTTATAAAGTTTTGTTCCAAGCCCTATATCGTTCATTTAATCACCGCCTTTTTTTACAGTATATCATGATTTTCGACAAAAATCAAGGCTTTTCGGGAAAATTCTGAAAATTGTTGCATATTGCATATAAAAAGTTGCATAAATGTTGCAAAACCTCTTGACAAATGCAACAAAATGTGGTAATATAGAATAAAAGTTGCATAGCGCAACAAATATATAGAAAGGATACAGTAAATAATATGAAATACAAATGTAAAAAATGCGGAGAATTATATGAAACAATGCCCGAAGAATGTGATTTTGACGATTCGAGAGAATTTTATGAAACGGAAATATGCCAGGGGTGCGGCGAATACAAAGAACTTTACGGTAATTATTGCATTGACTGCATAGAAGAGGGGTATACACCAAAAGCGGGCGCAGAATACATAAAATATATGGATAAAAAACGGGCCGACTGGGGACTTGAGCCGTTTTTTGAAAAAGAATACCGCTATCTTAAAGAAAAAGAAAAGGGCGGCGATGGATTCCTAAAGGAATATTGCCTTAAAGACCCCGAGGGCTTTGCGGAGTTCATATTCGCACCGCAAAAAAGGCGGTGATGCCGATGTTCAGACAGCTAAAGAGCATACCCGTGCCGTATAAACGTCAAGGCTACATATTTTTTGTTTGTCTTAATTACATATATTTGAGCGATGAAATGAAAAAGCGGATTTTCGGACTTTGCATGGAAATAACGGGCGAATATTATCAGGCGCTTTTTCGGTTTTTGACAACCGACCCCGACGAAATGCCCGCATGGCGGATTGCAAGCGACTATTTTGTTTCCGTGAACAAGCTTTATAAGCTTCGGAAAGAATTTTTTATACGCTATGAAAAGCTTTATAAATTTGAAAACTGCGCTATTTGACAATAAAGAGGCATATTTTGTTAAACTCTCGCGTGTCTAATATGTAAAATTGCGGTAAAAAATATTGACAAGCGGTTTTGTTTATGATAAAATTATAGCATAATAAATAAGGGGGGGAACCTATGGAAAGTTTAAGAGCAAAAAAAGGGTTCATATGCGATATGGACGGTGTAATATATCACGGAAATAATCTTATAGACGGAGTAATTCCTTTTGTGAATTGGCTTTTGGAAACCGAAAAAAACTTCGTGTTTCTCACGAACAGCTCGGAGAGAACTCCGCAGGAATTAAGCAAAAAGCTTGAAAGAATGGGACTTTGCGTTCCCGAAAAACATTTTTATACAAGCGCGCTTGCAACGGCGTCGTTTCTGAAAAATCAATGCCCCGGCGGCAGCGCCTACGTTATTGGCGAGGCAGGGATAATGAATGCGCTTTATGACGCAGGCATCTGCATGAATGACGTAAATCCCGACTATGTTGTGATGGGCGACACAAGAACGTATAATTTTGAAAAAATAGAAAAGGCTATTGCGCTCGTTTTGGGCGGCGCAAAGCTTATCGGAACAAACCCCGATATAACGGGTCCTACAGAGGTGGGAATCATGCCTGCAACGGGAGCGCTTATTTCTCCGATAGAAATAGCAACGGGCAAGAAGGCGTATTTTGTGGGAAAGCCTAATCCGCTTATGCTCCGCCACGCCATGAAAGTTCTCGGCTGTCATAGCGAAGAAACGGCTATAATAGGCGACAGAATGGATACGGATATTGTCGCAGGTATCGAAACCTCGCTCGAAACCGCTCTTGTTTTAAGCGGTGTAACGAGCGAAAATATGCTCGGCAATTTCCCGTACAGACCGAAATATATATTAAATACGGTCGGCGATATAGTAAAAGGATTGTAAAATCGGAAAGGAACGGTTATTGATTATGGTACGTTTAGAGGATATCGAATGGACGGATATGTGGCTTGACCACCCTGCGGATAAGGAAAAGAAAAGAGCGCTTTTGATAGGCGATTCCATAACGAGAGGTTTTTTGCACTTCGTAAAGGCGGAAGTGGGGGAGAATGTCCTCGTTGACGCAGTCGCAACTTCGAGAGCGGTTGACAATGAAGCTTTTGAAACGGAAATCTTCTATGTTATGAACAATGCCGAGTATGACGTTATTCATTTTAATAACGGACTTCACGGTTTTCACCTTTCGGCGGAAGATTACGAGAAATATTACGAAAAAACCGTGAAAAGAATAATAAATGAAAACCCGAAGTCAAAAATAATTCTCGGTTTGTCAACCCCTATTACGGAATCGGGCGATACAAGCACATTAAGCCCGAAAAACAAAACCGTGGAGGAACGCAATGAGGCTGTTTTACGCATAGCAAAGCGTCTTAATCTGCCGACTAACGACAATTATTCGGTGATTTTGGGCAACAGCGCGGTAAGAGGCGATGACGGCTATCATTACACACAAGAAGGCTATAAAATCCTTGCAGAAAACACGGCAAAATACTTATAAACAAAAAACGCCCCGTTTTCATTACGAAAGCGGGGCAATTTTTATAAGCTTTTTAGTTGTTTATAGTACAGATAAAGTCCTATTCCGCCCGAAACGGTTTCGGATATCGGGAAAGCCGCCCAGGTGAAATTAAGACCGATATTTGTCGATTTTTCCGTGTGCGTATTTTCTTGCCATATATGTATTCACACCCACGCCCGTACCGACCGCAAATGCAATTATAATAAGCTGTAAGGGGTATATAACCGTAAGCGCCGTAAGTGCGTCGTCGGAATATTTACCCACAAAAAAGCTGTCGACAATATTATAAAGAGATTGTATAAGCTGTGCGAGCATGACGGGCGGCGTAAGCTTTAAAAGGATTTTTCCTATCTTTTCTTCGCCGAAATAATCGCTTTTTTCTTCTGTTTGATTCATAACTCTACCTCTTTTTCCGTAATACCGAATAATTATATCACAAAAAATATAATTTTCAATACAAAATATAAAAAAATCGGTTCTGTGTATTAAGAAAAAGGTGCGGTTTATTAATAAAAACAGAAAAGTTTAAATTTTTTTGCGAAAAGGGGTTGACAAATTTATCTTACTGTTGTAAGATATAGGTATTACAATTGTAAGAAATAAATTTGGGAGGCTTCTTAAATGAAAAAAACGCAAAACATAAGCAGCTCGGAGCTGATGATAATGAGAGTTCTTTGGGAAAGCGAAAAACCGCTTACCGTACAGCAGATATGCGATTTGATTCCCGATAACAAATGGGCATATAAGACTGTCGGAACACTTCTTATCAGATTATGTGAAAAGGGGGCGGTGAAATCCGAAAAAAACGGAAGAGCGAATACATATTCCGCATTACTGGAAAAGGAAAAATACACCGAAGAGCAAACAAAAGCTCTTGTTAAAAATTTATACAACGGTTCTGTAAAAGAGCTTGCTGTCTCGCTTTTTAAAGCGGGAGCAATGACGTCGAAGGATATAGCGGAAATAAAAGAAATGTTTGATTTATAGACGTAAAGGAATAATCATAAGAATGGAAAATTTTATAAAATCACTTATTTTAATGTCGGCTTCGGGTGGCTTGACGGCTATGCTGATTTTCTTTGCAAAGCCTGCAACAAAGCGGATTTTTGACCCGAAATGGCAGTATTATATATGGCTTATACCGCTTTTTATAATGCTTGTCCCGATAAAATCAATTCCTATGAATTTGAAAACGGAGAAATTGCCCGAAATTATAACCTCTGCCCAAAAAACTGCGGAAGCTTATATATCGGATGTTACTGTTTCAAATGCGGATATGCCGAAGCTGCCGAAGCTTTTAGGGTATGTATGGCTTACGGTGTTTTTGGGAATTTCCGGTTTTAGGATTTTTTCATACTGTAAGTATACGGGGATTTTGAGAAAAAATTTTTCTGCCGAGCAAAGCGTGAGAGAGCTTACGTTAAGAAAAACACAGCTTCTTTCCGCACCTGTTCTTATAGGGCTTATAAAGCCGGTGCTGTACATTCCCGACGGCGATTTGTCGGATAAGGAAACGGAATATATTTTTAAGCACGAGCTGACGCATTTCAAAAGAAAGGATTTGTGGTATAAGCATTTTTCCTCGGTTGTTTGCACCGTTCATTGGTTCAACCCGATTGTGTATTTGATTCTTCGGGAAATTGATGAGTACTGTGAGATTTCATGCGACTGCGAAACGGTGAAAAACTATACGGATACTCAAAAGAGCGAGTATATGAGGCTGATTCTTCGGCTTTTGCAAAATTCCTTAACGAATACAAACAGCTTTTCGCTTACAATGACAGGAGCTCGCAGGACGATTGAAAGGAGATTCAGAATGATAAGAAATTACAATAAAAAAAGTAAAATTATAACTGTAATATCGGTATTTTGCGCCGTTATCCTATGCGGTGTGGCGGCTTATGCAAGCGGTACGCTGTCAAACGAACTTTTGATGAGAAAGCTTGGCACAGATGAAAATGCAACGGTCAATTTGGAAACCGTTCTTTCAAAAATAGGCTTTACAAATAACGGATTTTTACTCCCGAACGGAGATATAACAGCACCGTTCGGAAAGCTGCCTAACGGAAAAATACATACGGGTATCGATTGTTCGGGAAAAAAGGGCGACCCTGTATATGCAGGCGCAGACGGAACTGTTTCGGAAACGAAATATTCTCCCTCTTTGGGATATTATATAATAATTTCCCACGAAAACGAGTATACAAGCCTTTACGCTCATTTAAGCGAAATAAACGTATCGGAGGGCGATACGGCCTTGAGAGGGCAGATTATCGGAAAGGTCGGTGCAAGCGGAATGGCAACGGGACCGCATCTGCATTTTGAAATCAGAAAAAACGGCGAGGCTGTAAATCCTGTTTCACCGTAACAAAAAAGCCGTCGGCAAAACCGACGGCTTTTTAATGAATTTATGCTTTCATTTCTTCAAAACATTCACTGCAATAAACGGGCTTATCGTCCTTAGGAATAAAGGGAACCTTTGCTTCCTTGCCGCATTTTGCGCAAACAGCCGAATGAAGCTCGCGTTTTGCGTTTTTCTTTGCAGCTCTGCATTCCTTACATCTTGTAGGCTCGTTCTGGAAGCCTTTCTCCGCATAAAATTCCTGTTCACCTGCTGTGAAAACAAATTCTGCTCCACATTCTTTGCAGGTAAGAGTCTTGTCCTCGTACATTTTTCTATCTCCTTGATAAATATTATTTTTGACCCTGTTTCGGCAATGAGCCGTACCTCTGCGGTATTGCAGTGTTCTACATTAAACTATCGGGTCGCACAAAAATGGTTTTACAGAATCTTCGCGGCTTTTTTTCTGATTCTCTGAATTGCGTTGTCAACTGATTTTGCGTCCTTTTTCAGTATTCCCGCAATTTCGGGAGCGTTCATTCCGAGTATAAGAAGCGAAACAACCGACAGCTCATAATCGCTCAAAACAGACTTTAGTTGCTCGTTTATCGTTACAAACCGTTCGTTATTTATATATTCCTCCTCGGGGTCGGAATAGGGCGCAGAGTCCGTTATAAGCGGATTTTCGTCTATTGAGACGGACGAATTCAGCGGACTGTGCTTTTTGCGAAGTGAGGTTTTAACGACGGATTTGAGCCTTAATTCAATGCAGTGCGAAGCAAATGCGGTGAAATTATCCGACTTTTCGGGATTGTAGCTTCTTATCGCTCCGAAAAGAGCAATCATCGCCTCCTGGACAACGTCCTCCTTGTCGGCGCCCGCAAAAAAATATTTCAAAGACATTTTTTTGATTATTGGTCTGAAAAGTCTGAAAATATCCTCCAGCGCGCTTTCATCAAATTCCTTCGCTCTTTTTATAAGCTCGTTATCAACGATAATTTGTTCCATTGTATGTAATACCTCTTGCTAACCATAGGCATTGAAAACCGAATTTTATCACGTTCGGGTTTCAAAAACCTAAACCCATTATACATTCATTTTTTGGAAATGTCAAGGGTTTTTAGCAAAATTTATAAAAAAATAAAAAAAAGTTTTCGCCATAATATCAATATGCACAAAAATATTGTCGGCTTTTGTCTAAAACTTCCTTTTTGCTGCGCTTTTGCATTTTTATCAAGTATTTTGCAAAATCATCATTGACAATTTAAAAAATTAACGTTATAATTGTATTATAATAGATAAGGAGTGGTTTTTGGTGAGCAAGATGATAATTGCCGAGGACGAAAGTCAGATAGGCGATTTTATTTACGGCTGTGTGGATTGGAAAGCTTTGGGAATAAGCGAAATCTACCGCTGTACAAACGGCGAGGACGCGCTTTTGTATCTCGAAAAGGGCGATACCGATATAGTGCTTACGGATATAAATATGCCGAAAACCGACGGGTTGGAACTTCTCAAAAGAGCAAGAATTTTATACAGAAACGTTAAATTTGTTATCATAAGCGGATATGACGATTTTCATCTTGTTAAAGAAGCTTTTAAGCTCGGCGCAACCGATTATGTGCTAAAATCCGAGCTTCAGGCGCCGGAACTTAAAAAAATCGTGGAAAATATGCTTAAAACTCCCGATAACGAAGAACCCTCCGATATGCGCAATACATACCTTTTAAAGGAGCAGAGCCTAAAAGAATTTATATGGAGCATGAAGCCCTTGAAAACGGACGGCGGTCTGAAATTCAGAATACAGCCCGATAAGCTTTGCGCCGCCGCATTCAGAGCGGTTAATTTTGAAGAAATTCTTAACGAAAACTGGAAAGGCGACCGTGAGCTTTTGAAATACGGGCTTTCCAACATCATAAACGAGCTTCTCGATAATTTCGGCTTCGGAGAATTTGTTTTCGGGTCGGGAGATGAAACCGTGTTTTTGTTTTCTCTTTCGGACGGAAGAACAAAAGCGGATATAAAAGAGGCTGGTTCGATTATCGCAAAACAGCTTGCGCAGTATTTTGGCTTTAAATTCCGCATAGGTATCTGCGCCAAGGAAAACGAAACGGCGAGAAATCTCTATGTATGCGCCGACGATGCCGCGCGTTATTCGTTTGTAACGGGCGAGGGCGTAAATGATTATGAAGAAATCGCAGTACAAAAGGACGCTAAATTCCCGTCCGTTTCGGGACTTTTGAAAAACTTTGAAAAGTATGTTTTGAATTTCAATTTTTCACCGATACTTGAGAATTTCGGCAAATATACGTTTGATACGGCGCCGTTTTCACACTTTGGGGAGCTTTTGGGCTTGTATGAGGGATATTTTAAAGTGCTTTCGGCTGTTATTCTCCAGCACCGCTGGATATCCAATATGACGCTTTCGCATGAAGAAATCATAAAATCGGGAACTTTATTTGAGCTTAACCGTCATTTGAAAGAAACGCTTTTAAACCTAAAAAACGCTTTTTCAAACGATAACAGTCAAATCGGCAAGGTGAAAAAATATGTTGACGAAAATTATCACAAAAATATAACGGCGGATAATATCGCAATGCAGTTTTATATCGATTCGAGGAAGCTTTCGAGAGAATTTGCGAAAACGTAAGGCATGAGCCTTGCAAAATATATAACGGACATCAGAATGAAAAGGGCTATGCAGCTTATAACGACAAGCGACTTTCTTCTTTATGAAATAGCGGAAATGGTCGGATATATGAACTACGAAAGCTTTTCGAGAACCTTTTACAGCTATCGGGGACAATGGCCGAAAAACGTTAAATCGCAGGGAGGCGGAAAATGAATATTATAAAAAAATGCTTCGGGAAATTACAGTATAAATTTTTCTTTATGTTCGTTTTGCTTTCGCTTATCCCGATAGCGGCGCTTACAGTTTTCACGGTTGATATTTATAAAGCAAACATAAAAACGCAGACGGAAAGCAATGCGGTTTTTCAGCTTCGTGTGCTTGACGGCACAATATACGAAAAGGTGAAAAACATTCAGCGTTTTTCTGACCTTGTGAAGCTTAACCCCGTTATTTCGAGGTCGCTCGGTTCTCCCGTTAAGGATTATATAACGCTTGATTCCGCCATGAAGTCCACAGCTTCGTCATGCGAGGGAATAAAGGGCGTGATTTTCTTTTTTCCCGACGGCGAGACGTATATGCACAATATAGACGACTCGTTTATAGATACCGTGCGGCTCAGGGTGCTTTTTAATTCCTCCGCCGTTACGAGCGGTGCGCTCACGTGGTACGATTTAAGCGCACACAGCGAAAAAACGGGTATTTCCGATAAGCTTATGGTTGCGGGCACGGCTTATGAATATACGGATTCGGCAGGAAATACAATGACAGCGGATATGTATATTTTGGCTGATAAGTCGCTTTTTGGCGACGTTCTCACGAATTTCGGCGGAAATCATGTCGGAATTGTAAACAAAAACGGCGGTATAATCATAAGCGACGATGACGAATTTTTTAATCAGCTTTTAAAGAGCAATAGCGTAAGGATATGCAAAAGGACACCGAAAGAAATTTCGGCGCTTTTTTTATGCCCGATTTTTCATA
>ERZ779725.1738-NODE-1738-length-11421-cov-2.586486_pt1 | contig 11421 bp, 5 predicted proteins | sample MGYA00511890_ERZ779725 | MGnify/ENA primary metagenome ERZ779725 (study PRJEB29588, sample SAMEA2148549) | human gut metagenome | biome: human gut; feature: human-associated habitat; material: faeces | place: Denmark | collected 2008/2010 ...
CCGTTTCCTGCCCGACAAGGCAATCGACCTTGTGGATGAGGCATGCGCCATGATAAAGACGGAGCTTGATTCAATGCCGGCAGAGCTTGATGAGCAGAATCGTAAGATTATGCAGCTTGAGATAGAGGAGACAGCTCTAAAGAAAGAGACAGACCACTTAAGTCAGGACAGGCTCGCAGCACTCCAGAAGGAGCTTGCAGAGTTGCGTGATGACTTTAATGCAAAAAAGGCTCAGTGGCAGAACGAGAAGGGCGCTGTTGACAAGGTCAGCAAGCTTCGTGAAAAGATTGAGTCCACAAAGAATGAAATCAAGACAGCACAGCAGAACTATGACCTGGAAAAGGCAGCAGAGCTGCAGTACGGCGTGCTTCCAAATTTGCAGAAGGAGCTGGAATCAGAGGAAGCACTGCTTAAGGACAGGGATTTATCGCTTGTACGTGAGAATGTGGGCGATGAGGAAATTGCACTCATTATCTCGCGCTGGACAGGAATACCTGTTGCAAAGCTTACGGAGAGTGAGCGTAATAAGACACTTCACCTCGATGAGGAGCTGCACAAGAGAGTCATAGGACAGGATGACGGAGTTACAAAGGTGACAGAGGCTATCATCCGATCAAAGGCGGGCATCAAGGATCCTACAAAGCCGATAGGTTCGTTTATGTTCCTCGGACCTACAGGTGTAGGTAAGACAGAGCTTGCAAAAGCACTTGCCGAGAATCTGTTTGATGATGAGAACAATATGGTGCGTATCGATATGAGTGAGTACATGGAGAAATATTCCGTGTCCCGTCTGATCGGAGCGCCTCCGGGATATGTTGGATACGATGAAGGCGGACAGCTCACAGAGGCAGTCAGACGGAAGCCATATTCTGTTGTCCTTTTTGATGAGGTAGAAAAGGCACATCCGGATGTATTCAATGTACTGTTACAGGTGCTTGATGATGGACGTATCACAGACTCGAAGGGCAAGACCGTCGATTTCAAGAATACGATTCTGATCATGACATCCAACATTGGCTCCGAGTATCTGCTTGAAGGTATTGATGAGAATGGTGAGATCAAGCCAGAGGCATCGGCACAGGTTATGGCAGGCTTGAAGAATCATTTCCGTCCGGAGTTTTTGAACCGTCTGGATGAGATTATCATGTTCAAGCCGCTTGACAAGGCGTCTATCAGTGGTATTGTCAACCTGTTGCTTGCAGATCTGAATAAGCGGATTGCAGATAAGGAGCTGACACTGAAGCTTACCGATGCAGCGATGGATCATGTCATTGAAGCCGGTTACGATCCGCATTACGGAGCGCGACCGCTCAAGCGTTATCTGCAGAAGAATGTGGAGACACTGGTTGCGAAGAGCATCCTGTCAAATGAGCTTCGTGCAGGCGATACGATCACACTTGATTATGATGGTAACGCATTGTATATCAAGAAGTAAGTTATATAAAATTGAAATACCGTCAATATGGGAGCAATCCTGTATTGACGGTATTTTTTCGCCCGATTATGTGGGAGCATGATTTCATACAGCGATTCTGCCTGAGTATCAGATTGTGCGCATAGTTGCTCGGTGTCAATATTGGAGCAAATGTCAGTATTTGACATATTGCTCCTAAAAGGTTGTTCAGCCTACAAAAAAATGGTAAAATAAGCAAGGCAAAAGTGATGGGAGTTGCACATGAACGATGTTTGTGGAAAACTCTGCGAAAGGAGACAAAACTATGTGGGCAAACGAAAGCGTATTTTATCAGATTTATCCGCTTGGCTTCTGTGGCGCACCATTTGAAAACGATGGAAAATTGGTGTCACGAATCAAGAAGGTGGAGGACTGGATTCCTCACATCCAGAAGCTTGGCGCAAACGCAATATATTTTTCACCGGTATTCGAGAGCGATACACACGGCTACAATACGAGAGATTATACGAAGATCGACTGCCGTCTTGGCACGAACGAGGATTTCAAGGAGGTTGTCGATAAGCTGCATGCAGCAGGAATCAAGGTTGTCTTGGATGGTGTATTTAACCATGTGGGACGCGGCTTCTGGGCATTTCAGGATGTATTGAAAAACCGTTGGGATTCCCCGTACAAAGACTGGTTCCATATCAGCTTCGATGGCAATTCCAACTATAACGATGGACTCTGGTATGAGGGCTGGGAAGGAAACTTTGACCTTGTCAAATTAAACCTTCGGAACGAGGAAGTGATCCAGCACATCTTGTCCTGTGTTAAGGGCTGGATCGATGAGTTCGATATCGACGGTCTCCGTCTGGATGTGGCATATTGCTTAGACCACGATTTTATCCGCAGACTGCGCGCACACTGTGACGGACTGAAGCAGGATTTCTTCTTATTAGGAGAATTGCTGCACGGCGATTACAATGTATTTGTAAATGATGGCATGCTGCACAGTGCGACAAACTATATGTGCTATAAGGGACTTTACTCAAGCTTCAACTGCATGAACATGTTCGAGATCATTCACAGTCTCCTGCAGCAGTTTGGACCAGAAGAATGGACGCGATACAAAGGAAAGCATTTCCTGTCCTTCGTCGATAATCATGATGTGACAAGAGTCGCAAGCATCCTGACGAATAAGAACCATCTGCCGCTTATTTATGCACTTGCGTTTGGTATGCCGGGTATCCCTTGTGTATACTATGGAAGCGAGTGGGGCGCAGAAGGCAGAAAAGAAGAGGGCGATCCGTCCTTGAGATTGAGCTATGAGAAGCCGGAATGGAACGAACTGACTGACTGGATCAGCAAGCTCGCGGAAGCGAAGAAGCACAGCGAAGCATTGAACTACGGTGGATTCCGTTCGGTTGTACTTACGAATCATCAGTGTATCTTCGAACGTCGTTCGGAGCATGAGCGTGTGCTTGTGGCAATCAATGCAAGCGACCAGCCGTACACGGCGCATTTTGATGCCGGATGCGGAACCGCACAGGATCTGATTACCGGACAGCCACACGACTTCGGTGGTGGCTCTGAACTTCCTCCATATTCCGCAGCATTCTGGAAGATGGAGCACTAATCATCAACAAATAAAAAGTCTCGCATAAACTATACAGAAAGTGTATGTTTGCGAGGCTTTTTTATGGCAGTGAAAATCGTAATCGACGCCGGACATGGCGGATATGACGCCGGTGCTACGTATAATGGAAGAAGAGAGAAGGACGATACGCTGGCACTGGCACTTGCGGTCGGTGAGATATTGGAGGCACAGGGATACGATGTTGTCTACACACGGACGGACGATGTCTACGATTCGCCAGTGCAGAAAGCGCGGATTGGAAATGAAAGCGGTGCAGATTTCTTTGTATCGATTCACCGGAATTCCTCCCCGACACCAAACCAGTACAATGGCGTGCAGACACTGATCTATAACAACGCCGGACTCAAGGCAACAATGGCGGAAAATGTGAACAAAGAATTGGAACAGGTCGGCTACCGGAATATCAACGTGGTGGAGCGACCGGATCTTGCGGTACTCCGGCGGACGAGAATGCCTGCAATCCTGGTAGAAGCAGGATTTATCAACAGCGATGTGGACAACAATCTTTTCGATACGAAATTCTCTGAGACAGCAGAGGCAATTGCGCGCGGCATCGATGAGACAATCCGAGATGCCGGATATACGGTTGCGCAGGGAGATATGCGAAGCGATGTTGCACAGGTAAGTGCTCCTGTATCAGAGGAAATGTATATCGCTAAGTCAGAGAACGATGCATCCGGTACGCAGATGGTAAATGAATATTATGGAATTTCACGGACGATTCCAGTATTTGCAGAAGAAACGTCGCAGGAACCAACCGGCTATCAGATACTGATTGGCATCTACCGGGCGTTTGGAACCGCTTCGTATCAGGTAAATCGGTTTATCAATGCAGGATACGATGCAATGGTATATGAGGATGACGGACTGTATCAGGTGCGTGTCGGAAATTATGATACGATCGAAGATGCAATTATTGCACAGCGGGAATTGCGCGATCGTGGATATGATACGCTGATTGTGCGGAAAATGTAAATAAAAGTGAAAATGGGTATTGACAACTATAGGTTTACGTGATAAAGTAACAAACGATGAACTGCCGTAGACAGTAGGTGCCGCGAGGCATAAGCAGGAAAACGCCTACCGAGGAAGAATCGTGATGAACGAATTTTAACTCTCATACTGCGGTGTGGGAGTTTTTCTTTTAAGTGCAGTTTCCGTTAATATTATAAGGAGGTGCAAGACTTTGGCTAAGATCGAGTTAAAACAGCCTGTCGTTGAGGAAATCAAAGAGAATATTAAGGACGCTAAGTCAGTAGTATTGGTTGATTACCGTGGACTTACAGTTGATCAGGATACACAGCTTCGTAAGTCAATGAGAGAGGCAGATGTCATTTACAAGGTATACAAGAATACCATGGTAAAGCTTGCTATTGCTGGTACAGAGTTCGAGTCTTTGAAGGACGAGCTCGAAGGACCTACAGCCGTTGTTATCTCTAAGACAGATGCAACAGCTCCTGCAAGATTGGCAGCTAATTTCGCTAAGGCGAACCCAGCGCTTGAACTTAAGAGTGGTGTTGTTGAGGGTACTCATTACGACACAGACGGCATTAAGAAAATCGCTACAATTCCTTCCAGAGACGAACTTATCTCTAAGTTCCTTGGAAGCATCCAGTCACCAATTACAAACTTTGCTCGTGTTATTAAGCAGATCGCTGAGAGCAAGGAAGCTTAATTGGAATCGTTGAGATTGGAAATTACAAAACAAATTTAAATTTATAATGGAGGATTATTATTATGACAACTCAGGAAATTATTGAAGTTATCAAAGGTTTATCAGTATTAGAGTTAAATGACCTTGTAAAGGCATGTGAGGAAGAGTTCGGCGTATCTGCAGCAGCAGGCGTTGTAGTTGCAGCAGCAGGTGCAGACGGTGCTGGCGCAGCTGAGGAGAAAGATTCCTTCGACGTAGAGCTTACAGAAGTAGGTCCTAACAAGGTTAAGGTTATCAAGGTTGTTCGTGACTGTACAGGTCTTGGACTTAAGGAAGCTAAGGACGTTGTTGATGGCGCTCCTAAGGTTCTTAAGGAAGGTGCTTCTAAGGAAGAGGCTAACGAGATCAAGGAGAAGCTTGAGGCTGAAGGCGCTAAGGTTACTCTTAAGTAATTTCGACTTAAACATTAAATGTCCGGTTTGGCAGATGCCAAGCCGGATTTTTTATCTAAGAAATGATACAAAGAAATCTTTTTTATTTTTCTGCAATTTTTTTCAAAAAGTGTGTTGACACAAATTTCCAACCATGATAGTATAGTAAAATGTCATTACTATGGATATGTGTGCTATAAATTCGGATAGTAAAGAAAAAACCAAATAAATTCAAGGGGTGAATGCGTCGATGAAAAAGTACAGAATGCGTCCTGTGAAATCGGGAAGAGGTATGCGAATGAGTTTTTCAACTGAGAAGAGAGTTTTGGACATGCCAAACCTCATCGAAGTGCAGAAGAATTCATATCAGTGGTTCCTTGACGAAGGTTTGAGAGAAGTGTTTAAGGATATTTCTCCAATCGTCGATTACACAGGCAATTTGAGTTTGGAACTGGTTGATTATCAGTTGTGTAAGGAAGACATCAAGTATTCTATTGAAGAATGCAAGGAACGTGATGCAACTTATGCAGCTCCAATCAAGGTCAATGTGCATCTTCGTAATGAAGAAACAGGTGAAATTGCACAGCATGATATCTTCATGGGTGATCTTCCACTTATGACAGAGACAGGTACATTCGTAATCAATGGTGCAGAGCGAGTTATCGTCAGCCAGTTGGTTCGTTCTCCTGGTATCTACTATGCAATCGATCACGATAAATTTGGTAAGACCTTGTACTCATCTACAGTGATTCCAAACCGTGGTGCATGGCTGGAGTATGAGACGGATTCCAATGATGTATTTTACGTACATGTTGATAGAAATAGAAAGGTGCCAATCACAGTTTTGATTCGTGCACTTGGCTTTGGAACAAACCAGGAGATCATTGATCTGTTTGGTGAGGAGCCAAAGATTATGGCGAGCTTGGAGAAGGATGTTTCAAACAGTTTTGAGACAGGTGTCATCGAGCTTTATAAGCGACTTCGTCCGGGCGAACCAGAGGAAGTAGAAAATGCGACAAATCTCTTCATGGGTATGTTCTTCGATGCAAGAAGATATGATCTGGCGAAGGTTGGTCGTTATAAGTATAATAAGAAGCTTGCATTAAAGAATCGTATTGCAGGTCATGTTCTGGCAGAGGATGTCATTGATCCAAGTACTGGTGAAGTTTTGTTTGCAGCAGGTACCACTCTTACAAGAGAGGATGCAACTGCAATCCAGAACGCAGCAGTTCCTTTTGTGTACATTCAGACGGAAGAGAAGAATGTAAAGGTACTGTCAAACCTGATGGTAGATCTTTCTGAATATGTAGGTTTCGATCCGAAGGAAGTTGGCATACATGAAGCAGTTTATTATCCGGTATTAGAGAAACTCTTACAGGAGTACGATGACGAGGACGAGTTAAAGGCAGCCATCGAGGCAAATGTAAGCGAGCTTGTACCAAAGCATATTACAAAGGAAGATATCATTGCTTCCATTAACTATAACATTCATCTGGAGTATGGCATCGGTAACGACGATGATATCGACCACCTGGGCAACCGTCGTATCCGTGCAGTCGGTGAATTGCTCCAGAACCAGTACAGAATCGGTCTTTCCCGTATGGAAAGAGTCGTTCGTGAGCGAATGACAACGCAGGATAAGGATACTGTTACCCCGCAGTCTCTGATCAACATCAAGCCTGTTACAGCAGCCGTGAAGGAGTTCTTCGGAAGCTCTCAGTTGTCACAGTTCATGGATCAGAACAACCCACTTTCTGAGCTGACACATAAGAGACGTCTGTCAGCCCTTGGCCCGGGTGGTTTGTCAAGAGATCGTGCCGGATTCGAGGTTCGAGATGTACACTACACACATTATGGTAGAATGTGTCCAATCGAGACACCTGAAGGTCCGAATATCGGTTTGATCAACTCTCTTGCTACGTATGCAAGAATCAATGAGTATGGTTTCGTTGAGGCGCCATACAGAAAGCTGGATAAGTCAGATCCTGCCAATCCGGTTGTTACAGATGAAGTTGTATATCTGACAGCGGACGAAGAGGATAATTATATTGTTGCACAGGCGAATGAGCCATTGGATGAGGACGGTCACTTCAAGAAGAACAACGTATCCGGTCGTTTCAGGGAAGAGACATCTGAGTTCCCGAAGGCAAACGTTGACCTGATGGACGTATCACCAAAGATGGTATTCTCTGTTGCTACATCCATGATTCCTTTCCTGGAGAACGATGATGCAAACCGTGCCCTCATGGGATCCAACATGCAGCGTCAGGCAGTGCCACTTCTTCGTACAGAAGCTCCGGTTGTTGGAACAGGTATGGAAGCAAAGGCAGCTGTTGACTCAGGTGTATGTATTGTTGCAAAACACGATGGTGTTGTTGAGATGTCATCCAGCGAGAAGATCATTGTCAAGTGTGACGATGGTACATTGGATGAGTACCATGTAATCAAGTTTGCCCGAAGCAACCAGGGTAACTGTATGAACCAGCGCCCAATCGTATTTGTAGGGGACAGAGTAGAAAAAGGAGACATCTTAGCAGATGGTGCTTCAACATGCAATGGAGAGATGGCTCTTGGTAAAAACCCATTGATTGGTTTCATGACATGGGAAGGATATAACTACGAGGATGCGGTACTGTTAAGTGAACGTCTTGTACAGGATGATGTTTATACATCTGTTCATATCGAAGAATATGAAGCAGAAGCAAGAGATACAAAACTTGGTCAGGAAGAGATCACAAGAGATCTTGCTGGATTAAGTGAAGATGTATTAAAAGACTTAGATGACAATGGTATCATCCGTATTGGTGCAGAAGTACGTGCCGGTGATATCCTGGTAGGAAAAGTTACTCCTAAGGGAGAAACAGAATTAACAGCTGAAGAAAGACTGTTACGTGCGATCTTCGGTGAGAAAGCTAGAGAAGTCCGTGATACATCCTTAAGAGTTCCACATGGTGCTTACGGAGTTGTTATGGATACTAAGATTTTCACAAGAGAGAATGGAGACGAACTTCCTCCTGGAGTAAACAAGAGCGTTCGTGTATACATTGCTCAGAAGAGAAAGATTTCTGTAGGAGATAAGATGGCTGGTCGACATGGTAATAAGGGTGTAATTTCCCGTATTCTGCCAGTAGAAGATATGCCATACTTACCAAACGGACGTCCGTTAGATATCGTGCTGAACCCATTAGGTGTGCCTTCACGTATGAATATCGGACAGGTGTTAGAGATCCATCTGTCCTTAGCAGCAAAAGTTCTTGGATTTAATGTTGCTACACCAGTATTCAACGGTGCAGATGAGAACGATATCGCAGATACATTAAGAATGGCAAATGATTATGCTAATACATCATGGGAAGAATTTGACGCAAAATGGCGTGATAAAGTTAACGATGATGTAATGGATTATTTATACGAAAACAGAGACCACAGAAAAGAATGGAAAGGCGTACCAATCGATACAACTGGTAAAGTAAGATTAAGAGACGGTCGTACAGGAGAAGAATTTGACAGTCCTGTAACAATCGGATTCATGCATTACCTAAAACTGCATCATCTGGTAGACGATAAGATCCATGCACGTTCTACTGGTCCTTACTCATTAGTAACTCAGCAGCCACTGGGTGGTAAAGCTCAGTTCGGTGGACAGCGTTTTGGTGAGATGGAGGTATGGGCACTGGAAGCTTATGGTGCAGCATATACACTTCAGGAAATCCTGACATTCAAATCTGATGACGTTGTTGGACGTGTGAAAGCTTATGAAGCGATCATCAAAGGTGATAACATCCCTGAACCAGGTGTTCCGGAATCTTTCAAAGTATTATTAAAAGAATTCCAGTCACTTGCCCTAGATGTTAAGATCCTTGATGAAAATGCACAGGAAGTTGAGTTAAGAGAAGATATTGATGGTGGAGATGCTGATCAGGATCTTGCACCAATGATCGAAGGAGACGGAGTCTTCAATAATTATGAAGAAAGCGAATCTGAACTCGGTGCTTTAGGATATAAACACGGAGACTTATCAGAAGGTGAAGATAACACAATCATGTAGATTGGCGAGCAATTTAGGAAGGAGCAGCCTTAAATGATGGAATCAAGCAATGAATATCAAAGCAATAAAATTTCATTTGATGCAATTAAAATCGGGTTGGCTTCCCCAGAAAAGATCCGTGAGTGGTCTAGAGGAGAAGTAAAGAAACCTGAGACGATCAACTATCGAACATTAAAACCTGAAAAAGATGGGCTTTTCTGCGAGAAGATCTTCGGGCCTACAAAGGACTGGGAGTGTCACTGCGGAAAGTACAAAAAAGTTCGCTATAAAGGTGTTGTCTGCGACCGATGCGGTGTTGAAGTAACAAAAGCAAGTGTCCGTCGTGAGAGAATGGGACATATCGAATTAGCAGCTCCAGTATCCCATATCTGGTATTTCAAAGGAATTCCTAGCCGTATGGGTCTGATTCTTGATATTTCACCAAGAACACTGGAAAAGGTTTTATATTTCGCATGCTATATCGTTTTAGATGCTGGAGATACAGATCTTGCATATAAACAAGTATTAACAGAAAAAGAATATAGAGAAGCGTATGAAAAATACGGAGATACATTCCGCGTAGGAATGGGTGCTGAAGCAGTGAAAGAACTGCTTCAGGCCATTGATCTTGAGGCAGAAGCAAAATCCTTACAGGATGAATTCAAAACTGCTACAGGTCAGAAGAGAGCCAGAATCGTTAAGAGACTGGAAGTTGTAGAGGCATTTTTAAACTCAGACAACAAACCAGAATGGATGATCCTGGATGCAGTTCCAGTTATTCCACCAGATATCCGTCCAATGGTGCAGTTAGATGGTGGACGTTTTGCCACATCTGACTTAAATGACCTTTACAGACGTATCATTAACAGAAATAACCGTCTGAAGAGATTATTAGAGCTTGGAGCTCCAGATATCATCGTAAGAAACGAAAAGAGAATGTTACAGGAAGCAGTTGATGCCCTGATCGATAATGGTAGACGTGGACGTCCAGTCACAGGACCAGGAAACCGTGCATTAAAATCATTATCAGATATGTTAAAAGGTAAACAGGGACGTTTCCGTCAGAACCTGTTAGGAAAACGTGTAGACTATTCTGGACGTTCCGTTATCGTAGTAGGACCAGACTTAAAGATTTATCAGTGTGGTCTTCCAAAAGAAATGGCAATCGAACTTTTCAAACCATTCGTTATGAAAGAACTTGTATCAAGCGGTTATTGCCCAAATGTAAAGGGTGCTAAGAAAAAAGTTGAAAAGTTAGAGACAGAAGTATGGGATGTATTAGAGGATGTAATTAAAGAACATCCGGTTATGCTTAACCGTGCTCCTACACTCCATAGACTTGGTATTCAGGCATTTGAACCAATACTTGTAGAGGGTAAGGCTATTAAGCTTCATCCACTTGTATGTACAGCGTTCAACGCCGATTTCGACGGTGACCAGATGGCTGTACACCTTCCCCTGTCCGTAGAAGCGCAGGCAGAGTGCCGTTTCATGCTTCTTTCTCCGAACAACCTGCTGAAACCGTCCGATGGTGGTCCGGTAGCCGTTCCTTCCCAGGATATGGTTCTTGGTATCTACTATCTGACACAGGAGCGTCCGGGCGAGAAGGGCGAAGGAAGCTTCTTCCGCGATATGAACGAAGCCATCCTGGCATACGAGAACGGATACATTACCCTGCAGACCAAGATTACCATCCGCTGCGAAAAAGAGCTGGAAGATGGTACTGTAATGCAGCAGAACGTAAGCTCCACACTCGGAAGATTCCTTTTCAATGAGATTCTGCCGCAGGATCTGGGATACGTAGACCGTACGGTTCCGGGTAACGAGCTTGCGCTTGAGGTTGATTTCCTCGTTGCAAAGAAACAGCTGAAACAGATTCTGGAAAAAGTCATCAATACACACGGAGCTACCAAAACCGCAGAGGTTCTGGACTATATCAAGGCAACCGGATATAAATACTCCACCCGTGCAGCCATGACCGTATCCATTTCCGATATGACCGTGCCGCCGCAGAAGCCGGAGATGCTCGCCGAAGCACAGGCAACGGTAGACAAGATTACAAGAAACTTCAAACGTGGTCTGATTACAGACGAAGAGCGTTACAAAGAGGTTGTAGATACCTGGAAGAAGACCGACGATGCGCTGACAAAAGCACTGCTCGACGGACTGGATAAATACAATAACATCTTCATGATGGCTGACTCCGGAGCCCGTGGTTCCGATAAGCAGATCAAACAGCTTGCCGGAATGCGAGGACTG
>ERZ779725.1739-NODE-1739-length-11419-cov-2.521999_pt1 | contig 11419 bp, 6 predicted proteins | sample MGYA00511890_ERZ779725 | MGnify/ENA primary metagenome ERZ779725 (study PRJEB29588, sample SAMEA2148549) | human gut metagenome | biome: human gut; feature: human-associated habitat; material: faeces | place: Denmark | collected 2008/2010 ...
GTCGAAAGCCCAAAGCAGCACAGCTCACACAAGGAGCGACCGTCCTAACTCCGAAAGGAGGAAATATTGCGGGCGACAAAGGTACCTCGCGGGGTAGTCCTTTTATATGCGTCCGCTTTTCTTATGGCATACGAGCAAGTAATTTCCTTTGATAATCTGTATAAAGGCTTAAAATATGAAGGGTTATTCAGTTATGCCTCTTCCCATTCGACCGCTCGGGATTATGCCACGGAAAAAACGGCTTACGTGGCAACGATTAGAGGTTATGGATATGGAGAAGGATCGGAAGACAATGTAAAGAAATCTCCTTTACCTTATGGTGGCGTATATAACGAAACAACCTACGAACAACGCTCTTCGTTGATTCGGAATGGACTGACTTATAAAGGTAGTTTGATGGACGATTTGTCAATCGATGTTTTATTAGGGCAAGAGTTTAGAAATACGAATTATAAGGGCTTAACGTCAAATATTTACGGGTATTTCCACGACCGGGGGAATACATTTTACGAACCGGCTTTAGGAGAATCTACGGGACATTTGAAACGGAATAAAACGACCCGCAATCTGGTCGACCGTTCCAATATATCTTAACGTGAGTTCGATGAAAATAATCAAAAGAGAGTCAACTGATTATCAAAGACTCGTTCAAAATTGATCATTGGTTTCTTTGGGAACAAGCAATAGGCTGCAATGCCCCCGATTAAGTTCACGATGAAATTAGGGAAAGAACGATGCCGGGAGTGCTCAATCTGTGCGATGTTTTTCAGCTCATCGTTGATTGTCTCGATAATGGCTCTCTTCCGCAACAGGATTCTGTCGTACATTGACCTAAGACCGCCTTTCATATTGTTTTTGAGTTTTGTGATCAGCTGTATCCCGTCAATGAACAGTTTGTTGAACAGGTCCTTGCCGATGTATCCCTTGTCTCCGACAAGTTTCCCGTAGATAAACTCGACAAAAGACCTCATTTTCAGAGGCTCACGGTCGTCAACATCCCCAGGAGTAATCATGAAGTTCAGAATCTCCCCCTTGTCATTGCATATCAGGTGCAGTTTGAAGCCGTAGAACCAGCCCAACGAGCATTTGCCACGCTGTGCTATCCCCTTGAACACCTTGTGTACGTGTATGCGTTGGTTGCGGCACACCCTCAGCAGGGTGCTGTCAACAAAACTGATGCCGGTACATTTGCCCAAGAGGCATTTCTTAACGAAAATGACAAACTGCACCACCACGGATTTCTCCAGCTCTGTAAACCTGTTGTACGAAACGACCTGGGGAAACAGGTGCCTGTACCTGACGCGTATTTCATCCAGGTAAAAGTGTTTCAGACATTTGTGATTGGAGCTGTGGAACATTATCATGATGAGTATGACTTCGGCCTGGGACAGACGGCCGTCACGGTGATATTCGCGCTTCCTGTCTTTTCGTGGGACTTCAAGTCCTCTGCGGCGGAGCATCGTGTTAAAAACCTTGCAGAACTCGTCTGCCATTACAAAAATTTCCATAATTTTGTCATCGGTGAGCATAGCGATAGGAGTATTTGTTTGAAATTGAGTACTTTAAATTTAATACTTTTATCGCTAACCACCAAATTTTCAACTATTTATTTTCATCGAACTCACGTTAGTTTAGGGTATATTGGTGGATTTTTTTTGATGGGATGTGTGTCGTGCATGTGTTCTATGTTTGTTCATCTTTTTATTAGTGATTTTCCGTTTGATGTTTCGGTATACCTGTTTTATTTATTCACGTTAATATTGCCGACAATTGTTTTTGTGTTCGGTCTTTGTCTGTTTGTCAAGTGTGTGGTCGGGCATCACTTGTTGAGCTTGCTGGTGTTGTTTCTGTATTTTGGTGTATTTGGTTTTATGATAAGGGACGTTTGGTCGGGAGTGTTTGATTTTACGGGTTTGACACTTCCGAATGCTTTTTCTGAGGTGACAGGGCATCCGGATTTGTTTCCCTATTTGTTGCATCGGACAGCTTATTTTTTAGTGGGAGTGGGTTTTATACAATTGACAGGGTTGGATTTAGGACGTTTGGCAAATGCCCCGGAAAAACGTTTTTCTCGAATTGTTGCGGTGTTTGTTTTGATGGCGATGTCACTAGGGATATTTGTCTTTTTTTTCTTGCGGAATAACGAGAAGATGGAATTGCGCCGAGTTTACACGGGAACAGACTGCAAATATTCTTCATTTGCCAAAGGAACGTTATCTAGCCAGTCAATTCGATTTGAACAGCAAGGCGATCGTATGAAAGTGAAGAGTTATTCCGTAATTCACAACCGGACAGGTGAAATGCTTCGGAACGTGGTGCTTTATTTGAATCCCGGATTGAAAATCAATACATTTCAGATTGATGAGGAGAATTTCGCTTTTGAGCGCGAAAATCAAGTTGTCATTGCGGGGCGGCAGGTTGCCCCGGGAGATAGCGTGGTTGTGCGTATCGATTATGCGGGGAGTGTAGACGAGTGCGTGTGTTATTTGGATATTTCCCGGGAAATTATCAAGAAGGAGAAGCAGACGATGGATTTGCTTTGTCCTTTTGGGAAAAGATACGCATTTTTGGGTCAAGATTTCACGTTGTTGACTCCTGAGGTGTTGTGGTATCCGACGACGAAACCAGTTATTAATGTAAGGACGCCTTACGCAATAGACAAGGATTTTACCCGTTTTTCGCTGGAGGTGGTTGCTTCGGGGAATAAAACGATCATTTCGCAAGGCAAGAAAAAGATGGTCAATGGGGTGGTTACTTTTGTCAACGAACAGGAATTAACAGGAATCACGCTTTGTATCGGGGATTATGAAACACGGACAACAACTATCGATTCAATTGTTTGCGAATTGTATGTATTCAAGCGAGCCTCTTCTCTTTTTGATATCATAGACAGTTATGGAAATTCTCCCTTGGAAGAAATAAAACAGAGGATAGAGGAGCGAATGGGACGTTCGTATCCTTTTCGTCGATTCATGGTGGTTGAGACTCCCGCATCGTTTACTTCGTATTATCGGTATGGAGCAGGGAGTAGCGGGTTTGTACAACCGGAATTGATGTTCTTGCCAGAAAGATATGCTAAACAACATGATAAGTATCCGGAGAGGGTAAATTTATCTAAGTTGTCAGAAAATTTGTCTTTAGATTTGCTGTATGATTTGCTCTCAGAACGTGAGGAACGCTTTGTTTCATGGTGGAGTTCTTTGTTGATACTGAAGAATAGGGACTTTAGTAATTTGATGATGTCATTTGACGGATTGAATTATAATCCTTATAATGTATCCCCGATGTTTTTCCATCATGTACAAACGATGCAAGTGGATAGTTGTTCTATTTTGGATGTTTTGAGTAGAATGCTCTTGAATAATGAGGTACGAGACCGATTTTCCTCCCTTTGGCGCAATTCCGGAACTGAAATAGATGCGATAAATTATTTGGCTTGTCATGGGTTGGATGAGATGGTGACAGATGGACAACTGGAAGATGTCGTAAAACGGGATATATTGGGATTGAAGGTGATGGAATTTTTGAACTATTTTGAAAGCAGGGGGATAGCGTCTGATAGCGTGCAATTTTTTTTGAGAGAGTATATGGACGCTCATTTATTTCAATCCATTGATTTTGCTAAGTTTGATTCGGCGTTTGCCAGTCGTTTCGGTTGCCGATGGTCGAAGGTATTGTCATTGTGGTTTAAGAGAAAGGAAATACCGGTTTATCTCGTGAAGGATTTAGCCGTGAAACGGGTGTGTGATGTTGGAGGAAGTACAACGGCATTGGTTGAATTTAGTATTTATAATGATAGTGATGTGGACGGTGTGGTTCGTTTGCAGTCTTCCAATTTTCCTTATCGTGTTGCAAGGAATCAACCTATGGAATGGGGTGGGATATGGCAACCGGTGGATACTTGTTTTCGGATTATGGCGAGAACAGGCCGAAAGGTTGTGATGCTTGTACCGGAGAGTAATCCTTATTTTAAATTGGACTTGGGTGTTGCACGTAATATGCCTCGACAAATATCATTCTATTGTGATAGAAAGACTCCTAATGTAGATAACTATGTTGCAGGAGAGTGGTCTTTGAAGCGGGAGGATTTTCTACCGGGGAAAAATGAAATTGTAGTGGATAATGAGGATGAAGGATTCCTAATTGTGCAACCCTCTCGGGAGCTTAGTTGGTACGAGCTCCTGACAAGGAAGGACTCTGTGTTTGACATGTATGCAAACGTGAAACAGTTTGTGAAATTGGATGGGCGATCTTGGCTTAGCTTGATTGAGAACAACGCTTTCGGAACGGGGTATCGAAGTATTGTTGCGCGTACCGGAGGGGGCGAAGGAAAATCGTGGGTAGAATGGCATGTAAACTTGGAACGGGCTGGAAAATATGAGTTGTTCGTGCATATACCCGAGTTTTCCAGTATGAATATGATGTATAAAAACTCTTCGTTGTCGCAATGGGGAAAACAAGCGTACACGATCGTATTACCAGGAGCGAGGCATGAAATTACTATCGATACTTCCGATTACGGGTGGATTTCTTTGGGAGAATACGAGTGTGCTTCTGGGGAGAGTGTTGTCATGTTACATGATACCGGAGACCCGAATCATATTATTATCGGAGATGCGATAAAATGGGTGTACGTGGATAGCCAAAAATAAAAATCGGGATAAAAAAACATTTTTTGCGTAATCCTTTTTTGCAAGTTATTTGTAATAGGAGAAATTTTACGAGAAAGATGAAGAATCCATTTGAATTTGCAAAAGAGTTATTACGGTATAGCCGGGGTGAACTTTCTGAAGTTGAGGAGGAAGGAGTGGAAGAAATGTTGTCTAAAGTGGAGGGATTGAATGAATTGGTGAGAGAATTAAGGGATAAAGAACAGGTTGGGTGTGAATTGTGTGTAGTGGAAAATTTCGATGTAGAGAAAGCTTTAGTTCGGTTGAAAAAGCAACAGCGTGGAAGAAAGCGTTTGTTTTTGCCGTGGGTGGCAGCGTCAGTTGTGGTTATGGTGGAAATTTCTGCATTTTTGTTATTGAACCGGGAATCGGAAGTGGTGAATTTACCTGTGGCAGAGAAAATTGAACCAGGAAAAGCGATAGTTACATTGGAGATGGCTTCTGGGATAAAGTATCGATTGGATACCTTGTCTTCTGTTCTCCATAATAATCGAGCAAATGTTGCTTTTGATAATAATGAAGGGGTTTTGAAAGTGAAAGAACAGAATTCCATCGATCGACTACAACAAGAAGTTGGATATAACACGATAAATGTCCCGTATGGAGGAACTTATACCGTGGAATTATGTGACGGTACAAAAGTGTACTTGAATTCGGGTACAAGGTTGGAGTTCCCTTCTCGGTTTGACGGGGATATGCGTAGCGTAAGTTTGAAAGGAGAAGCTTATTTTGAAGTTGCTCGAAATGAAAGTAAGCCATTTGTCGTGGAGGTGGATGAAATGAAAGTAAAGGTACTGGGGACGGCTTTTAATATAAAGTCGTATGTTGATGAGCCGGGAGTTTACACGACATTGGTTCAAGGGAGTGTCGCTATTCTTCGGGATGGGCAACCGGAGAAGAAGATTAAACCGGGAGAACAGGCTTATTACAATAAGGGGGTTGGGACGCTAAGTGTTTCTTCGGTGGATGTGAATGAGTTTACGGCTTGGAAAGATGGCTTATTTTATTTTAAGGATATAGCATTGGAAGAAATCTTGCGAATTGTGGCCAGGTGGTATGATCTTGAAATTTTTTATATGAATCAAGGTGCAAAGAGTGTCGTATATAGCGGTAAAATGCCAATGTATACCTCCGTGGAGGATGTGTTGCGAAAGTTCGAAATATCCGGAGATGTACGGTTTGAATTGCAAGGTCGGACGTTGACGGTTTTTGATAAAAAATAAACGGGATTGGGCATCCCGTTTATGCACCCGCTCGTTGGGCGACGAGCAGGCTAAATGTTTAATTTAATTGAATTACAAATCTATGAAAAAAAAATGGGATTTGTTGCCAAAAATTTGGCAATATCGGAAATCTAAATTCTTTTTACGCATGAAAATCTCGATGATTTTATTGTTAGTGGGAGTGATGCTTTCTGCCAGTACATTTTCACAAACAAGAGTATCTTTGAATATGAAAGATGCGACTGTTCAAGAAATCTTTTCCAAACTGGAAAAAATGACGAATTACACGTTTCTTTACAAGCTGAATCTTGTTGACAAATGTGGTAAAATGAATGTAAATGCCACGAATAAGGATTTTAATCAGTTGCTGGAAGATTTATTACGTCCGTTGGGGTTGTCTTTTACGATAGATGATCAGGTTGTGGTAATTACTGCAAGTAAAACAAAGAGTGATGAAAAGAAAGAGATCACGATCAAAGGGCGTGTTTTTATGAAAGATAGTACAGGAGTTCCAGGGGCAACAATTATTTTAAAAGGAACGTCTATTGGTTTGATCACTAATATGTTAGGTGAGTTTACGCTCACAATTCCTTACATGAAGTCTCCGGTGCTGATATTCTCTTTTCTCGGGATGAAAACTCGTGAAGTTAGATATGTCGGGCAGAAAGAGATGTTGGTGTTGATGGAGGAGGATGTGAAAGCGATGGACGAGGTAATAGTAACAGGTTATCAACGTATTCGAAAATCAGATATGGTTGGTTCTACAAATACGGTGAAGCGTGAAGATTTGTTTTTCGACGGGACGAATTCGATTGAACAAATGTTGCAAGGAAAGTTGCCGGGAATGTTGGTAATGAATACAAGTGGTTTGGTGGGGAAGCGTCAGAAAGTACGCGTGAGAGGTACTTCAACGTTGCTAGGTAATCAAGAGCCGGTTTGGGTAGTGGATGGAATTATTCAAGAAGATCCTCTTCCTTTTAACACGAGAAGTTTAGATGCGTTGGGAAATATGTCTCAAGATAATTTCGATATGGTGAAAGATTTTATCGGAAATGCTATTGCTTGGTTGAATCCGAATGATATAGAGGATATCACGGTGTTGAAAGATGCTTCGGCAACGGTCATGTATGGTGTGAAGGCAGCTAATGGGGTGATATTGATCAAGACTAAACGAGGTAAAGCCGGGCGAATGTCTGTCAATTATAGTGGAAATCTAACATTTACTCCTCGATTGACTTACGAGAAAATGAATTTGATGAACTCGAAAGAACGAGTAGATGTTTCCCGGGAAATATATGCGAGGGGACTAACATCTAATCAACGACCGTTGGAATCTATCGGGTATGAAGGATTGTTGGGACGTTATTTGGCTAAGGAGATCTCATATGATGATTTTGATAGCGAGGTAAAAAAATTAGAAACTGTAAATACAGATTGGTTTGATTTGTTGTTCCGTAATAGTCTGAGTATGAATCATAGTTTGAGCGTATCGGGCGGAACAGATAAAATTAGTTATTACGGTTCTATTAATGCTACTGAAAATAAAGGTACTTCTATTGGAAATGAATCTACGTCGTACAGTGCAAATGTTAATATTAGTGCAAAATTCGGTGAAAAAGTAAACTTGAGTCTAGGTATGAATGCCTCTACATCTGAAACAGAAGGATATTATCAAGTAGATCCTTACGGATATGCCACGAAAACAAGTAGAGTAATTCCTTGTTTTACTGAGGATGGAAAGAAGTATTTCTATAAGGATGTGAATGGTTATATGTATAATATTTTGCATGAGATTTCTATGACTGGAAATAAGAATACAAATCGTTCTATGGGAGTCTCTGTTAGTTTTAGGTGGAATATATTAAAAGGTTTGCAATTTGAAAGTACATTTGGATTAAATACGTCCAATGTCATGGGAGAGTCATTTGCAGATGAACAAAGTCAATATATTACAATGAAACGAGGGTATGAGTTTGGTACACAACGACCTGCAGATGAATTATACAAGAAATCCCGATTGCCTCACGGGGGAGAGTTGAATACCACGGAAAACCGAAATTTTAATTATACATGGAGAAATGTATTGTCTTATAGTTATGTACTTGCGGAAAAACATCGTTTCAGTTTGATGTTCGGTCAAGAATGTCGTAGCAATAAATACGATGGAGTTTCTTCAACGATCTACGGATATTTTCCGGGACGCGGGAAATCGGTATCGATGCCTCCCATAACAGTTTTGAGCCCGTCGGGAAATGGTAATTATGTGGCTAATGATTTGCTGAATAGTTTTAATACGGTAGTAACAGATCGAAAAGCCAATTATATTGGACTTTTCGGTAGTTTTTCTTATGGATTTAATGAGAGATACATATTAACCGCTAGTATTCGTTCGGATGCTTCTAATCGATTTGGGCAGGATACCCGTAATCGTTTTTTACCTGTGTGGTCGGTTGGGGCACGTTGGAATGTGCATTATGAGCCGTGGATGCAAAATCAACATGTGATCAGCGATTTGAATTTTAGAGTCAGTTATGGTTGGCAGGGAAATGTGGCAGAAAACTATGGACCGGATTTGATTGCTAGGATAGGAAGTGGATCGACAACTATAGATCAATATAGAACTGGAGAGTATATGATGTTTATCAAATCGTTGCCCTATGGCAATTTGCGTTGGGAAAAAACAAAGACTATAAATTTGGGAACGGATTTCGGTTTATTTGAAAATAAGATAACGTGGACCGTGGAGTATTATTACAAGAAAACGGAAGATATGATTGTCGAGAAGCAAGTTCCTTATGCTTATGGGGTTGCCTCGATGCCGATTAACGGGGGAAACATGTCTAATCAAGGGCTAGAAGTTTCAGTTGGTTTTACTCCTGTCCGTACGAAAGATTTTATATGGAATGTGTCTGTGAATACTTCTAAAAATTTCAATAAGGTAAAATCCAATATAAATGAAAATGAAAATTGGAGAGCAGCAGTTGGCGGTAATTTGAATAAGAAAGGATATGCGGTGTCATCATTTTGGGCATTTGATTTTAAAGGTTTAAACCCGAAAACTGGTGCCGCAGAATTTAACATGCCTTTGGCTGAGGAAAATCCGGAGGTATATTCGGATGCCACAACTTTTATGAAATATATGGGAACTTTAGAGCCTGATTTCCAAGGAGGGGTTTCCATGTCATGGCGTTACAAGAGTTCGTCGATATCTACTTCATTTAATTTGCAAATAGGAGGAAAAAAGTTTTTGTATCACGTGTTTTCCGAAGACATTGTAACATCTACTCCGAGTGCTTATGTTAATTTGCCCAAGGAAATGGTGAAAAGGTGGAGAAAACCCGGAGATGAATTGCATACTGACATTCCGGCTTTGCTTTCTTCCTCATTGACATGGGTGATGTTGCCAACAGGTACTACGGAATATTCTCCTCGTTTGTATAATTATTCGGATGCCCGTGTCGTGAACGCTTCGTTTTTACGTTGTAATTCATTATCTCTAAGCTATACACTTCCTGAGAAGTGGGTGAAAAGAATGTTTTTGAAAAATTTATCGCTTAGTGCGTCTATGAGCAATCCGTTTAAGATTGTCAGCAAAGGATTTAAGGGAATGGATCCGGAGGTCGCTACTGGGGCTCAACCACTTTCCCACACGTATTCATTTGGTATTAATATTAGTTTATAATGATAGACGATATGAGAAAGACTTTTTTGTATTTGATTATTAGTATTCTTGGCATGGGAATAATAGGGTGTGGCGATTTTTTGGAAGAATCCAGTCAGGATGAGGTCCGTCCGAGTACGGTTGGTGATTTGGAACAATTATTGTTAGGTGAGGGGTATTTTAGAGGAGAGATAATAATATTTCCTTGGTTGGAATTGTTGACTGATAATGTGCAAAATTCTTTTACTAAAAATGAAAGGCAACACTCGTTAGTGCGGCAGGGAATGCCTGTGTTTACATGGCAAGCTGATATGTTTGAACAGATGGAGATTGAGAGTGCTACGTATATAGATACGTGGGAAACGTTGTATTCTAAAATAAAGGGATGTAACGTGGTTCTTGATATGTTGGAAAAAGTTTCAGGAGATGAAAGTAGTAAATTGAATCAGAAAGGACAGGCTTTGGCGTTGAGGGCATATTATTATTTCTTATTAGTAAACCTTTGGGGAGAGCCTTATAATAAAGAAGGTATTGATGTGAATCGGGCACTGGCTGTACCTTTGATTCTGAATTCTGCGGTGAAAGATGATTTTCCTGTGCGCGAGAGTCTTGCAAAAGTGTATGGACAAATTGAAACGGATTTGTTGGAGGCTGCTGATTTGTTGGATAAATATGGTCAGGATAACATAAAATATAAGGTAACACCATTATTTGCTTATAATTTATTGTCCAGGATGTATCTTTATATGGAAAATTGGGAAAAAGCAGCGTATTATGCCTCTATTGTGATAGAAAGAAATCCGCAATTGACTCGATTGTCGGATTGTATAACACTAGTGGAAGATCCTTGGGGGTGGAGTCCCCCGACGGTTACTCCTGATAGAGCGAAAGGCGGAGTTTTAAATTACGATAGTCCAGAATTTATATGGGGATATGGCAACCCTAGTAATACTAGTGGCAATCCGTATTTTCAAATGCCTGATATATTTACTTATCCGGGGTCTTTACCCGTTTTTTCAATATCTGAAGAATTTTTGGGACATTACGAAGAAAATGATTTGCGTTTGGATTTTTATTTTTTAAATTTTGTAAAAGGTTTATCGCCTTCTTGGCAACCGATGATAGGGGTATTACAAGGATACAAGATTGGTGATGATGATAATGCGAATTCACCTAGAGGAATGCGGGTGACGGAGGCTTACTTGAATAGGGCAGAGGCGAATATACGATTATTTTTGAAAAATGGGAGTGATGCATTGAGGGTAAGTGCTTTGGCTGATTTAAATTATTTGCGTAGCCATCGTTTTACACAACCGTATGTGGATGTGGAGGTTGCTGACGATAAATTGTTGGAATTTTGTTTAGAGGAACGTCGCAAGGAGTTTATTCATGAGGATCACCGTTGGTTTGATTTACGACGTTGCGGGATGCCGGAATTAGTGCATAAATACACGATTACAGAAGGACAGACTCAGGAAGTGCGCTTGGAAACGGGAAGTGATCGTTATGTATTACGTATACCGTTAAAGGTACTGGAGAAGAATCCGGCTTTGGTACAGAATCCCTGAATATTATATTAAATTAAACGAGTAAGTTATGAAAAAGGTACTAGGATTATTTTTAGGTGGTCTATTGTTGTTGGCAGGGTGTTATGATGAAGGAAGTTTGAATCCGTCACCGGAACCGGAATTGATTTATGGAAAATACACTTTGCCTCAAGGAGATCATGATTATGATGATGATATTGTTAAGTTTTATAAACAATATGGTTCGTTGATATTGTATAAGTTTACTTCAAAGGATTTTGGCTGGTATCCACAGGCTAATATCTCTTGGGATATAACAACGGATACGGTGGTTATTCC
>ERZ779725.1741-NODE-1741-length-11406-cov-2.311514_pt1 | contig 11406 bp, 10 predicted proteins | sample MGYA00511890_ERZ779725 | MGnify/ENA primary metagenome ERZ779725 (study PRJEB29588, sample SAMEA2148549) | human gut metagenome | biome: human gut; feature: human-associated habitat; material: faeces | place: Denmark | collected 2008/2010 ...
TTAACGTGACGGACAAGACCTTGCCGACCGTGCATGAACGAATAAAGATTGCTAAGGTACGTGAGTATAATTATGGTGAAGTTACAGATGCGATGAAGGCTCTTGATATAGCTTTACAGACAAAAGATAATTTTGCCGTGGTGAAACAAATGAAATGTATCGTTCCTGAGTTTAAATCAAAAAATTCAATCTATGAATCTATCGATTTTCAAATGGAAGAGGAAGGGGTAGAGCATCATATGGAGGAGGTTTTAAATAAAATTCAGGTGACCGAAAACTTAGAAGTCAGAGAGTAATGGAGAAGACGAATTGGTATGCAGTTTTCACTGCTTTTCGGACGGAAAAACGTGTGAAGGAGCGTTTGGAACAAGCGGGAATCGAGAATTATTTACCTGTACGGGAGGTGGAATTCGTGAGAGACGGGCAGGTGAGGAGATTGGAAATTCCTGTGATTTCGGGGTGTATTTTTGTGCATGTTCCTGAAACGAGTTTACCATCTGTGTTATCAATTTTGGGTGTGATCGCGTTGTTGAGGAAAGAACGGGGGCCGATCGTGATTTCGGACAAGCAGTTGGATAGTTTGCGGATGTTGTGTGAACATGCCGAGACGCTTGAAGTTGTAAATGAGGGATTACCGGGAGAATCTGTTATAGGATTGTTGCTACCGAAAAAGTAGATACTGAATGGTAGAAAAAGATTGAAAAGTGTATTTTTGACACGACTTATTCATTGGAAAAGTGTATATTTGTACTTATGTAAACCAAGGAAAAGTGTATTATGTTATACCGGAAAATCGGAGACTATATTGAAAAATATTTGCAATCAGGTTCTAATAAAGTGCTGATTGTAGATGGTGCACGTCAAATAGGAAAATCCTATATTATTCGCTATGTCGGACAAAAATTGTTTCAGAATTACATAGAGGTTAATATGGAAGCGGACAAACTGGGGGATCGGATTTTTGCGGAAGCCAAGACGGTAAATGACTTTTATCTAGCATTAAGTGTCGTGGCGGGAGATAGGATGAAAGGAAAGGAAAACACGCTTGTCTTTATTGATGAGATTCAAGCTTATGATCACTTGCTCACGTTACTGAAATTTCTGAAAGAGGATAATAGATTTACTTATATTGCTAGCGGTTCCTTGTTGGGGGTGATGTTGAAAACCACCTCTTCAATTCCTTTAGGAAGTATAGAAATCAAGCACATGTATCCGATGGATTTCGAGGAATTTTTGATAGCCAATGGTATCGGAGAGTTTGTTATGCAAACCATGCGAATGCATTTTGAGAAACGGCAATCCTTGCCTGATGCTCTTCACGCTAAAATATTGGATTTATTCAAAAAGTATTTGATCGTGGGAGGATTGCCTGATGCGGTGAATACGTTCGTGGAACAGCGTAACGTGATGGCTATTCGTAAGATCCAAGAAGATATTCATGCCCTATACGCCCTTGATGCTTCAAAATACGAGAAGGAACATGCCAGATTGAAAATACAGCGTATCTATAACCTTATACCGTCAAATCTTGAAAACAGGAAAAAGCGGATAATAGCAAAAAGCATTGAGGATAAGAAAGGTAAACGAATGACGGATTATGAAGATGAATTTGATTACCTTATTTCTGCAGGAGTGGCTTTGGAGGTGAGAGCTATCAGTGTTCCGAGTTATCCGTTGATGGAGAATTGTGGAAAGAATTTACTCAAACTTTACTTGAACGATGTAGGTTTGTTGACAGGTTTGTTTTTTAAAAATAATATTCAAGCCATCCTGCAGGATGTGCGAAGTATCAATTTGGGGTCGGTGTACGAGACGGTGGTGGCGCAAGAGTTGCGTGCTCATGGATTTAATCTCTATTACTACGATAACAAAAATAATGGTGAAGTGGATTACTTGATAGATGATGCCGATCAACTTACCGTTTTGCCGTTGGAAATAAAATCCGGGAAGGATTATGCCATTCACAGTGCGCTTAATAAATTGTTGAAAATAAAGGAATACAGTATACACCAAGGTTTTGTATTGTCCAACGAGCAAAAGGTTTATCAAGAAAATGGTATTACCTATCTTCCTATTTATGATATCATGTTTTTTGAACCGGGAACAAAAGTCGTGGGTGAGCTATGATATACCGATAGTTCTTTATTTGGGTTAAGTTTGGGTTACACTACATTTTCTGGGCTGTAATTTTGTTTGGTTGGTTGTTTCGGGGGTAATATCATCTAAAATTTTAGTAAAACAATGTTTGGAAATGAGATTTTAGTTTGTGTTTGATCGTAGGTGAGTTTTAAAATAGTCACTATGAATGATTATATCTGAGATTTTTTTGAGCATTTTTTCTACGCTCTTTTTCACGAGGAGAATTTGCAATAGAATTAGTCATAAATAAACTTCTTCCTACGCCTCGCAAGAAGATTGAATGCCTGTAAAATCAAGGAGGGTGAGAATATATCCATTTGTTGGATTGTATCATGGGGCGATCGTTTAATTACGTTTGGAGCGTTAATAATGTACAAAGGAATTTAGGGTGTAATATGTTTTAGGGATGGGGAATATTTAGAAAATCTACATGAGCCTCATGGTCACTTGTTATGTCGATGATTAAATTATCGTATAAATAGATTCGTGATTAATTGTTTGCTTTAAACTATTTATTGTTGTAACTTCGCATACAAAATATTTGTTTTAATCTATTAATCTATATGGTTGTTTAATGGTAGTTTATCCCGTGAAAAATGTAAATAAAAGAATATTTAATTGAATTCTGATGAATAGAGAACAAAAATTAAAAGGGATAGATCCCTTGATAATGTTTGAACAGGTTTGGACAAATAAGAAAAAATTGTTGTTAATTATTTGTATAGGGGTTGTTGTTGGATTAATTGTATCTTGGAGTATTCCAACTGCGTATACTACAACGATAAAGATAGTTCCAGATCAGTCTACTATTGATAATAGTAATTTTATTTCGGATATTGTTAAAAGTAAACCATTCCTATTAAATTTTTGGAGTTTAGAAGTTTCTAAGCTAGATAAAAGTAAAATTTTATTGCGGAATTATATATTGAATGAATATAAGTTCCCTTGGTGGCGAGATATTATAGAGCTACCTGCTACGATACAAAAATGGAGGTATGGGAAGCCTATTTTTCTTGATACTGTAAATTTATTTCAATTAGCACCAGAACAAGCTACATTTGTAGGGAGAATGAATAAGGACATAAAAGTCCAAATGGATAAACGTAATGGTGTGATGAATTTAATTGTGAGGATGCAAGATCCTATGGTTTCTGCGTTAGTAGCAAATGAAATACTGAAAAAAATGCAAACATTGGTGGCAGAGAAAAAAACATATAAAGCTAATGTTGATGTGAAATTTTATGAGAATCTATTGAATAACGCTCGGCTTAATTATGAAAAAAAGCAGGAAGATTTAAGTAAATATATAGCTTCTCATAGAGAACGTGTTTCTAGTGTTTCAACAATGGAGCAATTTCAATTGAAACAAGACGTAGAATTGGTTTATAAGCCATATGCATCGATGATTGAGGAAGTGGATAAAGCAAAAATGAAAGTTCAAGAAGAAACGCCTACCTTTGCTATAATAGAGCCAGCTTCTGTTCCTTCATATCCAAGTGAACCTAGAACGTTATTAATTATTTTAGGAAGTGTTTTTTTATTCGGATTTTTTGGAATAGTAGGACTTTTGGTTAGGGGAATGTTTAAATGAGAAACTTGATTTCTTTTAATGGACTTTATAATATATTTTTTGTACTAGGTTTTTTCTCATTAACCTATGCGATGAATTTGTATGTCGTTTTTGCTTGTGCTATATTATTTTGTCTTTTTCTAGGATCAGATGTAACGCATCGAAAAGGGTTGTATGTGTATTTAGTAAGTGTTGGTGTCTTAACTACTTTTTATTTGCTTATTCATGATGGAGGGGCAGCTTATCGAATATTTAAAACATTAACATTGATCTGGTTAACGTTTTATATACCTTTGGTAAATGACTTACGAATAACGAAATTACTTCATTGTTTCCTTCTTTTTAATGCCGCATTAATTTATATTGATGTGGTATTATATAATACCTTGGGATTTTCATTGACAACAGGCGTTGAAACGCATGGTTTCATGCGTTTTTCTGGAGTAATAGAAGATTCTAATTTTTTTTCTTATCTGTTATTTGTTTATATTTATTATTTGAAAGTAAAAACTGGGCATTTCAATTATTTTTTGATAGGGGCAGTTTTACTTTCTTTTTCCCTTTCTTTAATAATAACGATGTTTGGTGTCATTATACTTTTTCATGTAAAAAAATTGTGGGTATTGCCAAATAGGAATGTGAAGGTTTTAGGTGGAATGGTTTTAGTTGGAGTGTTTGTTATATATTATGGGATGTTATTTGTCTTGACAACTTTACGTGATGTTGATACTTCTAATGATTATATAGCAGAAAAACTTGTTTCTTTGTCTTTACGATTTGAAAGTCAATTGGAAGCTTTCGATGCTTTAGAATTGAATGATGATTATTGCTGGGGTTTGGGAGCAGGAAAGACTCGTGAAATAACGACAGAAGGAATGAATTTGCATAATTCTTATCTCCAAATCTTATTAGAGATGGGGATAGTTTGTTTGTTAATTGTTTTCGCTTGTGCATTTTATTGTTATTATTTTTTAGATAAAAGTTTTGTACTACTATTTGTTGCAATATTTTTATTGGGAAATGTTTTAGAAATATTCTATTTTCCATTATTATCTTTTATTTTATTTTTGTCCTATGTTTATAGTCAAGGGAAAGTAGCAAGCAAGTTAGATGTAAGTGATAATATTGTAAGTTGTTGAAATGAATGTTAGTTTGATACTTTGCACAAGAAATCGTCGAGATATACTTATTCATAATCTGGAACTTTTTATAGACCAGTTTGATATAGGAGACGAAATTATAATTGTTGATAGTAGTGATAGGCCTAGAGAAATAGGAAGAGAGGATTTTGGCGAGGTGAAACCCAATATTCGTTATTTTCATACTTTACCGGGATTGCCTTTACAACGAAATTATGGAATTGCTAGAGCTACATGTGATTTGGTAATGTTTTTAGATGATGATATATATCTTTTTCCAGCCTCTTTAGAAAAAATGAGACTTTTTTTTATGAAACATTCTGAAATTGATGCGATTACAGGGGCTTTATCTGAAAGAGTACTACCTTCCACTTTTACAAGAAGATTGCAATATGTTTTTGGAAAGTTGTTTTTTACCTCCTATTTTGGAAAAATGTCTTTGACTTTCGGTGGATTACCTATTTTAGCTTTAGATTCATATAAGGAACATCCTGCATCTTTTTTGAGAGGAGGTTTTTCTGTGTATAGAAGATATGTTTTTGCAGATATCCGTTATGACGAATATTTTAAGGATTATGCTTATCTTGAGGATACAGACTTCTCTCATCAATTTAATAAAAAATTTAAAGCGTGCTTTTTTGATGGTTTTAGGGGGTTTCATGCTCATGTATCAACGATACAAAGAGATCAAAGTAATTATCGTAAGCAATATGTAGTTAATTATGTTCACATATATCGAAAGCATGAATTGGGATCGCCATTGAAAATGAATTGGGTTTTATTAGGATTACTTTTTTTGAACCTTATCAAGAGTTGTTTGGAGAAAAATTTCTCTTTTTTTAAAGGGACATTAGCAGGAATAGAGCAGGTTTATAAAAATAAATAGCACAATGGATAAAATATCTGTAATTATTCCGGTTTATAATATAGCTTCATATTTGCAGCGTTGTCTAGATTCTGTTATATCACAGACTTATAAAAATTTGGAAATTATTGTTGTAAATGATGGAAGTCTTGATAATTCATTAGAGATATTAGAAGAATATGCGATAAGAGATGAAAGAGTTGTTGTTCTTAATAAGGAGAATGGTGGTGTAACCTCTTGTCGTAGAGAAGGACTTGCGAATGCTCAAGGAAAATATATATTTTTTTTAGATGGAGATGATTGGTTGGAGAGTGAGAGTTTAGAACGTTTATATTTGCTTGGAAAAGAGCAAGATGCAGATATTATTGTGGGGAACGCTTATTACAGTACTGATAACGAGGATATAGAAATGTTTTCAACTAATTTTGATGTCCTTTCTTCAAAGGAGTTTATTCATAGTTTGGCAATAGGAAAGCAACCATGGTGCTTGTGGATGAAGTTAATAAAAAAATCAATATGTTATAAGATGGTCATTCCTGATGGATTGAGTATGGCAGAGGATATGTTGGGGGTGCTACAATTATCATTTTATGCTCGAGTAATAGCGAAAAGTAATTATCATGGATATCACTACTATCAACGTCAGGGTGCTGCAACAAAAACTCCAACGAAAAAGCATGCGATGGATGCGTTATTGGCCGCAAAGTATGTATCAGATTTTTTTAAAGCAAAGAATGCTTATAGTGATTATTTTGATGATATTGCAATTATTAATTTGAGATGTTTGTTGACTTGTTGCAACCAAGGGGGAGTAGATAGAAAAGAAAGCTTGGTAAAACAAATATATAGTGATTTTTACCGGACAAGATATTTGAAATTTCTTATTTGGCAGCATAGGTTAATTTTAGCAGGTTTTAAGAGGGGGATAAATTTTTATAGGATATTATTTTTTATTCGTCGCTTGCATATTGGTTTTTGAGAAAAATCAAAAATGTGATTTGCTTTATGTTTGATTTAATACGATGAGAAATATTTATGAATGATTTATTAGTAACGGCCACGATTGTAACATATAAAGAAAGAGAAGATGTATTGAAGAAAGCTATTGATAGTTTTTTAAATACAACTTTGAATGTTAAACTCTATATTGTAGATAACTCTCCAACAGATGATTTAAGAGTATTATGTGAAAATATTCCTCGACTTGAATACATTTTCAATAATGCTAATATAGGTTTTGGAGCCGCTCATAATATTATTATGAGGGAAGAGATAAGATTAGGTAGATATCATTTAGTATTAAATCCAGATATTAGTTTTGAAGTAGGCACTATAGAACGGTTGGTGCAATTTATGGATCAGAATAAAGATGTAGGTATTTGTATGCCTAAAGTTCTTTATCCGGATGGTAGTTTGCAATATTTGTGTAAATTGTTGCCGACACCAATTAATTGGATTGCACGTAGCCTTATTCCTATTGATAGCGTGAAAAAAAAGTTAGATTATAATTTTGAAATGCGTTTTACTGATTATAATTCTATAATGGAAGTCCCTTATCTTTCTGGATGTTTCCTTTTTATTCCTCGGCATGTAATAACTGAAATTGGGGTATTTGATGAAGGAATTTTTATGTATGGTGAGGATACTGATTTGGGTCGTCGTGGAGGGAGAAAGTATAAAACTATGTTTTATCCCAAGGCGTTTGTATATCATCATTTCAGAAAAGGATCCCATAAGAATTTGCGTTTATTTAAAATCCATGTAAAAGCTGCTATTTATTATTTTAATAAGTGGGGATGGTTTTATGATACAGAGCGAAGAAAGATAAATAATCGTATAAAGAGTTTGTACATAACAAAGTAGTGATATGAAAATTTTTTATGTAGTAGGGAAAATGGATCAAGATTTTGGTGGAGGTGTGATTAATCATCGAAATTTAGAGTTATTAAGAGCTACTTGTTGTGATGTTGAAGTTTTTCAGTTTGAACAGTATAAAGTACCTTTTTGGCAGCGTTTAAAAGAACGAGTTCATGGAGTTAATGGGGGGGTGTCGAGGCTGAATATAGAAGAAATTATTATTCATTTGAGGGAACATCCAGTGGATTTGGTATTTATAGCACATTCGTTGTATGGATGTATTGTGAAACGAGTGAAAGATGAGTTTCCGCAATTACCGGTTGTAACTTTTTTGCACAATGTTGAGGTAAAGTATGCTTGGGAGATGTTTAAAAATAATGTAAAGAGTATGGGAAATTTATTTAACATCTTTTTTGTTTATAGGGCGGAAAAGCTAGCAGTAAAGTATAGTGATTATTTAATAGCATTGAATAATAGAGATGCTAAACAAATACTAGATATATATAAAAAGGATGTAACGGCTTTATTACCAACTTCATTCAGTGATTCGGGAGAGGCGAAGAAGGAAGAGGGTTTAGATGAGCTTAAGTATCTTTTTGTAGGGAGTGATTTTTTTGCAAATATTCAAGGGATTACGTGGTTTGTACAAGAAGTAATGCCGTATGTAGATGGGAAATTGTTCATTGTAGGGAAAGGTATGGAAAAGGCTGTATCACATTTGATTTCGGATAGAGTACAAGTGATTGGCTATGTTCAAAGTTTGAAAGAATGGTATGCTAAGGTGGATATAGTAGTTTGCCCTTTATTTTTAGGTAGCGGAATGAAGACAAAAACAGCAGAGGCTATGATGTATGGGAAAGCTATTGTTGGAACACCTGAAGCTTTTGAGGGGTATGATATTGACACCCGCCAAGTTGGAGGATGTAGTGTATTGGCTAAAGATATGATTACAATTCTTAATGATTTAGGGCATAATAAAGAACGCTTGTTAGAATGTCAGAGATATGCTCGTGAAATGTTTCTAAAAAATTATTCAATGACTGCTTCTATGGTGGAAATGAGGCTATTTTTAGAAAAAGTAATATATTGTCATTCAAATAATGGTCGATAATATAATTCATATTTCAGTTGGTTGTTACGTTGGCCAATTATTTTTGCTGGAATTCCTCCGGCTATTACGCGTGGGGGAATATCTTTTGTAACGACAGAACCACATGCAATGACGGCTCCTTGTCCGATTGTTACTCCAGGAAGAATTGTTACCCGTGAAGCGATCCATACATGATCTTCTATTGTGACCTCACCACATTTAAGTCCATGTAGATCATCGTGTACATCGTGTTCCATTGTCCAAATGTTTACTTCTCTAGCAATATCGACGTTGTTACCAATCGTTAAGTTACCGCCCCGACCATCCATGAATACATTTTTATTAATAACACAATGTTCTCCGATAGAGATGTGTGATCCTGCTATACATTCAAAACCTCTAAATATTGAAGTTTTTTTCCCGATCTTTTTTAATAATAATCTTAAAATTGCATGTCTAATGGCAAAAGATGGGATTTGCATTATTAGTGGTAATATGTTGTATGTAAGTTGGTATAGAATATATTTTAAATATTTAATCATGATGGTTTTATGATTTCTTTTATATTGTGTAATATTCGAAGTGTTTTTAGACTAGTTTTGGCAAGTCGAGGGTACTTATAAAGATGACGGATTATATTGTCTTCTTTACTTAAATTTAAATGTCGGGTATTTTTTATTAGTTCTGTTATGTAAGTATCTTTAGTATCTAATTTTTTATTTGTTAAATATAATGTTTTTATTACTGCATAACTTTATTTCTTTTGAGTTGAGTATGGAGTCTAAGGTTGCAACTAAATATTTTTCAAATTGTTTTTCATATTGTAATGTTGGAATGAACGTGTTCATGCAAGATCCTGGACGGTCGAAATAATTATAAACAATAGATGTGGTTAGTGCTATTTGTTTTGCTTTATTACCTAATCTGACATTCATTATGTAATCTTCTCCTCGAACGATATTTCGAGGAAGATCAAAAATGCTATTGTCGAATAATTTTCTCTTATACAAGCTCCCCCAAGGACCTCGAAGTTTCCAATTTTTTAGACATTCACAAATGAAATCTGTTGATTGAAGTTGTATCAGATCTTGCTGAATAGAACATTGTAAAGAACTTGCATCTATATTATGAATTTTCCGATGATCTCCTTTTAACATATCACAATTACCGACCATGTGTAGCATTTGAGAGAGAGCATCTAAAGGCATCGTATCATCTGAGTCTACGAAACAAACCCATTCTCCCTGTGCATTTTCAGTGCCAGTTTTACGGGCAAAAGTTACTCCATTGTTCGAGGTGTGAAATACTCGAATTCTTGAGTCTTTTGAAGCGAATTTGTCACAAATGTTACCTGATCCATCTAAACTTCCATCGTCAACAAGAAGAATTTCAATATCGGAGAATGTTTGATTTATTAAACTATTAATACAAGTCGCTAGGTAAAGTTCTACATTATAAACTGGTACAATAATCGATATATACGGGGTCTTTATCATTTCTTTAATTTGAGTTTCATTATGATCGTGTATATTTTTTGTTTGATAAACATTCTTTCATGTTTTTGGCATCCAATATAATATGTTACAATTAATACTGAAAATGCCGATGTGAAACACACCATAATGAAAGAATACCAATTATTGGGCATACAAATATATATAATGAATGGAATAATAGGAGATAGGATAAGCACTTTTGTGATAGGAAATAGAACATTTTTAATGTAATCGTGAATTTTCATGTTAATCATGGGAAGAACAATTTTCATTCTTGCAAATTGTGTACAAATCTCAATGCCAATGTGGACAATAAAAACAGCTTCTGGGGGAACATTGCAAAATTTTAGTAATAAATACGATATTGGTACGATTGTTAGAAGTATGCTACCTTCAACTAACTGGAATGTTTTTAATTTACCTGTGGCATGAACGGATATGATGAGTGGGTTGGCTAAAGCTGTGAGCATACTTGAACACAAAATTAATCTTAAAAAAATGACTGTGTATTCTGGAACAATATTCAGCCATAATTTTAATATTGTTTGTGCTTCGAAGATTATTGGCATTGAAAGCAATAGAAGTAGAAGGAATGAAAATTTGGAACTAATAATTAATAGTTTATGCATGTACTCAAAATCTGATTGTGCATATGATTTTGTTAGTTGAGGGTTTAGGGCTACTTGAAAATTATTACAAAAATTTTGAATAACTGTTTGTACTTGTACCGCAATTCCCCTTGCAGCGTTAATTGTAGGACCAAAAAATAAATTTAATAAAATATTTAATCCCTGAGTGTAACCGATTACGGCCAAATTGCCGTTTATTGTCCAGCCTACGAAAATAAAAATATCTTTGAATAATGATTGTTCCCAGGTAAATTTGAATTTGCATGCTTTAAAGCGAGTAGATGTATACCAACGATATACAAAAACATCAAAAATTTGTATTGCGAGTATAAGTAATGCATAAATTTTAAGTTTGTCAAAAGGAAGGATCACTAATAAATAGACAATACCTAATTTGAGTATTACATCCATGATCGAGATATATGCATATACATTCATTTTTTCATGAGCTATAATTGTAGCGTTGTAAGGAACGCTAATTATAGATAGCATTGTGCTTAAAATGGAACATTGGAATACCCATATGGCAGAACTCAATCTGTTTTCAGGAATTTTGAGTTCATGAAGTAAAAACCATGAGCCAACAGTTTCTCCTAAAATTGCGATAAGTAAGGCAATAAA
>ERZ779725.1742-NODE-1742-length-11400-cov-3.058969_pt1 | contig 11400 bp, 6 predicted proteins | sample MGYA00511890_ERZ779725 | MGnify/ENA primary metagenome ERZ779725 (study PRJEB29588, sample SAMEA2148549) | human gut metagenome | biome: human gut; feature: human-associated habitat; material: faeces | place: Denmark | collected 2008/2010 ...
TTAAAGCTTGTGAATGAACTGAATTGTGAAAGTGATGATATTGCCGTTTCGGATAGTGTGGATTCATATTACCCCATAAGAAAATGCGATAAGGAAGATTTAAAAAAATATTGCGGTACATATATATGTGAAGAAAACAATTCGGGAATTACTCTTGCAGAAGTGAAAATAAATAAAGATAATGTTGTCTTTTCTTTTTCGGACGGTAAGAAGCTTCAAAATATGTATTTTGGAATCGGAAAGTGGAGCAAGAGCAATGTAAGCATGAAAAACTTCAGACCGACGCTCGAATCTCTCGTCGAACCAAACATTGAAAATGACATTGTTTTTGCTTCGTATTGTTATACGGAAAACAATCGACTTTGTGCGTATATTAAATTTTTGGATTGTCCGCATAACATCACCTTGAAATTTGATATTGCCGAAAATGAAATAACCGTATATAAAGACGAAAAACAATTTTTGAAGATGAAAAAAGTGAATATAAAATAGCAAAAAGCCGCTGGATAAGCGGCTTTTTTGCTATAAGCTTATATTATTTTTGATACGGGGGTTAAATTTATAAAATTACAAATGCTTGTTTTCTTTATAAATTCTTCTGAATTGCTGCGGAGAAATATTAAAATATTGTTTAAAGAGTTTGGACAGTAAAGCGCTGTCGGAAAACCCTGTTGCATAAGCTATTTCGGTACACGATAAATCGGTTTCCAAAAGCATATCGCTTGCTTTTGACAATCGTTTTGAAATTATAAAACTTTTTGGGGAAATTCCATAGAGCTTTTTAAATTTATGCCTAAAAGTTTCATAGCATATATCGTTCTGTTCAGCTAATTCTTTTATATTTATATCGGCCGCGAAGTTCTCCTCCAGATAAAGCATACAGTCATGTATTTTTTCGTCAAAACTATAGGAATTGATTTCACGCACCAATAAAATCATCAATTCTTCAATTTTCGCTGAAATAAGATGCTTATATGCGTATTGAGGCGCATTCTGTTCTTTGTAAATTTGCTGTGCTATTTTTTCCAGTATAATATAATTTTTTGGTTCGTAAACACCGTTTGGTATATTAAAAATGTCAAAATGAAACGACATGAAAACAATATCATACGGTATTTTATGGTTTTCATTGTGAATACTTTCGGCATTGGTAACCGCAATACAGCCATCATGAAAATTATATGTTTTATCATTCATGGTAACAGTTCCATCCGCCTTATGATAAAAAACCAGCTCCGTATCCGGATGACTGTGGTTGGACACCCGAAGCGGCATATTCGATTTGTTTTTGTAGATAAACGAAAGCTTTGTCGAACTCATAAAAACACTTCCTTTAAGAGGTATTTACAGATAGTATAATGCATTACTATTATTTATACTATCGTTAATTCTTATATTACCATTTTTTTCTTTTTTAGTCAATGTATTTTTGATATTAATGTTTTTTTATTTACCAAAAATACAAATCCAACAAAAAAACAATGAAGACAGTACTGGAAAAATGTATAATATTGATAGAAATACAAGCGTGTTTTGTTCAATTGCGGCAAATTAAAAACGGAAAAGGAAAAATTTTTCAAAAAGTAAAACAAGCATAAATTTTATTGTTATACATAGTGCGGTTGAACAAAAAATCCAAAAATGTAAAAAATATCGAATGCAGCCCTTCATGTCTGACAATAAAAAGGAAAGGAAGGTTGGCTTGAAAAATCGTCCGACGGTCAATAAAGCGCTGCGAATAAATTTAAAACCTATGAAAATGATGTGTCAATTTGACATTGTTAAGGAGAAAGGAAGATTTTAAATGAAGTCAAAAAAATTCTTATCACTATTAATGGCATTGATGATGTGTGCGGTATTGTTCGCAATTCCCGCCGCTGCTGAAAATGTAACTCTTGAAAGTATTTCAGCAACAAAATCAGAGATTACATTGGACTACAGTGCAGAAGTTCCTAACGGCTCTTTCGCATTATTACAGGGCGGCGTTCCTATTGCCGTTTCCGTTTCAAAAACAAATGACGGAAAGACAGTTGTTATTACACCTAATGAAGCGCTTGCGCTTGACACAGTTTACGTGCTTCATGTAACAGGCGTTTCCGACAACGGTTATTACAAGGCTTTCAAATTGGAAACATTATTCGCAGACGACTTTCAGTCCTATACAAATGTTTCCGATATGGACAGCGTTTGGAATGTAAGCTACAGAGATTTTGGCAAAGATTATACGGTAAGCGGTTTCAACGAATATGCAGGCAGTAATATTTACAGTCTTGAAAACGGTTGGCTTGTTATCGACGGCAACAAGGATAACGGCGCAATCAATATTAAATCCGACGATGTATCGCAGTGGAATAATTATACGCTGGAATTAGATGTTAAAAGAGATTCGAGATATTATCTGGATATTATGTATCATATGATAAGAGTTAACGGTAAACCGGGTGATTTTTCAAATAACTTCCGTTTGGGAATTTACGGACCGTGGAGGGCAGATGCTTGTTTCACTACAGCACAGGTAAATACAGCAACAGAATGGAGTGTATTCACAGAACAGCAACATCACCTTAAATTAACGACAAAGACGGGAAAGGATTTACAGGTATTTAAAGACGGAACAAACGTATTATCGCAAACATATAACAATACGTTGGCATCCTATGCACCGGGCGGAGAAATCGGCTTCAAGGCAACAGGAAATGGTCAAGGCAAGCAGTATATAGATAACGTACTTGCGTATAAGCTTGTTATGTTATCGGAAATTCCCGACATTGCAACACCTGCTGTAACGGGTAACTTTGAGGTTGGAAAGTCTGTTGAATGTTCGGTTGACTGCGACAGTGCGGTTACAAGCTCGTTTGATATTTCGTATCAGTGGTACAGAGGCGACGATTATTTTGAAGATGCCTGGGAGCTTATTGAAAATGCAAATTCGCAAAGCTATACAATAACAAACGATGATGAGGACAAATATCTTTTCTGTGAAGTTACATTTACTCATAATACCGATGCGGATTTTAAAATCATACTAAAATGTGAACCTACGCATGCGCCGCTGCCGCCTGTTGCAAGAAATTATAAGCTTGTATACAATAAGGATGAAAATTCTGCAGAAACACTTACTGTATATTATGAATATTTTGACGCTAACAACGATAAGCAGGCAAGTGAAACTTTTCTGTGGGAGGAATCGTCAACAGGTGAGGACGGTTCGTGGACAGCAATTTCTGAAACATCAAAAACATATACAATAAAGGATACGGATATAAACAAATATATACGTTGTACTTTAACTGTTGAAAATGATAAGGCGGAAACAAGCGAGCCTGCTACAGAGGTTTATATGCTGCCGTTCACACCGACTGCAAAAGACGGCTCTGTTACAATCAGCGGTTCGGCCGCTGTCGGAAAAACGCTTACGGCAACATATACGTATTTTGACAACAATGGCGATGAAGAGGGTGAATCGGAAAGAAATTGGTATCGTGTGGATAAAAACGGAAACAGAGAGCTTGTCGGAAGCGGTTCAACTGCATATGGTATTAAATCCGATGACCGCGGTTACAGTATTCAGTTCGGTTATAAACCTGTAAGTACTGTTTACCCTAAAGAAGGTATTGAAGTTTTCAGTAATAAAATAGATATTCCTGCAAAATCTAATAATAACAGCAGCGGCGGCGGCTCTACAGGCGGCGGAAGCATAGGCGGCGGCTCCATAACAGTAACGAAGCCTGCACCGAAGGATGATAATGTTAAAACACCGGAACAAACCGAAACGGATATAGGCGATGTATTTTCTGATATGAAAACACACTGGGCTAAAAAATATGTTGCAGACTTATACAAAAAGGGACTTATAAACGGACGCGGCGACGGCTATTGCCCCGAAGATAAGGTTACGCGTGCGGAATGGGTAACGATGATGCTCCGTTCTGCAGGAAAGAGCGGACAGGGAAGCTATAACAATTGCTTTACTGATGTAAATGCCGGAGATTGGTATGCTAAGGACATTCAAACTGCATTCACACTTGGAATTATAAAAGGCAGCGATAACGGTTTTATGCCGAATGAAAACATAACAAGAGAACAGATGGCGAAAATTGCAATTGATACATATGAGCTTGTAAAAGGTGAAATAAACGAAAAATCCGATTTAAACAAATTCACCGACAGCGAAAACGTCAGCGAATGGGCGGTAAGCTATATGGAAAAAGCTATTAAATTAGGAATTATAAACGGAATGAGCGATAACAGCTTATCGCCGAAAAGCACAGCTACAAGAGCTGAAGCGGCGGCAGTATTAAGCAGAGTTTATAATTTAATACAATCTAACTGATTTTAGAGGAGGAACTGTTTAATGAAAAAATTTATATCAATACTTGCGATTTTTACTATGCTTTTTTCTTTGGGATTAACGGCAATTGCAAGCGATGAAACCGATGAAACCGAACTGACACAGGCTGATAAGTATGCGGCTGATAAAATAGGATTATTGTCAAATTTAGAAATATTTGAATACGAATACGATGTTTGGGATTCTGTTTCAAGAGCTGAATATGCACTTATCCTTGCAAAATTGTTAACCCTTGATAAAACGCTTTCCGAAGAAGTAACTTCTGCTTACAGCGATGTTGAGGATGATGATTCGTATGCTCCCGCTATAAATTGCTTAAAAGAGCTGGGAATTATGAACGGTAAAACCGCGACGGAATTTTATCCCGAAGATGAGCTTACGCTGGACGAAGCTGCGGCAGGTTTGATTCGCTTGCTGGGATATGAACAGGTTGCACGGGCAAAAGGCGGATATGCGGGCGGATATAAAAGAACTGCTATTGACCTTGGCGCTATGAACGGCGTAACAGCCGATATGTATGAAGAATATATTTCAGCAGGCGCTGTTGCAATTATGATTTGCAATTTGCTTGACACACCTATAGTAAACAATTTTGTTCTTGAAAACACCGATATAAGTGTTGGAGCAAATACAACAGTAACAATTGCAAAAGACTATCTTAACCTTTTAAGCGACAAAGGTAAAGTTAATTCTTATGATATAATTGATCTTTACGGAAAAAGAGACCAAGCTTTGGAATTGGAATATGTGGAAATCAACGGAACAAAGTTTGAATATATGTATGATGCAATACCGGAATTTTTAGGCTATGATGTTACTTATTATTACAAAGAGAATAAGGGCGATGTTCCCACTTTGGTATATGCCTCTAAAAATTCGTCCGCAAAAGAAATTACAGTATATTCCGATGAAATTTCTGCGGCTTCGTCTTCTCATATCGAGTATAAGGATTCTAAAAATAAAAGAAAAACGTATAAGCTTCAGAACCCAATCGTTTTGTACAACGGATATGCCGTACCGAAAATGGAAGAATCGTATGTTCCGAAGAACGGTTATATCAAAATGATTTCAAATAACGGCAGCAGTTATGATGTTTTGATGATATTTGATTATGAATCGTTCGTTGTAAAATCCAATCTTGAAGGAATTGTCGGTTTCCAATACGGCGCAATGCTTAACGGCGAAAATTCCGTTGACCTTTCGGGCGAGAAGATAATGGCGTCTGTAAGAAAAGACGGAGAAATCGTCGGTTACGATGCAATAAGCAAAGGACAGGCAATATCAATTGCTTACAATCCCAATGTAGGTTATTTTGCTGAATTAAGCGGAAACACTGTGGACGGTGTAGTTGATTCTTCAAAAGAGGATCCCGATTACACACTTGAAATTAGCGGAAATGAATACAAGGTGAATCCTTCGTTCTTAAATTTGATTAATAACGGAGCAGTCGGTACAAGTCCTGTACAAGTTGGCAAAAAACATAGTTTTATTATCGATTTTCTTGGGAAAATTGTTGGAATGACAGAGGTTGAAAGCGTTGTTCATTACGGTTATATAAAAGGAATAAAGCGTACGGATAAGCTTTCCGACGAGATTCTTGCAAGAATTTTCTCTAAAGAGTCGGAGGGCTGGAAAGACTATTCCTTTGACCCAAAATGCAAATTGAACGGCAAAAAAGCTACGACGGATGAAATTGTAACCGCAGTAAAAGACTATATTGCCGCAATGGCGGCAAAGACCGTGCCAAATGCGGACGGCTCGTACAGCGACGACAGCTACTATACGCCTATAGTTAAATTCAAAGTTTCGAGTGATGGATTAATCACAAATATTGTTACGGATTATATTGAAGGACATCACCCTGAAGAAATTGACGAAAATAAAATTGTAATTTCCAGCGGATACAGATGGGGCTATTACATAGCATCCTCGGGATATATTTTCAGAAGCGATACATTCGGACCGGGATTGGGAAGTATTTATACAAAGTACGGAAACTGTATGCTGGTACCTATGAATGAGGAAGAAGAACAATTTAAAGCAGATTTGGCAGATAATATTTTCCCGGGTTCAGACCAGACGTCTACAAGACGATTAATTTATGATTTGGATGAATTCGGTATTCCCGGATGCGTCGTAAGAGTTGTTGAAGAAGCGGGAATCAAGGTTAAAGGAAACGCTGTGATGTATGCTGTTGATTCTGTTTCAAAAGGCGTTGACGGTAAGATATTAAATCTTTATAGCGATGGCGGCGCGTTAGAAAAACTTTCAACTGTTGACGATACGGATTTAATGAATTTTTGCGATACGCTTAAGCAAGGCGATATAATTCAGGTTACGACTAACACTAAAGGCGAGGTTATCGCGGCTAAAATTGTATTGCCGTATAACAGCGACGAGTATGATCCCTCGCTTTACATTAAAGGCGGAGACGTGTATACAAGATGCCTGACTGAAAGTTCTAACTCAGGTATTGCGTTTTCAAGATTTGATAAATCCAAAAATACTGTTGAAGGTACGGTTTTCACATTCAAAACCAACATTTCAACGTTAAACCATTTGTTATTAAAAAAAGTTGTTCCTGTTCTTATATATGACGGCGAAAAATTTATTACGGGCTCTGTTGACGACCTTGTTGAGGGAGACGTTATAACCTGCAGGCTTTGGGTAGGCGAGGTTTGGTCAATAATCTGCTACAGAAATTCAAATTACACGACAGAAGAGTTTCACTGCGAGAAGGATTAAGAAATTCAAAAGGCGTTAGAAAACTCTGAAAACAAGGGGCTTTTAATGCCCCTTGTTAAACCATATCGGGTTTGACTCCCGTGAACCTAAACAATAAGACGGTAAATATAAAAGGAAGGGACAGGTGGTTTTATGTATAGCGTTGTTATTGTGGATGATGACAAATTAAGCGAAAAAATTATAAGCGAATGTATAGAAAATAACAATACGGGATTTAATGTCGCAGGTTGTTTTGATAATCCGCAGACTGCTTTGGAATATTTACATAAAAACTATATTGATCTTCTTATAACGGATATAGTAATGCCTGAGATGTCGGGAATTGAACTTATAGAAACAGTAAAAAAAATTAATCCGAACTGCCGATTCATTATAGTAAGCGGCTGCAAAGATTTTGATTGTGCAAAGAGAGCTATTGAGAACAAGGTTGAAAACTATTTAATAAAACCTATGGGCACTGAAGAATTACTTGCTTCTTTGAAAAATATAAAAAATAAATTGGATATAGATTCCGAGATGATTTTAAATCTGAAGGAAGAAAAAGAGAGAAAAGAACTTTTTTTAAACAGTGTAATATCCGATTCAATTTCTTTAGATGAATTAAAGAAAGAATTTTTGAAATTAAAATTTTCTTTTGGATATGAAAATTCCGACGGATATTTATTTGTTGTAGATATAAAAAATTTTAATGACTATGTTTTAAAAAACTGGAAATACGGTCCCGACAGCATTATGACTGCATTTGAAAATATTTTTAAAACTTGCTTGAAAACAAAGGAAGTTTATACTGTGGCGATCGAGGAAAATAAATTTATTTTTATTTGTTTTTGCAATAATATCGGGGAACAGAAAATAAATATCTGTTTGGAGTTTGAAGAAATTTTAAAAATAGATACGGAAGTATTATATGAAACATTTTTCGATAACATCTCCGATGTTTTGAATCTTAAAAATGCAATTGGAAAAATTAACGGTTTTGAAATTACGCATATGGACAATATAAATATAAATAAAGAGGCTTTTATTAATGATTCGGTTATAAAGAAAGCCGCAGAATATATTAATGAGAATTACGCTTCCGACATAACGAGAGACGAGGTGGCTAAAATAACGCATTTATCATCTTCGTATTTCAGTACATATTTCAAATCGAAAACAGGTATAAAATTTTGCGATTATCTTTTGTTTTTTCGTATTTCCAAAGCTATTGAGATGCTGAAAAACGGAGAGAATTCTAAAGATATATATGCACGAGTCGGATATAATGACGTGAGATTTTTTAATAGAAAATTCAAAGAATTTACTTCGTATACAGTTGTTGAATACAGAAAAAATTTATTGAAAAACGAGGTGTCGGTTTGACATCGCCAAAGAGAGAGGGGTCTTTATGAAAAAGATTATAGCGCTCACACTCGCATTAATTTGTATGCTTACAAGCTTTGCTTTTACCATGGCAGTTAATGCGGAAACAACACCGTCAACAGCGCTTTATGTTGCGGTAGACGGAGACAATTCAAATGCAGGTACGGCGGATTCTCCGCTTGCAACCATAGAAGGGGCAAGAGATAAAATCCGCGAAATCAAAAAGACAACGGGACTTCCCGCAGGCGGAATCACGGTTTATGTAAAAAACGGTACATACAGAGTTAAAGAGCAAATCAATTTTACGGAGGAAGACTCGGGCACAAAGGAATCGCCGATTGTATATAAAGCATGGGGAGACGGGAAAACAAGCTTGCTCGGCGGAATCGAGATAGCGGGAAAAGACTTTGAGAAGATTACAAATGCTGACCCAACTACGAGAGACTCGGGACTGCTTTGGCAAAGGAAAACGTAAGCGTATACGATTTATCAAAAGACCTTTCCAAGGAAGAATATACCGGTAAAATTACATACAATGGCAAAGAATATGACCCATGGTCAATAGGCGGCAGAGGCGCATACGGCTCCGGAATACCCGGTATAGAAGTTTATTACAATGACAAAGGAATGGACGCGGCTCGCTGGCCGAACAGAGCAGATAACGGAAAAAATGTTTATGCGCAGTTTGCTTCATTGGTTTCAAAGGCGGAAGGAAACGGCATCAATTACAAGGGAGCGGTTTATAAATACGCAGATAAAAGAATAGAAAAATATGCGACAACAAAAAACGCTTCAATAGTAAATATCACAGGCTATTGGAGCGAAAGAAGCTCATTTAAAATAGATCCTTCAAAGGGAGAAGTATCGCTTGATCACGGCGGCGAAGGCTCATTTCATTGGATGGAGAATACAACGTATTTCTATGAACATATTTTTGAAGAATTGGACAAAGAGGGCGAATATTACTTCGACTATGACACGGGAAAGGTTTATGTTTACGGCGATTCAAAAATAAATGACGCGACCATTAAGGTTTCACTTTTCGGAAACAATGCGTATGATGCGCTTTTAAGACTTGATAAGGCTTCTTATATAGCATTCAGCGGATTTGATATAGGCTTGTCGAGAGCGCATGGTATTCATGTAACAAGCGGTACAGACGTAACAATTATGAACTGTAACATTTTTGGAATAGGCTTGGAGGGTATCGCGTACGGTACCATATACGGCGGCTGGTCCGACCCGTATCTTCGCGGACGCGGTATCGGAATGTATGGCTATGACTGCGGAAAAGAAGCATATCAGGCTGCCGCAGGATATAATCACAACTATATAAACAACCATATATGGAATATCGGTATACACGGTATTGTGGTTCGTGCCGGAGACAGAATAGACTTAGATCCGGCAAACTTCACTATATACAATAACGAAATTCACGATACGGGAAGATTTGAACAGTCCTTCGGCTCTTCTCTTGAAGTATACGGCGTTGGAATTAACGTTATCGGAAACACGCTTCACGACGCACCGTTTACTGCAATTCGCTTTTCGCTTAACGACAGCGTAATTGAATATAACCACATATATAACTTTATGGACGACGGAAACGATATGGGTGTTTTGTATGGCGCAGGCTGGGACGCAAGCATTGAAGCGGGCACTGAAATCAGATACAACTATATTCATGATGTAGACGGTACGCTGACAGGCTCGGGTATTGTAGGCGGCGGTGATAACGTAGGCTTAAAAGGAAATGCCGCAAGAAGAATCGGAATTTATTCCGACGACGGCAGACCGTTTTTGGAGATGCACCATAATATTTTTGCCAATATGCCTATAGGTATCGTTGCACACGGCGGGGCCGAACACAATATAAACAATAATATTTTTATAAACATTAGAAAGCCGATATGGGAAGAAGGAGGCGTTGACAGTATAAAAGCGGCGTATGATCAGGCAGGCGTCGAAGGAATGTGGTCTGTCAAAAACTTGGGCGGAGCAGAATACGGAGCTTTGGATAATCCCATATGGAGAGAAAAGCACCCAGAAGTTTTCAAGGTAAAAGAAGAACTTACGGCGAGAGCGTCGACAGCGCATCTGGGCGGTCATGACGTCAAAGGAAACTACAGCGTATTCTATACGAATCCCGACGACTGCAACGATAAAATAAGTTACAGCGGTGAAGTATATCCGTATGCCAGAATTGAAAACAATACGTTCACGACATCAACCGAAGGCTTTGTAGATATTGCAAAGGGTGATTATTCATTCACGGAAAATTCAAAAATATTTGAAACGCATCCCGAGCTTAAATCAATCGATTTCAAGAGAATCGGAAGAAACAAAGATAAAACCTTCGAAATTATAAACGGTTCCGTATTTCTAAAAATCGGTTCGGCTAATGCGTCGGTATTCGGAAAATCAAAAATGGTAGATTCAAACAATGCAGACGTTAAGCCTATAATCGAAAATTCAAGAACATTGGTACCCGTAAGATTTATAGCGGAAAGCTTTGGCGCAGACGTATCGTTTGACGACGCAACAAGAGTAATAGGCATAAGCCTTGGAGGAAAAACGATTCAAATGCAGCTTGACAGTGCGGAATACACAGTAAACGGCGAAACAAAGACGCTTGACGTTCCCGCAAAATCGGTAAACGGAAGAACCTTGATTCCGCTCCGTGCGCTTGTTGAAGCTCTCGGAAAAGAAGTATTCTGGGACGACAGAGGCTTAATAGTAATTTCCGAAACCGCAGGTCTTGTTACGGAGGCAGATACGAAGGCTATCGACTTTATGGTTAAATATGCGGAAATATATTAAAAAATAAATCGTATGGGCAGGACATTGCTCTTGCCCATACGAAGAAATACATTTAAAGAGAAGGGGAAAGTAATAATGAAGTCAAAAAAATTCTTATCACTATTAATGGCGGGGGGTGG
>ERZ779725.1744-NODE-1744-length-11397-cov-2.607388_pt1 | contig 11397 bp, 13 predicted proteins | sample MGYA00511890_ERZ779725 | MGnify/ENA primary metagenome ERZ779725 (study PRJEB29588, sample SAMEA2148549) | human gut metagenome | biome: human gut; feature: human-associated habitat; material: faeces | place: Denmark | collected 2008/2010 ...
AGTCGATTTTGAAGAAGGCGTTATCGATACGCAGGATATGATTGCGGACGAAATCCGTCGCAACGGAAAACAAAAGAACGTTTCTATGTTTGCCTTTACCGCCACGCCGAAAGCGACCACTCTCGACTTGTTCGGCAGATTGAACGCAAAAGGGCAGAAAGAAGCCTTCCACTTGTATTCGATGAAACAGGCGATAGAAGAGGGCTTTATTTTAGACGTGCTTGCCAACTTTACCGAATACAATACGTATTATCGGTTGAACAAAGAGATTTCGGAAGATCCGAAGTATAAGACGGCGGAAGCCAAAAAGCAAATCGCGCGGTTTGTGGAACTGCACGAAACGAATATCGCGCAAAGGGTGGAAGTGATTGTCGAACATTTCCGCACGACGGTTTTATCTGAACTCGGCGGAATGGCAAAGGCGATGGTTGTTACGGCTTCCCGCGCAAGTGCGGTGAAATATCGTCAGGCGTTTGAAGATTACGTTACCAAGAAAGGCTACGCGGGCATTCACGCGCTTGTGGCGTTTTCGGGCAAGGTAAAACTGCCCGACGACGAAACGGAATACACGGAAACGCTTCTGAACGGATTTTCGGAAGATAAACTGCCGAAAAAGTTTGATTCGGATGATTACAACGTTTTGCTTGTGGCGAACAAGTATCAGACGGGCTTCGACCAACCGAAACTTTGCGCAATGTACGTTTTGAAGAAGTTGCGCGGGGTGAACGCGGTGCAGACGTTGTCGCGCCTGAACCGTATCTGCCCGCCGTTTGAGAAAAAGACGTTTGTTCTCGATTTCGTGAATACATACGACGATATTGTCAAGGCTTTTGCGCCGTATTATACCACGACTCTGCTTGCAAACTCGGTTACGCCAACGGCGGTATACGATTTGGAAGCGAAACTCGACGGATATATGATTTTAGATCCTTACGACGTGAATATGGCGGCAGAGATAATCTATAAAAAGATTATCGAATCAAAGGACAAAAATCAGTTGCGTTTTTACTTGCAACGCGCCGAGAAAAAGCTGAAAGAATACGAATTGATGAAACAAATAGAGATAATGGCGGTCGTGCGGCATTTTATCCGTTTTTACGAGTTCCTGATACAGGTATCGTGTTTTGAGGACGTGGAACTGCATAAAAAGTATCTGTTTCTGACTTACTTCGTTTCGTTCGTAAATATTTCTCAGCCGGGCGGCGGTTTCGATTTGTCAGGTAAGATTAAAGCGGACAACTTTATTCAGAAGAAAGGCGAAGAGCATAAAACAACCAAAGTTACGCCCGATCCGATCGTAAAACTGCCGATGGCGGACGACTTTAATCTGAACGAGGACAAGGTAAAACGTCTTTCGGAGATTATCGACGAAATCAACAGCAAAACGGGCAAAACCTACGATAACGACGTCGTAATCAAGGCAATGCTTCAAATCAAAGACTTGATGATGAAGTCCGAAAAACTGCGCGAGAGTGCGAAAGCAAACACGGAAAGCGACTTTGCATTTTCGTATTTCGACGGTATCGACGACGCGCTGATCGAAGGACTTTCGCAAAATCAGGACTTCTTCTCGTTGCTTCTTTCTAACGACGAAATGAAGAAAGAGGTTCTCGGTATCTTCGTCAGCGAGATTTACAAGAGCTTGAGAGAAGATAAATAATACAAACCAACCAAAACGCCCTTAAAACGCTTGAAAATATACGGTGATAATGATACAATACAAAGTATGAAAGAAAGACAAACGATAAAAGGGGTTACTTCCGCAAAAGAACGCGCTTTTTACGGCGCGCAAAATACGGACTTTATAAATTGCCGGACAGAGGGCGAAGAGGACGGCGAATCGGCTTTCAAGGAAACCGAAAACATCACGCTCGACGGTTGCTTGCTTTCCTTGCGTTATCCGCTTTGGCATTGTAAAAATTCGACCATAACGAATTCCGTTATGGCGGACACTTGCCGTGCGGCTTTGTGGTACGATGAAAATCTGCTTATCAAAAACCTCGACGCTAAAGGCATAAAAGCCTTGCGCGAAAGCAAAAAGATAACGATAGGCAAAAGTTCGTTTCTATCGGACGAGTTTTGCTGGCGTTGCAATGATTTGAATTTGCATAAGGTCAAGGTCGAATCGGTCTATGCGTTTTTTCAATCGGAGAACGCTTTCATACAATACCTCGACTTTAAAGGCAAGTATTCGTTTCAGTACGTCAGGAACTTTTTTATCCGCAATTCCTCGCTCGACACAAAGGACGCTTTCTGGCATTCCGAAGACGTTACTTGCGTAAATTGCGACATAAAGGGCGAATACCTCGGCTGGTATTCTAAAAACCTTACGCTTATCGATTGCAGAATTTCCGGCACGCAGCCGCTGTGCTATGCCGAAAACTTAAAGCTTGTCAACTGCACTATGGAAGGTTGCGACCTTTCTTTCGAACGCTCGACGGTTGAAGCCGAAGTAAACGGCAAAATAGATTCCGTCAAGAACGCCGAAGGAAAAATAGAAGCGGACGAAATAGGCAGTATAATAAGGGATGAGTACGCGAAAGGCGACTGCGAAATAATAATCAGGGATAAAAAATGAAATCCCTATAAACACAAGTAAATAACTTTCGGATATTGCGCAAGCAATCAAGCGGAGAAAGCGCGTTGAAAACACGCCGCAACAGCCATTGCCGTTACAGTCGGAAGGTCCGCCCGAAAGTATTTTAGTTTAGCTTACGCATGCGGGCAAAGGCGTGCGGGCGGCGGGATTTTTTCCCGCAAGTTTCCTTTGCTTTTTTGCAAGGGAATTTTCTTTGCCGTAATAATTTTTACGGAGGGCAAAAAGCCTATGAAAAAACTTTTATCACTTTTATTGACAGCCGTTCTGGCGGTTTGTCTCACAATGTCCGCATGCGACATTAAGCTTACGGAGAAAGATTTTGCTTCCGAGGGCGTGGCAACGGTAGTCGTCGCAAGTGAAGAAATGCTCGAATACGAAGTAAACTTAGCCGAAGTAAAAGACGGGAAGAGCGCGTTTTCGCTTCTTCAATATCTCGTCACGGCTAAAAACCTTACGCTCGAATGCACTTACAGTTCTTACGGACCGTATCTGACCGCTTTCGGCGACGCAAGCGATAAAACCGGTAAAAAGATGTTAAGACAAGACGTTGCAACGAGTACTTATCTATATATTTACACGTCTGTTGAAAAAGACTACGACGTGTCGGGGTATGCTACGACCGTCGAATATAAAGGTAAAACGCTTACTTCGAGCGGAGTCGGGATAGGCTCGATGTCGGTTGTCGACGGCGCGATAATTTATATCGGCACGATTAAGTATTAAGGCGTGAAAAATCTTTGTGAAAACAAAAGGGCGAGCGTAGCGACGAGGCTTGCCGTATTAGGCGTTTTAACGGCTCTTTTAGAGGCGGTAAAATGGGCGTTGAACGTTTTGCCGAACGTTGAGCTTGTAACGCTTTTCTGCGCTCTTTACGGCTTTTGCTTTGGACCTATAAGCGTTGTGTCGGTAGCTTTGTTTGTCGTAATAGAAACGCTGTGGTGGGGCGTACACACCTGGGTGTTGGAATATTTTATTCACTTTCCGCTTATCTGCCTTACATTTGCGCTGTTTAAAAAACTCGGAATAAACAAGCTTTGGGTTTTTGTGGGCTTTGCCGTGATTATAACGGTGGCGTTCGGCTTTTTTACGTCGTTTGTGGACGTCGTTATTCCCGTCGGGTTTTACGATTTTTTACGCCGCTACGTCGTGTACTATATGCGAGGAATTTGGTTTTACGTCGTGCATGTAGCTTGTAACTTCGTGGTGTTTATCGTTCTGTTCCGCCCGCTCGAAATGCTTTTCACAAGGCTCAAAGAGGCGATAAGATTTTAGAAAAAATAAACGCAAAAAAAATAGCCGCAGGCATTCCTGGAAACGGATTGCTTGCGGCGTTTTACTTTGCTTTTTATCTTATTCTGTCGGTTATTTTGAGTACGTCTTTGGGTTTTCCGACGACGATGATGTGGTCGTTTTCCTTAAACGAATAATCGGCGGCGGGGGAAACGGTCATTTTATCTCCCGTTTTTACGGCTATAATGTTGAGCTTATACTTTTTGCGAACGTCTATGCTTATAATGCTCGAACCTACCCAGTATGAAAGCACGGGGATTTCGAATATGCCGTATTCGTCCGAAAGCTCCAGATAATCGAATACGTTGGACGCGCTGTACTTGACGGCAAGGCTTTGCGCCATATCGCGTTCCGGGAAGATAATCTCGTCCGCACCTATGGTGGTCAAGATATTCGCCTGAATGTCTTGCGACGCTTTTGCGATTATTTTTTTCGCTCCATGCTTCTTTAAAAGAATTGTCGTGACAAGGGACGATTCGAAGTTTGTGCCTATCGTGACAAACACGACGTCGAAGCTCTTAACGTCGAGAGATTTTAAAACGTTTTCGTTTGTGGTGTCGCCGATATGACAATCGGGAAACTTAGGCGCGAGCGCTTCAATTATCTCTTCGCGTTCGTCCACGATCATAACTTCGTTGCCGAGGTCCAAAAGCGCGGAGGCGAGGTTTCTGCCGAGTCTGCCCATACCGATTACAAGAATAGATTTCATATTTTTATCTCCTATACAAAATAAGGGGGGAGTTGCGTTTTAAAGAATGATTTAGCGTTTTATGCGCTTAGCCGATGACGACGTTTTCGGACGGTCTTGTCGTTTCCTGATTTTTGTTTGCGCCGGCAAACGTCAACAAAAACGTTAAGCCGCCGATTCTGCCGACGAACATTAAGAATATAAGAATGTATTTCGACGCCGTCGCAAGGCTTGCCGTTATGCCCATAGAGCTGCCTACGGTCGCAATCGCGGAAGCAACTTCGAAGAATACCGATTTTGTTTCGACGCCGGGCGTGTTGTAGTCGATTCCGCAAATAGCCGTTGTCGCCAAAACTGCCGTTATAACGTAAATTATCGCTATGCAGTGGGCGTTTTTGACGTTTTCGTCCGAGATTTTACGCTTAAAAACGGTAACTACGCCGTTCTTTTTGAATGCGGTAAGCACTGAAATCAGTAAAACCGCAAAAGTCGTGGTTTTCATACCGCCTGCGGTTGAACCCGCCGAGCCGCCGATCAGCATCAGAAAGTCGGATAATATGATAGAACCATTGGACAAACTTCCTTGCGGAATTGAATAAAAGCCCGCCGTGCGCAAGGTGGTAGCCTGAAAGAAGCAGTTCATGAGTTTTTCTCCGACGCTCATGTTTCCTATCGTCGCGGCATTTCTGAATTCGAGCCCGTAAAACGCGCCCGTTCCGAGCGTTAATAAAAAGAATGTCACCGTAAGCGTAATTTTAGAGTGAAGAGAGAAGTAGTGAAAACGCAGTTTGTGTTTTGCAAAATCGTCCCACACGAGAAAGCCGATACCGCCCGTGATTATAAGAAAGGCTATCGTAAACATTACGAGAGGGTCGCGGTTAAAGCCGACGAGAGAGCCGACTTCCGTACCCGAAAGGTCGAACCCGGCGTTACAAAAGGCGGATACGCTGTGGAAAACGGAATGCCATATTCCTTTTATAATTCCGACAAAGCCGTCTGCCGCATATTTAGGCACGAACCTTACGCCGAGGACTGCCGCGCCTAAAAACTCAAAAAAGAACGTTCCTTTGAGTATACGTTTAAGCTGATCGTAAATGCTTTGATAGGAAAGCGCGCCCGAAGCCTGCATCGCAAGCGCACGGCTGTGCAAGCTTGCGTTCTTCGAAAGGATAATCGAGAACAGCGAAAAAATAGTCATTACTCCGAGCCCGCCTATCTGTATAAGACAGATGATGACTACATGCCCGAAGGTAGACCAGTGGGTGAGCGTGTCCTTAACGGTAAGCCCCGTAACGCAAGTCGCGCTTGTGGCGGTAAAAAGACAAGAGGTAAAATCCGTCCATTGCCCCGTCCTTGACGATATCGGGAGAGTTAAAAGCCCTGCGCCAACGAGGATTGCGAGCAAGAAGCTTATGACGATTGCCTTCGTATAGCCGATATGAAACTTCCTATGAGTTTTTTTGATTGTCGTTCTTCGCATCATATCGATAGTATTTTACTACAACCTTTTATAAAAAGCAAGGTTTTTTTATCCGCAAACGGAAAGGATTACGAATTTTAAGTATGCGGATTCGTCTGCGCCGAGCAAAACGGGGTGATCGGGGCTTTGTCCGCGCTCTTCTAAAATTTTTGCGCGCTTGCCCGCCGAAGCCGCGCTTTCGGCTAACATTCTTTTAAACATCGTAGGCGTGACGAAATGCGAGCAGGACGACGAAACGAGAATGCCGTCGTCGTTTAAAAGCTTCATAGCGAGAACGTTTATGTCCTTATAGCCTTTGAGGGCGGCGGGTACGTCCTCTCCGCTTTTGCAAAAGGCGGGCGGGTCGAGAACGATAAGGTCGAATTTTTTCTTTTCGGCTTTGTATTCGCGCAGCTTTTCGAAAACGTCGCACTCAATCGTTTGTATATTCGTTATGCCGTTTAAAGCGGCGTTTTTATTAACTTCCGACAAAGCGACGGGCGAAATATCGAGAAAAGTCACGGTTTTCGCTCCTGCGGCGGCGGCGTTTAAGCCGAACCCTCCGGCATTGCAAAAACAGTCTAAAACGCTTTTGTCTTTCGCGTAACGGCGGAGGGCGAAACGGTTTTCCTTTTGGTCGAGAAAGTATCCCGTTTTCTGCCCGTCGATTAAATCTATCGAGAGTTTAAGCCCGTTTTCTTCCGTTTCGATTCGTGAAATATCCTCGCCGAAAATTACGCCTTTTTTGAGAGGTAAGCCCTCTTTTTGCCTCACGGCAACGTCGCTCCGCTCTATTATCGCGCGCCGGGCGAAAATCTCTTTCAGACACTCTATGATGAAGTCTTTGCGCAAATCCATGCCGAGCGTTAAAAACTGCACGGACAAGGCTTCGCCGTACTTGTCGACGATAAGCCCCGGCAAAAGGTCCGCTTCTGCGTATACCGCGCGATAACAACTCGAAAACCCGAGCCGTTTTCTTAAATTCACGGCTTTCCTAAGCCTTTCTCTTATTACTTCTTCATCGCTTCTTTCGTCGCGGATAAATATTCGGACGAGAATTTTTGAAAGGTGATTTATGTAGCCTTTGCCGATAAACCGCCCGTCGGACGAAACAACCGTAGCGAGCGAGCCGTTTTTATCTTTGCCGGTTATTTTAGCCACTTCGTTTGCGTAAACCCAACCGTTGCCCGTAAGTATTCTTTTTTCTTCGTTCTTTTTAAGCGTTACGACGTAACCCATTTTTAAAAGTCCTTTTGTTGCCAAATAATTACAACTAAGTATAACAGATTATAGCCCGTTTGAAAACTTTTTTTAACCATCTATTTGTTTGCCGTTTTTAATTTTTTGAATTTTGTGGCAAAATGTATATTGTATATTATTCTGCGGAAGGGGGTAAAAGGGTTAAAAATCCTTACGTCGCCTTTCGAAGAATAATTTTTTTTACGCGGTGAGAAGCCGCAAAGGAGTAATTTCATTATGGTTAAACAGAATGAAAATGTGGAAACAAAAGCAAAAACCGAAATCGAAGCCGAAATCAAAACCGAAACAGAACAACAACCGATTGGCAATAAAAGTCAGTCGCAACTTGCGATTGAAGCGGCGGAAGAACTTGCGGCAAAAACCAATATCGGCGACGACGGAGAAGTTGGCGATATCGCTATAAAGTATCCGCCCATGTTCTTTGTTCGCGGCGGCTCGTATACCGTCGGAGCTAACACTTATTACGAATATATCGTTCCGGTTGCCTTTTGCGGGAAAGTAAAGCACGTTCATTTCAAAGCGGCGGATAGAGACGGCTACGACCAACTCGAAACGCTTTTCGCTCAGGCAAAAAACAAGCTTATGTTTAACTTCGAAGAAAATCATAATACCGACGAACTCGGTAACAAGCGTTCCTGGATAAGCTATTATGCTTCCCATACGGACGACTACGGCTTCGAATGGCAAGTTCCCGTCAGACCTATACGCGCAAGCGATAAGTCTCTTATGGAAAACTATTTGCGCTTCATGAAACACGAGCTTCAGAAAGCAAAAGCATAATCTTTAACAAGGCTGTTCGACTCTTTTTAGTTATAAAAGGCATAATTCGAACAGCCTTTTCTCTTTTAAAGGAGATTGCGCATGATTGATTTCAGTTTTTATAAATTTGCAAATATTACAACAACCAAAGACAGGAAAGAAGCTTGCGCGGCATATGAAAGCGATTTAAAGAACAAGCTCGAACGCGAAAAAGACGATAAGTTCTTTATCGGAGCAAAGCTGATAGATTTTTATCGTTCGCAAACTTACTCTATGGCGGAAGATATTGTAAAACTAAGTCATTTGGATTTTAAGGAACGGTTCGGCTTTGAAAAACCTTTGGGCGCGGGTAATTGTTGGAGCGGGTATTTTCTCGCCTTTTGCTCAGATAGGTTCAACCTCGAACGCAGTACGGTATCAAGGCTTATGAACGTAGTCGACGAATTCGGCGACGGATTCCGCAATTACGCCGAAGAGTGGAAAAAATTTTCTTATAGCCAGCTCGTGGAAATGCTTCCGCTGTTGCCGTTCGACCGAAAGCCGATACAGCCAGATTGGAGCATTAAGAAAATTCGCGATTACAAAAAGAGCTTGAAAGCGAAAAAAGTAGCGCCGGAAATGCCGATAGCGGAAGAAGAGGACGAAAGCAAAAATAAGTACGTTCGGTTCGAAAAGTGGACAAGACCGCAACTTTGCGACAAGATTTTCGAGCTTGAAGAAGAACTTGCGAATGCTTGCGAGCAGATAGAAGAATACAAAGAAAAAGAAAAGAAAGCAATCGAAGAGCAAGCCGCCGAAGTATTTTCTTTGCCGAAGATAGGCAAAAAGCTTAAAACTATTGTTTGATAACGGTGCCGTATGATATTGCACAACGTCAGAATCAAGCGGTCGCGTTACGAACATATACGCACGGCAATCGACCGCTACGGCAAAACTTTTGTCTGCGCTTACGACAAGAACTCCCGCTTTAATGTCGGCGACCTTGTAAGGTTTATTCCCGTGAGTGCTTCCGGGTATAGTAACTATCGTGCCGATTCCGCGGTTTACCTTGTAACCGATATTCGGCGCGATGTTCCCGACTTAAACGTGTGCTACGCGGCGTTCGCCTTTGTAAAAAGCGAAGAGTATGTTTTCGATTGCAATAAGCAAACGCTTTTCAAGGTAAAAAAATAACCGCTCGAACTTAATCGAACGGTTAAGCGAAAAGTCTGTGCTAAAATGCGCTAAACACTCTTTTCTGTCAATGCGAATAACCATTGCTTCCGTACCTACGGACTCACGAGCGCATTACTATTATACAATAAGGAGTTTTTTATGTCAAATGTTTTCAGTAAGTACAACAAAGAACTTGCCGGCGTAAAAATAGTCGACAGTAAGCAAGCGTACGTCTACAATCCTAAGACGAAAAAGTATGATTTACCTAATCCCTTTTTGGATTTCGTCGGAAAAATAGACACGGCATTTTCGTCTTTCATTTTAAAAATGAATAAGCCTAATTCTAAGACGGGCTATGTTGACGAAGTTGCCGCATTGCCTAAACGTTTAAAAAATGAGCTTGTAAACCATTTTTATGACAAAAACGGTAAACGCAACAAGAAAACAAAAGCTTATTTAGCACGAACAGATAAAAAAGGTACTCGCGGTGCGGGTGTCGTTAAATAGTCGCAAAAGCGGCAAAGTGAGGAAAAATGAAAAAACTTTTCAGAAACTTAGGGTGTTTCACTCTAATGGCAGCTACATGCGCATGCATGTTGTTATCCGTAGGTTGTTCTAAAAACGAGCCGAAGAAGGAAGCTGACGGGTCGCTTGTCGTTACCCCGGGAGAAGTTCAAGGCGATATTATTCGCCTTTTGACGGTTTACCCCGACAGTTCGCTCGGCGTTAATACCTGTCAATTAAAAGTCGAACTCGAAACAACGTCAACGGCTTTCAACGATAAGTATAAAAAAGTAAGTTGGACTATTGCTTGGAAAGACGCTTCTTCTCAATGGGCTTCCGCTAAAAAGGTAAGCGACTACGTTAAGCTCACCACCAAGGAAGAAAACGGGTTGACGGCAAACCTTGAAAAGGTCAACGACTTTGGCGAACAGATAATCGTAACCGCCACGCCGATATATTATTCGAAAGTGAAAGCGGCTGCTACCGTCGATTGTTTTCAGCGTCTGACTTCGTTCGGGTGCGGCGACGGCGACGACACAATGCTTTTATATCTAAACGACAAACTTAATAGCGGTTGTGATATCGATAATTATGAATGTTTTTTCGGCATCGGTACGATAGCCACTACGCCGAAAGTAAGTTCGATATCGTATTATCTCGATACACCCACGGAAATGCTCGATGATATGAACGAAGAGATACGAAGCTTAATGCGGGAACATGACTTATCCGAAGAAACATATTTTTTCGATTTTAAAACGCCGTTTAAAGATAATGCGCCGTTTGAAATAAGCAAGTTGTTCCGCTGTTCTGACGAAGACCGTGCAACGCTCGAAAATTCCGTTGCCTACAAGATTTGCTACAACAAAGCGGTTGAATTATTGCACACTAACGAGGGAAGCTACGATATACATGTTTCTATATCGACTTACTACAACGATAAATTTATAAACGAAGTCGGTAATGATTTCGTTTGCGAATTCAATTCGCCTAATTATATTCCCTTTGAGATAGTAACAAGCGCAAGCTTTGCAGACGGGTCGGCGATATTTTAAGGCGGTGACGATATGAAAGCAAAAGGTGTAGCAAGGATTGTCGTTATCGTTTTACTGCTCATAGCTATGCTTGCGGTGTTCGTGAGCGGTATCAGAGGCTCCTCTTCGGGCGGTGGCGGTGGCGGCACTTCGATTGAAAACCCGATAACGGATATTCACTTCGAAGACCCGGAAATAATATTTTAGTTCATACATATTATAACATTTCTTTTCTCTTGAGTCCGTAAAGCTTTGTACGGTTCGCCGCGCGGGGCTTTACGGTACGAGAGAAAGTAAACTATGTTCATACATCTTCCTTTTTAATATTTTGTTTTCCGTAAGGCTTTGCTTATCCGATTTTGCGGGGTCTTACGGAATGCAAAAAAAGAAACAAAAGCCGACAACGGCAAAAAAAATAAAACAGAGGTAAATTTTTATGAAAGCAAAAAAAATTCTAAGCATTATAGGGTGCTTCACTCTAATTGCAGTTACATGCGTATGCATGTTATTCTCCGTAGGTTGTTTTAAGAATGAGCCGAAGAAAGAAGCCGACGGGTCGCTTGTCATAACCCCGGGCGAAGTTCAAGGCGATATGATTAGCCTTTTAACGCAAGGACCGACGAATGGTACCACCGAGTACACTCTCACC
>ERZ779725.1746-NODE-1746-length-11390-cov-2.142038_pt1 | contig 11390 bp, 6 predicted proteins | sample MGYA00511890_ERZ779725 | MGnify/ENA primary metagenome ERZ779725 (study PRJEB29588, sample SAMEA2148549) | human gut metagenome | biome: human gut; feature: human-associated habitat; material: faeces | place: Denmark | collected 2008/2010 ...
TCCGCGGCAGCGGTGAGCTGCGCGTTATTCGCGATTTGTCGCTGCGGGAGCCGTATGTCGGCAGGTGCGAGCTTATTGACGGCGAAATTGCAGATGATTTCGCAAACTATTTTTACACAAGCGAACAGCAGCCGTCGCTGGTTTATCTCGGCGTAAGGGTTGAGCCGCAGCAGGGGACCGTGCGCTCCGCTGCCGGGCTGATTATTGCACCGCTGCCCGATTGTCCGGAGAGCGATATTATTCGGCTTGAACAGCTGACGGGCAAAATTGCAAAGCTGTCACAGCATATGGATGACGGAGAGACCCTCGAAAGCGCGCTTAACGCCCTTTTCGAAGGCATGGAGTTTGAAATTACCGACACTCTCTGCCCTGCATACCGCTGCGATTGCAGCAGGGAAAGGCTTGAGCGCGTCATTATGTCGCTCGGCGAAAACGAACTGAAAGACATTATTGAAAACGACGGCAAGGCGGAACTTGTATGTTCTTTCTGCCAAACGAAATACGTTTTTAACGAGGATGAACTCCGCGCTCTGCTTGAAGAGGCACAGGCGGGCGGAAACGATTCGGATGAGATTTCCGCGGATCTTGCCGAAGCGATAAACGACTGCGGAAATGAGTGATCTCAAAAACGGAACACAACCGAAATCAACAAAAATCGTAAACTCGCCGAACGGCTTGACTTTAATGAAACGGCTTCAACTCGGCGTCTGCTTAAAACCGGGTGGAGGATATGCAGCATGAGAAGCACAAAAAAGAAACCTGACAACGTTATTGATATCAGCGGCAATGTTGAGCTTGTTATGAAGCTTGCGGCGGACAAACTCGATGCGGGCGATCATATCGGCGCTCTTTCGCTGATGCGGCGTGCGGAAACAATTGAACCCGAAAACGAGGAAGTTATGCTTGCAATCGCGGGAACATACAACGAGATGAACAGGTTCACCGAGTCGCTTGCTTATTCCTCATGCGTCCTGAATTCCGGTCATGAATATGTTCAGGATGCTTTCATGATCGCAGGCTACAGCTACCTTGGACTCGGTGAATATGTTGCGGCGCGCAAAGCGTACAGGCAGTTCCTGATAAACGTTCCGGACAGCTACACTGATGAGGACTTGATTGCTGTTTACGAGGCTCTTGATATATGTGAGGCGAATTGTGCTTTGAACGAGTCAAGGGAATCCGTTCCTGCCGTTCGCGACAGCAGTGAGGTTGAGCTTGAAGAAACACTGAAACGCATTGAAGCAGAGGAGGATCGCGTGAACGGCGATATGGCATACGGACTTCTCAGCGATGCAATTGAAAAATTCCCGGATTCCTATGAACTGTTCGAAAAGTATCTTTTGAGCTGCTATGCTGTGATGCATTTTAAAAAAGGTATCAAAAAATACGAGGCCGCTCCCGAAAAATGGAAATCGAGATTAACGATTCGGTGCTATGCCGCGCTTTTATACAGCGGAGCTCACAGGCCGCGCAAAGCAGCCGAGTGTGCAGACAACATCCTTAAAATGAAAGGGTTGGATGAAGAAGAGCTGATGCGGGCATCTGCCGTGATGCTGGAGATTCAAAATGCTTCCGCCGCGATGACTCTCGTTAAAAGGGTCTATTCGGAGCACCCGTACGATCAATTGGTAATCCATAACTATGCTCTGTCAGCCTACCTCAGCGGGGATTATGCTCTTGCCAGAACTCTCTTTGAAAAACAGCTGCGAATAGATCCGAGTGACAGTGTTGCTGCTTATTATCGCAAACTGTGCATAAAAACGCAGGAGGACGGCATTCTGAGAAACGTCAGCATACCCTATGATGTTCCGAGCGGCGAACTGTTCCGCTGCATGACCGTGCTTTCGAACGAACTCGGAAATGAAGATGCAGGCAGGATGTTGACCGAAAGCGAACCGGAGCTTACACAAGAGGAGATTGAAGAGTGCATACGGTATTGCGCAGAAAAAACTCCTCCGCCCTTCCGTATCGGCGGATTGATGCTTTTGTACGAGCGTGACCGTCGGTCGGCGATGCATGAGCTTTACAAGATTCTTTTGGATCCGAGTTGTGACGACAGCGTTCGCAGGTTTGCAATCATGACTTTCCGCGATAAAGAGAATATGACAAGGTTCACGATTTTTGATAAGGGAAAACTCTTAACGGGTGAACTGTTCTCAACCGAAAATCAACCCGACAAAACGGATGACGAAGAAAAAGAGGATGATTGTCCGCATTTGCAGGCACCGTTCGGGCGGCTGAATGCACTCTTGCAGCAAAAGCTCTGCAATTGCAGCAAAAAAATCAGGCAGGAAGCCGAAAATATTGTTGAAGCGGCTGCGGAACTGTACAATGACTTGGGGTTGGCATTATCCAATTCGCAGGTTCCTGCATATGCAGCGGCGATTGATTATACATGCCGCTTTATGAACAGCAAAAGAGCAGTTAATGCAAAAAAACTTATAAAGGATTATGATATAACTCTGCGCAGGTTGGAAAATGCGGCGGAGAAGCTTCAAAGCGATCTATGCGTATACGGAATGTTCGAGCCGGAAGAAATGTGCAAACTTGAAGACAGCTTTGAAGAAACATTCAAAAAGCTTCATGCAGAGGAAAAGGCAGCAGCCGAACGTAAAAAGGTCGGAAAAACCAAGCCGTCTTCCCGCAAAAACGCCGACGCCGGCTCAAACAAGGCGGATCTCGCTTCGAAAAAACGGACAAATTCGGGAAGAAAGTCTGATAAAGAAGCAAAAGATGATTCTGTGAACAAATCCGAAAGCGGGTCCGAAAACAACGGCGGCGCACCGGATGCGGAATGACAGTGCGCCGGCGGTTTACGGCAGCAACATAAACGGAGATATATGTATGACTGATACTTATTTTGCAACGTGCAAAATCGGGCTTGAGTCCGTCGTTGCGGGCGAATTGCGCGATCTTGGAATTGAGGTGCTTCGCGTCAGCGATGCAAGAGTTGATTTTGCGGGAGACCATTTTGCAATGGCGCGTGCCTGTCTTTGGCTCAGAACTGCGGAACGCGTGCTGATGAAGCTTGCTTCGTTCCGCGCCGTAACTTTTGATGAACTGTACGAGGGAGTGCGCCGCATTTGCTGGAAGGATTACCTGCTGCGCACAAGTTTTATCCATGTGAACGGCAAATCTGCAAAAAGCAGACTTTTTTCGGTTTCCGACTGTCAAAGCATTGCGAAAAAAGCGATTGTGGATTCGCTTTCGCGTGAATACGGACTTAAAATTCTGCCGGAAAACGGCAGACGCATAATAATCGAAATCGGGATTCTGCGCGATGAAGTCACCGTTGCTCTCGATTGCTGCGGCGCGGGACTGTCCCGAAGGGGATACAGAACATACAATGTGCCTGCACCGATATCGGAAACGCTCGGTGCAGCAATAGTGATGCTTTCGGGTTACAGGCAAACACGTCCGCTCATAGACCCGATGTGCGGTTCAGGCACAATGCCGATTGAAGCTGCAATGATCGCAAACAATATCGCACCGGGAATTAATCGGGAGTTTGCAGCTGAGGACTGGCATTTTTTGCAGAACAACGCATTCGCTGCGGCGCGGGAGCAGGCGAGGGACAGTGTTCGCCGTGACACAGTGGATATATCCGGAAGGGATATAGACCCGCATTCGATTGAGCTCTGCAAAAAACATGCAAAAAAAGCGGGGGTCATGCTCGATTGGCGCGTTGAACCCGTTCAAAAGCTCCGTGAAACGCGTACGGGCGGCGTGATCGTCTGCAACCCGCCGTACGGTGAGCGATTGCTTGAAAAACAGAGTGCGGAAGAGCTGTATCGTCAAATGCACGGCATTTTTTCGCGGCTTGACGGCTGGAGCGTGAACATCATTGCATCACATCCGGATTTTGAACGCATATACGGCGCAAGAGCGGATAAAAGGCGCAAGCTTTCAAACGGAGGCATGACCTGCACGCTTTATCGCTATCGCCCGCATTATCTTTCCCCGAAACCGGAAAGGCCGAAGACGGACGAACCGCCAATCGACGAATGACCGGCGGCTTCGCATGGATCAATCATCCCGCACCGGGTTTTAATACATCGAATTTCAATGCGCATTCGGAATAATTGAATCAACAGCATCAAAAAGGGAACCGTGCCGATTTGTTTCGACGGTTCCCTTTAATTTGCGTTCCGTGCGTGTAATGCATCAATCGAAATACATTGAATACACGGAGCTGTTCGAATTTCGACGCAGTAATCAGCTCAATTCAAACATGCCTGTGTACAGCTCGTAATATCGGCCCTTGCGGCGGAGCAGCTCTTCATGGTCGCCGCGCTCAATGATACGGCCTTTTTCAAGCACCATAATGGCATTTGAATTGCGAACGGTGGAGAGTCGGTGTGCAATAACAAACACCGTTCTTCCTTCCATAAGGCTGTCCATGCCGCGTTCGATGAGCAGTTCGGTTCTTGTGTCGATCGAGCTTGTCGCCTCATCAAGAATGAGCACCTCGGGATTGGTAACGGCGGCTCGTGCAATTGCGATAAGCTGACGCTGACCTTGTGACAGGTTTGCGCCGTCCGAAGTGAGCATCGTATCATAGCCGTTCGGCAGGTGAGAGATGAAGTAATGCGCATTTGCGATCTTTGCCGCCTGAATACATTCTTCATCCGTTGCATCCAGCTTGCCGTAACGAATGTTTTCCATAACCGTGCCGGTGAACAGGTGCGTATCCTGCAAAACCATGCCGAGTGTTCCGCGAAGGTCGCGTTTTTTGATGCGGCGAACATCGATGCCGTCATAGGTGATTTCACCCTCGTTAACATCATAGAACCTGTTGATAAGGTTGGTTATCGTCGTTTTGCCGGCACCGGTGGAGCCGACAAACGCGATCTTCTGTCCGCGCTTTGCATAGAGGGAAACATCGTTCAAAACGTTCACCTTGCCGTCATAGCTGAAGGTAACGTCGTGCAGCTCAACCATGCCCGCAAGCGGAATTTCAGTCACGGAATTGTTTGCTCCCGACTCGGTTCCGTTGGGAACGCGCCAGACTTTTTCGCCGTGTGCGTTCAAGCCGAGGGCAACATCGCCGTCATCGATTTCGGGCGGAACATCCATAAGCTTAAACACGCGCTCCGCGCCCGCAAGCGCAAGCAGAACGAAATTGAACTGCTGCGAAATCTGCGATATGCGCTCTGCAAACTGCCGTATGTACTGCAAAAAAGCAATAAGCACGCTGCCGGAAGTCACAAGACCGAGAACACCGAGTGTGGTCGTTATCGAATAGAAAATATGAGACAGGTTGTTCATTATCGGCCCCATGATATTGGCATAGGTATTTGCCTTTGTTGCTGCCGAACAGAATTCAATATTCAGCACATCAAATGCCTTCATGGATTCTTCCTCATGGTTAAAGGCCTTAACAACCTTTTGACCCGCCATCATCTCTTCAATGTATCCGTTCACGGATGCAACGGCTTTTTGCTGACGGGCAAAATTCTTTCCGCTCTTTTTGCCGATGAATTTGACTGTAAAAAACACAACAAACCCCATAACAACAACGATTGCAAACAGCGAAACGGAAAGAATGAGCATCATTGCAACGATGCCGACGAGGGATATGCAGGAGATTATCAGCTGCGTGATGCTCTGGTGCAGAAGCTCGCGGATCGCGTCAATATCGTTTGTATAGTAACTCATAAGCTCGCCGTGCGTATGCGTGTCAAAATAGCTTATGGGAAGGCTCTGCATCTTATCAAACATATCCTTGCGCAGGTCACAAAGCACCGTTGCGGAGCATTTGAGCATCAGATAATTTAAACAATAGTTGGTGAGAACACTGAGCACATACAGCCCCGCCATGCCGATAAGCAGAGCAAGGTATTTTGCCTGTGCCGCATCGGGCGTGATGCCTGCCTCTTCCAACACGGCAACAAGGGGTTTCATCATGTAGCTTGCGGCAATTGTTGCAAGGGAATAGACTGCGATCATAATAACCGCAACAGTGAACATCCAGCGGCATTTGCCGTAGTACTTAAGCAGCCTGCTCATTGTTTTGAGCGGATTTGCGGGGCGGCCGCTGCCTGCAAAACGTGCAGCGGGGTTGGCTCTTCCTCCGGGCATTTTAGGCATTAGTGACCGCCTCCTTTCCTTTTATGTCAGAGCTGCTGTTTACGCCGGAGACCGTTCCGCCTTCCTGCGGAAGTTCCTTGTTTTGAGACAGGTAAACTTCGCGGTAGATTTCGCTGCGCTGCATAAGCTCATCGTGAGTGCCGACATCTGAAATGCGTCCCTTATCCATAACGATTATCCTGTCGGAATACATTATGGAGGCTATGCGCTGGGCAATGATGAGCTTTGTTGTTCCGGGCAGACTTTCGCGGAATGCGGCGCGGATGCTTTCATCGGTGCGTGAATCGACTGCGCTTGTGGAGTCGTCAAGGATCAGAATCTTCGGATTTTTGAGCAGCGCGCGGGCAATGCAAAGCCTTTGCTTCTGTCCGCCGGAAACATTCACACCGCCCTGCCCGAGATCCGTGTCGTATCCGTCAGGGAAGCTCATAACGAAATCGTGCGCACATGCAAGGCGGCAGGCATGCTCAATCTGCTCGTCCGTTGCGTCCTTGTTGCCCCAACGGAGATTGTCGCGAATCGTGCCGGAAAAAAGCATGTTCTTTTGAAGCACCATTGATACGCTTTCGCGCAGTTCATACAGTGAATAATCCTTAACATTCCTTCCGCCGACAAGCACTTCGCCCGAAAGTGCATCGTAAAAACGCGGAATGAGCTGCATCAGGGTCGATTTTCCGTCACCGGTGCCGCCCACAACGCCGATGGTCTCACCGGCGCGAATGTGCAGGTTGATATCAGAAAGCGTGAGGTTGTCGTTTTTTCCGGAATAGCTGAAATTAACATGGCGGAATTCAATCTCACCGTTTTCAACTTTGAGCGTGCTGCCGTTATCCGTAATGTCCGGAACTTCGTCAAGCACCTCGTTGATGCGCGTCACGGATTCGCGCGTCATGGTGAGCATCATGATGATCATTGCAACCATTGAAACGGAACCTACAACCTGGTTGGTGTAGGTCAACATGCTGACAAGTTCGCCCTTCGTAAGCGTTCCCGCAAACACCTGATTGCCGCCCATCAGCATCAGAATGACGGCGCAGGTCCACATAATACCCATTTGAATCGCAGGCAGGAGGGAGAAAAGCTTCTGTGCGTAAATCTGAGCCTTTTTAAGGTCATCGGCGGAAGCGGCAAATTTCTTTTTTTCATAATCCTCGCGTGCAAAAGATTTCACAACGCGTGCGGCGACAAGATTTTCCTGAACGGAAGCGTTCATCTTATCATATTTTTTTAACATGATACGGAAACGCGGCTTGCCTATCATTCCCATTGAAATGAGTGTGCAGAACATAATGGGCAGCGCAACAAGGAAAATGACCGAAAGCTCCGCATTTACGCGCAGAGCCATAACGGCCGCAAGCACCATCATGACCGGAGCGCGCACAAATATGCGTATCATCTGCTGATAAAGATTCTGAACGTTGTTGATATCCGCCGTTGTACGCATAACGAGGGAGGGTGTTGAGAATCTGTCCGTGTTTTTGAAAGAGAAAGACAGAATCTTTTCAAAAACTTTTCGGCGCAGGTTCTTTGCAAAACCCATGCTTGCAACCGCGGCCGTACGTGCGGCAAGCATACCGAATGCAAGCGACAGCATTGCCGCAAGCACCATTATGCCGCCGAGAATGATCACGAATCGGGTTTTGTCGGCGATAAGCTCTGCCGAAAAATACTTCCGAAGGGTGAAATCAGGCGAGCCGTAAAGCCCGCCGTCAACTATTGCCGCCATAAGGAGTGGGATAAAAACTTCCATCGTAACTTCAAGAACGATGAATATCGGTGTCAGAAACGAGGGAAGCCGATATCCCTTTGCGCAGGGCAGCAGGCTGCGAAAACCGCTGTTCTTTGCGCTTTTTTCAGTGCTTGTTTTTTTTGTTTTCATAATACGTTGTTAAATGCCGAATTGTCGGTGGGCAAACAATACCTCCAAACTTCCTTTAGTGATTGTATTTTAACATCATAAATAATATATTGCAAAGCTTTTTTATTTAAATACCGTTCACAAAACAAAAATACTGTCCCGCGGCATTGGTGTCCCGTCGGCGGGGAAATGCTTTTAAACCAAACCGACGGCATCCATAAGCAGCATCAGAAGAGGGACAAAGATGAAACAGCCGAGAGTCGTAAGGCTCATTCCGGCAGCAACGAATGATTCATCCGCATCGTTTGCCGCCGCAACAACAACGGCCTGCGTCATAACGGGCATGGCGGATTCGATAACAAGAACCCCGCTCGGCATTCCGCTCAGACCGAAAAGTTTGCAGAGCACAAGCATGATGAGCGGCGCGGCGATAAAGCGCATTCCCATGACAGCAAGCATGCAGCGGTCGGGCTTAAGGCTTTTAAACCCGTATTCGTACAGTGCATATCCGATATAAAACAGCGCGAGCGGCGTTACGATATTGCCCATATAGCCGGAGAGCTTAACAACGGGCTGCGGCATTTTGACGCCGAGTGCCGCAAGCGGAAGGCAAACAGCAAGCGCAACCAGGGGTGGGGAAACGATTTTTTTAAGATTGTGCAGAATTCCGCCGCGCTTTTCACCTTCGCCGGAGCGAGAGATGAGATAATTCCCGATCGTCCAAAAAAGGGTTGTGTTGACAATGTAGAAGCACATCACGTACGGCACGGCTTCATCGCCGAAAAGCCCGGTGTTCATCGGCAGTCCGACAAAAACTGAATTCGAAAAAGCACACATCGCAATAAACCCGCCGCGCCGTTTTGCCTCGGGTTTAAGCAGCTTTGCAAAAATAAAGCCGAGCAGAAGAGTTATAATCATGCTCAGCGCAGGCAAAAGGAACAGCAGTGCGGGATTTTGCAGCGCGTCAAGGTCGATTTTCCGAACACGGTGTTCACAACAAGGGAAGGCATACCCGCCGAAATAATAAGCTTGGTCATAAGCTTTTTGTGTTCGCGGCGCAGATAGCCGAGTTTGCCGAAAAGCCAGCCCACGGCGACCATGAACATCACGATAAGCACGGCCGTAAGCGAATGGAATGTTGTTTCAAGCATTGTTTGTTACCTTGCCTTTGACAGAGTATTTGACAGAAAGTGTTTTTAATTAATTCGAAGAAAACCTGCAAACGGAGCATTCCGTGAAGCAGCGCCTCACAAAACGCTCCGTAAATCGGGTTCAATATGAATCGGTCTTCGGTTCAGCCGTTTGCAGGCTCCGAAACTCGAGCATTTAACTCAAAACGCAGGTTTTACTTGCAGATCTTCCTGCATTCGAGGTAATACCTCTTTTCATGTGCTTCGCCCATTGAGAAAGTCTTGCGGGGCAGTGCGCCGTCAAAAACAACGGTGCGGAAGAATGCGCTCTTTTCCATGGGGGGAAGCAGGAAGCCGATGTTGCCGTGCTTGCTGCCGAGGTCGTTCACAACGTCTGCGCCATGGATATAGTCGATAGTCGCGCCTTCGGTTGCTTTAAGAACAACGTCAAGAGCGTTTTGAAGCGTGCCGACTTCAAGCTGTGCATTGGGTTTTGCAACAACAATAAGTCCTTTGCCGTTCTCGGTAATGACGGGAATAACGTGCGCGCCCTCGGGAGCGGCCTTCTCCGCCTTTTCCATGCAGCATTCGCAGTCATAGAAGTTGATTTCGCATTCGCCGTTGTTCTGCTCCGCACGCTTCGCCTTCAGTGCTTCAAGGAATGCGGGAACATGAACGTTGAAAACGACCCTGTGGATGGGTTCGAAAACGATGCCGTCATCGTGAACGTTTTCAAGTTCAACAAGTGCAAAGCGTGCGGGGTGATCCGCCTGCTCTTCGGGGGTAAGGGTGGCCTTGACTTTTTCCCAATTTGCTTTTGCGGTTGCAAAGCTGTGGTTGCCGTCGCCCATTGCAAACAGCAGGGGAGGCATTTCGGTGCCGTACTTGTTGGGATCAACAAGTGCGTTCAGCGCGGAGATAACGTCCTCGATCATGCCTTCATTGTTGACGAACCAGCCATCAATGTGTCCGCCGTTCTGCATAAGGTCGAAATCGTAGAGCTTTTCAGTGTTCTGAAGCTTTTCCGCAAGGGGTTCGATAACGGTTTTCTTTTCATCGTCGATAAGAACAAGAATATGGGGCAGCTCAAGCAGTGCGCCGTCGCGAATCTTCAGGCGGGGCGGGATGCGCTCAACGATCGTGCCCTCGGTTGCGCGGATAAGGGTCGTTGAACCCTTGGAGTAGTCATAGCACTCGAGATCCAGCGCAACAACAAGTCCGTTGCGGGTGTTGCCGCCGACGCTGCGGCGCGTGAAAACGAAACCTTCGCCAAGATTTTGAAGGATGCCGTTGTCGATATAGTCGTGCATTGCCTTGCGGATCGCGGCAATTTTTTCGGTTTCGCCGGGCTTTTCAAGATAAATCTCCGGAAGCATAAGGCGCAGGGTGGACGGAGCATCGCCGACGATCTCTTCGCATTTGTTCCAATAGTCGGGCTGGGAAGTGTACTGGTCGCACGCAACGCATGCCCATTTGGTAAGGTCAACATTCTTTGCGGGCATCAGGATTTCGGGAACCATGATACCGATATTGTTCTTGAATTTCGGGTTCATTGAAGTAATTCCTCCGTGATTTAATGAATGCTTTGCGCATTCCGTCATTCATGCCAATTTTACAACACTTTTCCTTTTTTGGCAACGGTTTAAACGCTTTTTTTCAAATATATGCCGCACGGCAAAACACCCCCGCCGGGTAGTGCCCGGACAGGGGTGTTTTATTCGAAAAAAGAAAGGAGGCTCGTTATCGGTTAAGGTTAATTCCCTTTTCTTTCATTCAAACCTTATGCTCTCTGCAACGCGCTTGGAAAGGCTTGCAGAGTCCTCGTAAGTATTGGAAAGCTCAACGGCAACGGACACGGGATTGCCCGTTGCACAGCACGAAACTGCGGTCGGGCAATAGAAAGGGTGAAAACCCCAGCCGTCTATCCATGCAGCGGATGAAATTCCGTGATACGAAACGGAATACACACTCTCGCAGTTTGAAGAATCACCGTCCACAAAATGATAATTATCCCAGTCGAAGTATTTGACGTGTCCCGTAGCAAAGTGAGCGAAAGCCTCACTGTATCCATACTCCGCATACCTCTCGGCACTGGATGCATGAAATCCGACTGCACCGGCAAGATTGCCGTTTTCATCAAACAACAGCTTGCGTCCGGGCAGGGCGCAGCCGTATTCGTCATATCCCGGATCAAAGGAAGAAGACGAATTATCATAAACACCTTCGTCACTTCTGACCGTCCAGCCTTCCGGCAGGTCGAACGTAACGCTGAAAGCGCGGCTTAATTCCGTTGCCGGAAAATCAACCTTGAC
>ERZ779725.1747-NODE-1747-length-11389-cov-23.250485_pt1 | contig 11389 bp, 11 predicted proteins | sample MGYA00511890_ERZ779725 | MGnify/ENA primary metagenome ERZ779725 (study PRJEB29588, sample SAMEA2148549) | human gut metagenome | biome: human gut; feature: human-associated habitat; material: faeces | place: Denmark | collected 2008/2010 ...
CCCATTTTAACAAAAAAAAAAAAAAAAAAAAAAAAGCATCAAATTAACGCATTTGCGTAATTTGACGCTTTTTTGTGTTGGAAACTCTATTTTGTTGAAACGATAAATTCATTATCTTTTATATCTACTATTAGAGTTGTACCAACTTTCATATTTTCATCAATTAATTTATGAGCTATTAAATTTTCAATATTTTTAGTAATATATCTTTTTATTGGACGAGCTCCATATCTTGGGTCGTATGCTTCTTCAATAATTTTTTCTCTAACAGTATTTGTTATTTCTACACGAATGTAATTTTGTTGCAATCTATCATTTAATTCTTTAATAACTTTATCAACTATTTCCCCAATTACATCTTGTTTTAGAGAATTAAAGACAATTATTTCATCAATTCTGTTTATAAGCTCTGGTCTGAATGTATTTTTAAGTTCATTCATAACAAGTTCGTTAGCATTATCTTCATTATCTAGAATATATTCACTACCTAGATTACTTGTCATGATTATAATTGTATTTTTAAAATCTACTAAACGTCCTTGACTATCGGTAAGTCTTCCATCATCTAGTATTTGAAGTAAAATATTAAATACATCTTTGTGAGCTTTTTCTATTTCATCAAATAAGACAATACTATATGGATTTCTTCTTACAGCTTCAGTTAATTCTCCACCTTCATCATATCCAACGTATCCTGGAGGAGCTCCGACTAGACGTGAAACATTAAACGATTCCATATATTCTGAACAGTCAATTCTTATCATGTGTCTTTCATCATCAAATAGTTCATAAGCTAGAGATTTAGCAACTTCAGTTTTACCTACCCCGGTTGGTCCTAGGAATATGAATGAACCAATTGGTTTATTTGGGTCTTTAATGCCGCTTCTGGCTCTGATAATTGCTTCACTAACAAGTTTTAAGGCATTATCTTGACCTATAACACGTGTTTTTAATCTATCAAATAAGTGTAATAATTTATCTTTTTCACTACTTACTAGTTTTGATACCGGAATATGTGTCCATCTAGAAATAATACCAGCAATACTTTCTTCATCTACAACATCTGATAAAATATTACTCTTGTTTTCTTCTTGAAGTTTCTTTAAATCTTGTTCCAAAGCAGGAATTTTACCATGGCGTAGCATTGCACTTTTTTCAAGGTCATAATTGTTTTCAGCTTGTGCTAAAGCAAATTTAGCTTGTTCAAGTTCTTCCTTTTTCTTATTTATTTCTGTTTTTGCTTCTTTTTCGCTTTCCCACTTGCTTCTTAAATCAGCTTCTTGTTCTTTCATACTAACAAGTTTTTCGTCGATTTCATCAATTCTTTTCTTGCTTATATCATCTTTTTCTTTCTTTAATGCTTGCCTTTCTATTTCTAGGCTCATTATTTTTCTAGTAAGTTCATCAAGTTCAACAGGCATACTTTCTAGTTGCATCTTGATTGTAGCACAAGCTTCATCTACTAAATCTATGGCTTTATCTGGTAAAAATCTATCTGTTATATATCTATCGGATAAAGTTGCTGCAGAAACTAAAGCACTATCTTTTATTGTAACTCCATGAAATATTTCAAATCTTTCTTTTAATCCACGAAGAATAGTTATTGTATCTGTAACATTTGGTTCACTTACTAAAACTTTTTGAAATCTTCTTTCTAGAGCTCCATCTTTTTCAATATACTTACGATATTCATTTAGGGTTGTTGCTCCGATTACATGAATTTCTCCACGGGCTAGCATTGGTTTTAACATATTAGAAACATCCATAGCACCATCTGTACCAGAACCTACAATCATGTGAATTTCATCAATAAACATAATGATATTTCCATCTGAATCTTTAATTTCTTTTAAGACAGCTTTTAATCTTTCTTCAAATTCTCCACGGTATTTAGCACCCGCTACTAAGGCACCTAAGTCAAGTTCCCAAATTGTCTTATTTTTTAAAGAACTTGGAATGTCCCCTTTTATAATTCTTTGAGCAAGGCCTTCCACTATGGCAGTTTTACCTACCCCAGGTTCCCCGATTAAAACGGGATTATTTTTACTTTTACGAGATAATATTCTAACAACATTTCTGATTTCTTCATCTCTACCTATAACTGGATCAACTTTGTTATCTAAAACATTTTTAGTTATATCTCGCCCATATTTATTTAAAACATCTTTTAATTCATCATTGTTTTCAAAGTTCATATTAATCACCCTTTCTTAACTTGAACAAATATATTATAAACCTAAAATTAGCACTTGTCAAGCATAAGTGCTAATTAATTATATTTTATATAAAAATATTCTTAAACTATTTAAAATAGATAACAATGTTACTCCAACATCTGCAAAAACAGCAAGCCAAATCGGGGTTATACCAAATATTGCAAGTATTAACATTATTACTTTAAAAAAAATTGCAAATGTAATATTAGTAATTACTGTTTTTCTAGTTATCTTACTTATTTTCAAGGCTTTAGAAATACATTCTAAATTGTCTTCCATTAAAACTATATCACTAGCTTCAATTGTTGCATCACTACCTAGACCACCCATCGCAATACCTACATCGGCAAGTCTTATAACAGGTACATCATTAATACCATCACCTACAAAAGCAACATTATTATTTTCCTTATATTCTTCTAGTATTTTTACTTTATCTTCTGGTAGTAAATTTCCAAAACTTTCATCAATTTTAAGTTTTTTAGATATTTCGCTTACTACACTTGCATCATCACCAGATAACATGATTATATTTTTTATACTATTTTCTTTTAACTCTTGTAGTGATTTTTTTGCATTATTTTTAATTTTGTCACTAATTACAATATAACCTAAATATTCTTTATTTTTAGCTATATGAATTATTGTACCTAATTCATAAGTTTTTTCAGATGCTATTTTATTATCTTCTAATAATGTTCTAGAACCCACTAAAATTTTATCTTTATTAATTTTACATTCTATACCTTTTCCACTTATTTCTTTATAATTTGTTACTTTAGCAAGTTCTTTATTATAAGTTTTTTTTATTGATTTAGCTATTGGATGATTAGAATGTGCTTCAGCTGATGCTACTAGATATAATAATTCTTCTTTAGAATAATTTATATTTTTTATCTTAACAACTTCAAATACACCTTCTGTAATTGTACCTGTTTTATCAAATATTATTGTATCAATTTTATTTAAGTTATCTATTACATCACTACCTTTTACAAGTATTTTTTCTTTACTGGATTTACCAATTGATGTAAAGTAAGTAAGAGGCACTGAAATAACTAAAGCACATGGACATGATATTACAAGCATTTCTAAAGCTCTATAAACCCATGTAGTAAAATTTTTTTCAAGTGATACGGGTATTACTACGACAAGAATGGCAAGAATAACCACAATCGGAGTATAAATTTTTGAGAATCTAGTAATAAATTTTTCTGTTTTTGTTTTCTTTTCTTCACTATTTTCAATTATTTCAATTATTTTACTTGCGGTACTAGTTTTAAATGTTTTCGTTGCTTTTATTTCTAAAACACTATCTAAATTAATTGTTCCACTTAAGACTTTATCATTTAAATTAACTTTTCGTGGGACTGACTCACCAGTTAAACTTTTTGTATCAATATGACTTGTGCCATTTACAATAATTCCATCTAAAGGTATTTTTTCTCCAGGTGCAACTATAAAAATGTCACCAACTTTAGATTCTTTTACATCTATATAACCTTTATCTTTTATATTTACTTTATCGCTTCTTAAATCCATTAATTCAACGATAGCTTTTTTAGAATTATCTACCGCTAAATCTGATAAATATTCTCCGATAGAAAATAGCAACATTACTAAAACTGCTTCGGGATACTCTTTAATGTAAAATGCTCCGAGTGTTGCAATAATCATTAAGAAATTTTCATCAAATATTTTACCATTTTTAATGTTTTTAAGAGCATTAAAATATACTTCTTTAGAAACAAAAACATAACTAATTACTAAAAGATAAATGTTTTCATTAAAAATCATTCCTAATACAAGAAATACAATACTAGCTATTATTCTTATTAAATCTTCATTAAATTTTATCTTTTTCATAACTTTATTCCTTCTTTAATATGTTCTAGTCCATATTCAATTATTACTTTAATATGATTATCTGCAATACTATAATATATTACTTGTCCTTCTTTTCTTGTTTTAACTAAGTTTGTACTTCTTAAATAACTTAGTTGATGTGACACTGCTGAATTACTTACATTTATTTTATTTGCTATAACACCAACGGATGTTTCTTCATTTAATAATACTTCAAGTATTCTAAGTCTTGTGGTATCACTAAATACTTTAAAAAATTCACTTAGTTCATTTATTATTTCTACTTTTTCCATTTTATCTCCTTATTTGAATATTTGTTCATATATTCATTATACTATTATTATATTAAATAAGCAATAAAAAAAGAAGTAACTTTACATTACTTCAATTTATTATGATTGGGTCACTAGAAGTACCGGTTCCGCTGGAATATGTTACTGAAGAATTAAGGAAGAATACAGGACGAATTCCTCGAAAAGTATCGACCAAATAATTGTTCATGTTCCCCCCATTAAGTAAATTGAAAGCATAGTTAGAATTATTCGACACAGGCGTAATCGTCCACTCCCAAGCTCCCATGTACATCCAATTATAGTTTGTTATCTCATTATAAAAATTCATTATTCTGTCCAATTCATTAGGATTAACCGCAAATCCATAGTCACTAACATACATTAATCCTATTTTTGCTTCATATGTTGTTGTGGTTGCTGGAAGTTTCAGTTCATTTTGATATGTAGTTGAGGGTATTACTTGAATTACATTTATAAATGTATTTCCCCCAACTTTCCATGTCGTTGTTGCTATTTTATTCGCCCATTCAACTCCTATGTTATTTACATAATTTGTATTTAAATTAATTTTATTTAATAAACTTGTACTCCACATATTGCTTCCACTATTTATAGCTTTATAATTCCAATAATAATTACTTATTGTTAATAATTCTCCTTTATAATATAATGTGACTGGTTCAGTATCATTGGCATAATCTCCATTAATTCCCAATAATACACTTGTAGCATAATCATATTTTATTAATTTTACTTTACCATCCATTACTCCAATTATGCGATATAAATTATCTGTTGGACACGGGCTTGTTGTTGCCCCAAAACATACAAAGTTATTCACCTTATCACTTGCTCCGGCAAATCTGTAACTATTGTCATCTATACCATTTTCAATAGTACCATCATGATGATAAATGTTTACAATTGATGGGTCACTTTTATTTGCCAATGTTGTTACACAAGATGCTAGATTATTCCCACTTGTACATACATCAGACAAAACAATTGGCATCTTTTCTTTTTGTATCAATAATTTAGCACTAAAACTTTTTCCTGCATTTTCTGCTTGGTTTGCATTATAATTTACAAATGTTATTGTTATATTCCACTCTTCTGTTTTAGTACTTGTTGTTGTTATTTCTCTATTATTTAATATTGTTACTAATCCTGATTTTTTTGTTATATCAAACCCTTTTATTGATGCACCTTTTCCATCAGTAACCGTTTTATAAGTTAAACCTGTTAAAGTAATTATTTCATTATTACTACCATCTTTAATAGATAATAAAATTTCTGGTGTATTATTATCTATTGAATAAGTAAATGTATTATTTGATATATTTAAATACAAATAATAATGTTCAGTTGCGGTATTTGTTTTATTATTTGCACTTAACATTGCTTTTGCAAAAGTTGTACCCGTTTGATTTCCTTTGCCACTTGCAAAATTTTCTTGATTAAGTGATAAATTTAATGCTGAACCAGCCTCAAATGTAAATGTATCTACAGTATTAGCATTTATTTTAATATCTGTAGATTTACCTTCCCCTGTCTGTGCCATAAAGTATGCAAATGTTGCAGTAACAAGTGTTAATGCTAATGCAATAATACTTGCTATACTTATTATTTTTGTTTTTTTATTTTCCATTTTTATCTACTCCTCTTTAATTTATTCTTCACCATAAGATAATAATACCATTTTTTTTATAATAAGAAAACTAGTTTTTTTAAATTTCACAAAAAAAATTAATATTTTCTAAACTCTTATAACTTTACATCACAATTTTCATCATGGGAATTAATTAATCCAATTGCTTGTAAATAAGAATAAATTATTGTTGAACCAACAAATCTCATTCCTCTTTTAAATAAATCTTTTGATAATTCATCAGATATACTTGATGTTGTTTTACCTACCTCTTTTATTGGATACTTTTTAAAATACTTAAGTAAATAATTTTTAAAACTACCAAATTCTTTTTCTATATCCATAAATACTTTAGCATTATTAATACTTGCTTTAATTTTTAATTTATTTCTAATAATATTTTTATTATTACAAAGTTCTTCTATTTTTACATCATCATATAAAACTATCTTTTCTATATCAAAATCATCATAAGTTTCTTTAAAATACTTCCTTTTATTTAAAACGCATTCCCAGGAAAGCCCTGCTTGATAACTTTCTAATATTAACATTTCAAATAAATACTTTTCATCTAAATTAAGTACTCCCCATTCATTATCATGATACTCTACATATAAAGGATTATTTAAATTACACCATTTACATCTATTCATCTTAATACCTGTTTCTTTTTACTAAAAATATTATTTAATATAATAAATATCACTATAAATAAAATCATGAGGCCCATATTAATAAAAATAGGTTTTAAATTACTAAAGTTTAAAACTTCTAAACTTGCCAGTAATTCATTTGAATTAATATAGTAATATGCTGGAAACACATGTGCTATTTTCAAAACACTATCAGGCATCCACATAACTGGTATAAAAGCGCCGCATAAAAATGCTTGAGATAATGAAACGACATTTACAATACCCGATACTGCTTCTTTTTTATTTACTAAAGTACTAACTAAAAGAGATAAAGCTAAAGCCACAATAGCAAATATAAATGTATTTAAAATATAAATTAAACCTCTTTTACTAAACATAATATTACCAAATACAATAAACCCTAAAATAGTATATAAAATAACTACAAATAACACATATAAAATACTTGATAACATTATATATTTATTATATTTTTTATAATTCATACTACTTATAATAGTTCTTTTCTTAACACTTTCTTCATTAAATGAAGATAATACTAAACAAATAATAAACATAACAACTGCTATAATGCTATAACTTGCAAAATTATAATATCTTGAAAGCCTAGTTAATTCAGAAGTATTTATTTTAATTGCCAGTTCTACATTTGCACTATTTTCTAGAGAATTATTTATTTTTTCTACTAAAATATTTTTATCACTAAATTCATCATGAAGAACTCGTTGGGTTTTTAAATATCTTTCTAATAACATTTCTGCTAAACTTGATGAATAATCCCCACTTGATTTAATTTTAATTAAAGGATTATTACCATTTAACACTTCATCTTCATAACCTTCATCTATATAAATTACATAATTTGCATCTCTATAAAATAATGCATCATCTATTTTTTCTTCTTCTAAATCAATATTAAGAATATTTGCATTATCATTAAAATACTTAACTAGATTATTTGAAAGTACACTTTTATCATTATCAATTATTATTACATCCGGTTTACTACTTTTAAAGTCATCAGTTACATCGTTACTACTCATACTTAAAGTACCAAATATAAGTAACATAACAGTATAACCAATTATAGTACCTTTATATTTATTAACAACTTTCCAAAAAGCTTTAAATACTGTCATATTTTTGCCTCCTTAAAACGATACTTGATATTCCAAGTATTATACCAGAAAACACTACTAAACTAATTACATTAAAGAAATATCTATTTAAAGTATCATAATAATATAAAGAATAAAAACCATCTGTAATCATCGCTGCTGGATTAATTTTATTTATAATTGGTATATTTTTATCTATAACATATTTCATTGTAATACCCATCATACCAGATAAAAAAGAATAAAACATTGTTACGGCAATTAATATGCCACTCTTTGCATTTTCATTTATCTTAAATATTGATGCCACAAGCACTCCTAAAGATAAGCCCGCTATTGAACCAACTATAGCAAGTAATATAATGTACCACATATTAGAATCATAATTAATTCTCAAGACAAATATTGTATATAAGAATAAAATAATTAATCCTACAAGTTGCACAATAATACTAGCAAGTAAACCACTTAATATCAAATCACTTTTTTTTACTGGTGCAATACTACTTCTTTTACCTACATCACTTAAATTTGGCATACTTTTATTAATAATATACATAGATAATATTCCTCCATATAAAGCAGCCATAGCTATTAAAGTATAATATTCAATCATAGTATAACTTAAATTACTTCTTGATATGTTTTTAATATTTACTTCAATATTTAACTTATCTAATATATTACTTGTAATATTATCTATATCATAATTACCTTTACTTACTTCTTCATTAATACTTAAATTTATCATATTTTTTTCACTATTTACTTCATCAACAAAAAACTTAAGTATTGTTTCATATATTCCATTATCATTTATTTTAATATTTACATCATTACCAATAAACTCAAGATAACCAGTTATATCTTTATCTTCTAATAATTTATTAGCATCACTCTTGCTTACATATTTTACATTAAATAATTTATTATCACTCTTACTTACACTCTTAATTGCATCTTTAAATATTTTATTATTATTAAAATCATTACTTTCTACAACTGCTATATCAAATGGATGAAATGCTTCATTATTTTCTATATCATTAAAAGCTAGTTTAAAAAATGTACCTAGAATAATTGGAAATATAAATGTCCAGAAAATTAAACTCTTATTTCTAAAAAGTATTTTTAAAGAATATTTAAAATTATGTTTAAACATTAATCTCTCAAATCCTTTCCAGTTAGTTCCAAAAAAACATCATTAAGTGTTGGTCTTTCAGAAAATATTTTTGAATATGTAACCTTTTTTTCATGTAAATAATCTATTAATTCACCTAGATTATCTTTTCCCTTTTTATAAACAATCACTAAAGTATTTCCTTGATAACTTAAATCTAAAACTGTTTTAAATTCTTTAATTTCTTTTAATGTTTCTTCACTTATATTTTTTACTTCCACAGTTATTTTTTCTTCTAACTTAGCAAGGGTCTTTAATTCATCAGTAGTACCTTTAGCAATAATCTTACCCTTATCTAAAATAATAATTCTATCACAAATAATTTCCACTTCTTCCATATAATGAGTTGTATAAACTATCGTAGCACCTTCATCACGAAGTTTTTTAATACCATCCAAAATATTATTTCTACTTTGAGGGTCAACTGCAACAGTGGGTTCATCTAAAAATATAAGTTTAGGTTTATGAGCAATACCACAAGCAATATTTAAACGACGTAATAATCCTCCGGATAACTCTTTTGGATAAAACTTTATAAAGTCATTTAATCCCACTAAATTAATAGCATTCATTACATATTTTCTTCTAATCTCTTTATCATTTATATATAGCCCACAAAAATAATCAATATTTTCATAAACAGTTAATTCTTGAAATACAGCCACTTCTTGAAATATAACCCCGATATCTTTTTTTATTTCATATGCATCAGGTTTCATTTCATGCCCAAATATTTTAATACTACCATTACTATAATTTAATAGTTGTAAAATTGAATTAATAGTGGTGGACTTTCCACTACCATTCGGTCCTAAAAGTCCTAATATTTCTCCTTCATAAACATCAAATGATAAATTATCAATTGCTTTTAAATTCTTATATTCTTTTGTTAAATTCTTTACTTCAATTACTTTTTTCATTATCTAATCTCCTTACATACACAATTTTTTCTTTTAAACTGATTTTACTTATTTCATAACCATACTTATTCAAATTCTATTTAAAAACGCATGATTAATTTTAAAACCTAATATTTCTTCAATTTCCTTAAATGTAATTTTCCTTACATCTTTATTTTTAATATACTTCCACAACTTATCATACTTCATATTATTTTTCCTCCTCAAGTAACATCAATGCCTTAAACTCACAAGATAAAAGTTCACTAATTTGTTTATCATTAAGTTTAATTGCATCACATGCAAGGAGTGTTGCAAGACCATGAGTAAACAACCACATTTTTGTATGAAAAGACATTATATCTTCATCATTTAATTTAGTACTTCCCTTTATTAACTTAAATATATTATTAATATTATCTTCAGCAGCACCAATAAATTCACTTATAGAAAGATTTGTTTTACTCATAAACAACACTTTAAATAAATTCTTTTCTTCCTTAGCAAATTTTATATAATTAATACCAGTTTGTTTATACTTAGGCATTTCATCATTCATATTATTTGTTAAAAAATCATAAAAATATTTAATCATCACTTTATTTAGTTCCTTCATCAATTCTTCACTATTTTTAAATTGATAATATATCGGTCTTATTGAACAATTAAGTTTCTTAGCAATCTCTCTATTACTAACAGCATCAATTCCCTTTTCTCTTACTATTTCTAAAGCTGTATTTAAAATATTATCTTTACTTATACTTATATTCTTTGGCAATATATCACCTTCCTAACTATATTGTATCATGTGATACAATATTAGTAAAGGAAAAAATTAATTAAATGCAATTTCTGTATCAATATTATCATCAACTATAGCAATTATCAAAAATATAATACCACTTATTAAAATTAAGAATGAACCAATAAATGAGGCATATCTAAGTAAAACTTTCTTATTACTATCTCCAGGTTTTAATTCCAATATATCATCATAAGAATCTTTAGCAAAATAATAATAAATAAGTAACAAGACACTAAAAATAAGTATCATTAACCATTGATATTCTTTTTTACTCTTTTCACTTTTAGTTAAAATATAATTCTTTTCTTTACTATTTGCATACCAACTTAAAACAATAATACCAATATATATTATCCAAATATAATTTTCTATTTTAATATCTTTTAACCTACTTAAATCTTCATCCATATTAAAGTATATTATTTTGGGCATTCAGTTCATACCTAATTAGCCACTGACTTAATTTATAAATTTAAAAATCAATTTTTACTAGATTTTATAAGGGTTTGCAAAGTTGCAAATTCTTTTTTTAAAATTTTTTCAGGGAAATTTTAGGGAATTTTTTATTAAATTCTCTTTTTTTATTTATGTTTATTTATACTTATTTAATTTTAATTATATTAAATAATTGTCTACTTTTACTTGACTAATGCATTTTTATCAATAATATGGTATAATATTATTAACAAAGATAGTTTGTGGAAAGGA
>ERZ779725.1752-NODE-1752-length-11358-cov-2.032558_pt1 | contig 11358 bp, 9 predicted proteins | sample MGYA00511890_ERZ779725 | MGnify/ENA primary metagenome ERZ779725 (study PRJEB29588, sample SAMEA2148549) | human gut metagenome | biome: human gut; feature: human-associated habitat; material: faeces | place: Denmark | collected 2008/2010 ...
CATAAGCACGACGTTTGTTACCGCTCGCTTTTTCTCCGTGCCGCCCTCGTGACGATTAACGGAGATTACTTCCGACAGAATCTCCCCGGCGGAAAGGTTTCTGACAAGTCCTCCGAGCGTGGAAGCACAAAACTTGCACCCCATTCTGCACCCTACCTGCGTAGAAACGCAAAGCGTGTTGCCGTACTTATATTTCATCAAAACGCCTTCGATGACGTTGCCGTCCGAAAGCGCAAACAAAAACTTCTTCGTTCCGTCCTTTGAAACAAGTTCCTTAATAATTTTACACGGCTCGTCGGCATACACGGACAAAAGCTTGTCTTTTAAAGCCTTAGAAATATCCGTCATTTCGGAAACGCTTTTGCCGGCAACGAGGTTAGAATAAATCTGATTGCCCCTGAAAGGTTTTTCGCCAAGCTCGGCAACAACGTTTCTAAGCTCCGTTAAGTTGTAATCGAGTAAAATCTTCATTTGATTCTCTTGAGTTTGCAAACGTAAAACCCCGCGCCGAGACTAAGTTCCGGCAAAAACTGCAAACCGTATTTTTTCTTTAATCCGCCGAGCGGACAATTGATTTTTTCAACCGCAAAGTTTTTCTTTTTTGTAAGAAATTTTTCGATTATTCCGTCGTTTTCCTCGTTAAAAATCGAACACGTGGAATAAACGAGTTCGCCCCCGCATTTTACGTACGAAGCAACGTTAAGCAAAATTTTCAACTGAATCGCCGTCAATTCTTTAAGATTTTCATCGGTTTTTCTCAGCTTAATATCGGGGTTTTGCTTAATCGTGCCGTATCCCGAGCAGGGCGCGTCACACAAAACGGCGTCGAATTTTTCTTTTAATTCGGGGTCGAAAACCGTCGAATCCTTAACGCAAACTTCAATATTTTTCTTACCCATTCTCTCGGCATAAGCCTTAATAAGCTCCGCGCGATGTTCGTGCAGTTCGCAAGCCGTTACATTTTTATACTTTTCGGCTAAAAGAACAGACTTTCCGCCCGGCGCGGCGCACGCATCCAAAAGCGAATTTCCACCCGAAAGAGCGGAGCAAATAGCAACCGAACCGATTGACTGAAACGTATATTCGCCGTCAAAAAACCCTTCGTCCATTTTCGCGTTAACGACCGAAAATAACCCGTCGAAAGGCGTTTTTTCATACGCTAAGCCTTTTTTTGAGAAATATTTTTCACCGCTTTCGCCGCTACCAAACCGCAAATACGTGTATTCCTTATCAAATGACAAAATCTTTTCGGCTTCGTCGCCGTATTCGTCGAGAATTTTTTTGACGGCAAACTCGGGGAATGAATATTTTACGGACAAAAACTTTGCCTTATCCGTCGGCAAAACAAGCGTTTGCTTAACGTATTTTCTTAACACGGCGTTCACGAATCCCGCGTTTGCGCCCTTGCCAAGCTTTTTCGTAAGCTCGACAAGGTTATCGATGACGGCAAAAGGCTTCTTTTTTAAAAAAGTAATGGTATACGCGCCGATTTTAAGTAAAATCTTTATCTTTTGCTTAGGCGGCTTGTCGTAACAGAAAGAGAGCGCGTAATCGAGGTATATATCGTTATCGAGTACGCCGTAACAAATTTTAACGGTTTTTGCGCGATTGAGTTCCTCTATAGGAACGTCTTTAAGCGATTGTTTTAAATACGCGCCGTCCGAATAAACCTCGGAAAGAACTCGATAACAATCGTAAAAAAGGTTAATCATTTGAGAATATCGCCCTTTAAAATCTTTCTGCCGGCGTCAAAAGCCGTTGCGGACATTCTTTTTCCGCCCTCCGATTGAATTTCGAGAATTTCTACCGCGCCTTGTCCGCATTTTACAACGAGCTTTTTGTCGGCTCTCAAAACTTCGCCGATTTGCCCGTCAAAGTCGCCGTCAAGCGCGTCCACGACAAAAATTTTCAGTGTTTTTCCGTTTAAAAAAGTATGCGCGGCAGGCCATGGATTAGTTCCGCGGACTAAGTTTTTTATATCTTTCGCGCTTTTTGTCCAATCGATTTTGCCCGTTTCGCGCGTAAGCATTTTAACGTGCGTCGCCTTTGTTTCGTCCTGTTTCACGGGCGTAATTTTGCCCGCCTCGATCTTATCGAGCGTTTCTACGATAAGTTTTGCGCCGAGTTCGGAAAGCCTTTCAAAAAGTTCTCCCGCAGTTTCATCGGGGTCAATAGGCGTTTTTTCGACCGAAAGTATATCGCCCGTGTCAATGCCCGCTTCCGTTTGCATTATGGTTACGCCCGTTTCCGTGTCGCCGTTTATAACGGAATATTGTATCGGCGCGGCTCCGCGGTACTTAGGCAAAAGAGAAGCGTGAACGTTGATTATTCCGCGCGGCGCGATATCGATAATTTCTTGCGATAAAATTTGCCCGAAAGCGCAAGTTACCATAATGTCGGGCGCGAGATTTTTCAAATCGCCTACGCCTTCTACGCGAATTTTGTTGTATTGCAAAACCTTTAAGCCGTGCTTTAAAGCGCACACCTTTACGGGTGACGGCGTTAAAACGTTGTTTCTGCCTACGGGTTTATCCGGTTGAGTTACTACCGCGAGAATTTCGTGCTTGCTTGCGATTATTCTTTCAAGCGACGGCACGGCAAAGTCCGGCGTACCTAAAAAGACTAATTTCAATCTTTTTCCTCCATCATTTTTATGGCTTTATCGATGTAAAGTATTCCGTCAAGGTGGTCGTATTCATGACAAATCGCTCTCGCAAAAAAATCTTTTGCGGTAAGCGTAAACTCCTTGCCCTCTCTGTTCAAAGCCCGGATAACTACGGTTGACGGTCTTTCTACTTCGCCGTATTTGCCTTTAACCGACAAGCATCCCTCCGCGCCAAGCTGAGATCCGGAAGAAGACAATATAACGGGATTGATAAATTCGTAATACCCGTCCTCGACGTTTACAATAAAAATTCTTTTCAAAACGCCGACCTGAACGGCGGCAAGCCCTGCGCCGTCGGCTTTGATAAGCGTATCCTTCATGTCGTCTAAAAGCGTTATAATTCTGTCGTTTACCTTATCAACCTCAAACGAGCGTTTTCTCAAAACGTCGTCGCCGAGTTGTACTATTTTTCTTATCGCCATTGTGATATCCTCTTATTTTTCTTGCGCTCAGCTTAATCAGCTTAAATTTCCGGGGTTTATTTCGACGTAAACAAGCGCATTTTTGTCCGAAACGGGCAAAGAAAGTTCGTAAATTTGATTGAGTACGTCCTCACGCTTGTAATCGATTCGCATCAAAACCTGAAATCTGAATTTATTTTTCAGCCTTTTTATCGGACTTTTCATCTTATTAAAGAACAAAAAAGCGTCGCTTTCGCGTTTTTTTAACGCGCTTAGCCCTTCGTAAACTTTTCTAAGAGCCTCCACGCCCTTTTCTTCGTCGTCGGACTCTACCATAACGCGAACGATAGTTGCGTACGGCGGATAGGAAGTTGTTTTTCTGAGTGAAATTTCCCTTTCGAAAAATCCTTCGTAGTCATATTTAGTCGCAAAGCGCAAAACGGGATTGTCCGGGTTATACGTTTGTAAAACGACTACGCCCTTATCTCCGGCTCGCCCGCTTCTGCCCGCAACCTGCGTTATAAGCTGAAACGTTCTCTCGCCGCTTCGATAATCGGAAAAGAACAAGCTCATATCGGCGTCGAGTATTCCTACGAGCGTCACGGACGGGAAGTCATGTCCTTTCGCAATCATTTGCGTGCCGACGAGAATATCGGCTTCATGCCTCGAAAACTGTTCGAGAATTTTAAGATGCCCTTCCTTGTTTTGGGTCGTATCGTTGTCCATTCTCAAAATTCGCGCCGAAGGAAAACGCTTTTTTAACTCGGCAACAACCTTTTGCGTGCCTGTTCCGACGTAATTTATATGTATGCTTCCGCAATCGGGACAAGCCGTAAGCATTTTATACGTCGCGCCGCAATAGTGGCATTTCAAAACGTTTCCGACAGAATGATAATTCAAAGCAACGTCGCAATTTTCGCACTTCGCAACGTACCCGCATTCACGGCAAACCACGTGTTGCGAATACCCTCGTCTGTTCAGAAATATTATCGCTTGATTGCCCTTTTTCAGACAATCTTCAAGCTCGCTTACGAGCGCGGATGAAAACGCCGAATCGTTTCCTCGCCTTACTTCCGTTCGCATATCTGCGATTATCATTTCGGGCAAAGGTTTTTTATTTATTCTATGCGGAAGTTTTACAAGGTTAAACGCTCCCTCTTTTGCTCTAAGATACGTTTCGACCGACGGGGTCGCGCTACCCAAAACAAGCTTACAGTCGTTATAATCCGCGCGGAATTTCGCAACGTCGAAAGTAAAATATCTCGGGTTAGACTCGCTTGTATAACTTCCGTCATGTTCCTCGTCTATAATAATTACCCCCAAGTTTTCGAGCGGCGCAAATATCGCGCTCCTTGCGCCGACGGCGATTTTAGCCTCGCCGGATCTAAGCCTCCACCATTCGTCGAATTTTTCTCCGGCAGAAAGCCCGCTGTGCAGTATTGCGGCGTTATCTCCGAACTCTGCTTTCAGCTGTCTGAACATTTGCGGCGTAAGGGAAATTTCAGGCACCAACATTATCGCCGTTTTTCCGCTTTCCACCGCCTCGCGAATAAGCCGCAGATAAACGACTGTCTTGCCGCTCCCCGTAACGCCGTGAATAAGCGTTACACGCTTGTCCGTTGCTTCAATAGACGCTATCGCGTTCTTTTGCTCGTCAGTTAATTCTACGTTTTTAGAGTAGCCCTCAAGCGAAGAATAAGGCGTTCTGTTCTCCCGTTTTTCTTCCTTTTTTAAGTACCCTTTTTCAACAAGCCTGTTTACGGAATCATTGGTAAATTTGCTTTTAAGTTCTGCGATTTTACACGTTTTTACGTCACGCATAAACTCTAATGCGCCGCGCTCCGACTTGCTTCTTTGAGGAATGGAAGAAAGCGCAGATTCAAAATCCAAATCGGTGTTTACGGTGACAAAGGTGACCAGCTTTTCTCTTACCTTTCCCTTTCTCATTTCGGTCGGGAGAAAAAGCCTTAAAATACTCGCCTTTGTCAAGTGGTATTTTTCTCGCATAAACGAAAGAAGCTCTATACACTCCTTCGTTATAGCGGGAGCCGAGTCAAGCAAACGTATAATTTTTTTTATTCCGTTCGCCCTGTATTCGCTCGTTTGTTTTAAGGCAATAACCACGCCCTCAATTTTCATTTTTCCGAAAGGCACGATAACCCTACTGCCGACGGAAACATCCAATCCGCCACAGTCGTAATCGAAAACTTTATCGACTTCGCTATGCGCTATATCAACTATTACCTCGGCTATCATACCCTTTCACCCGAAAAATAAAAATACGTCCTAAGAAACTCCTTGAACGTGTTTTTATACAGGAATTCCTTGCGTCGTTCCTGATGCTTAATATTTTGTTGCGGTAACTCTGCCCTCGTAGATTTCCTGAGCGGCAATTGTCAAAGGCTTTTCGTCGGGCGGAAAATCTTTGCTTTGGTTCTTTTCCGCATCGATGATTTGTCTTGCGCGCTTAGCGGCAACAATGCAAAGCGCATACTTTGACCCCATCTTTTTTGCGAGTTCGTCTATTGACGGTTCGTTTATCATTTTTTTACCTCCGATTATTCGACGTTTTGAATTTGTTCTCTTATCTTTTCTATTTCGCACTTCAATTTCAGCCCGCAATCGGTAACAGAAACGTCGTTCGATTTAGAACAGATAGTATTTGCTTCACGGTTAAGTTCCTGAACTAAAAAATCCAGCTTCTTTCCCGAGTTTTCCGTTTGAATTATCTTTCTGAACTGAGATATATGGCTTTTTAACCTTGTCAGCTCTTCGTCAATGTTACTTTTATCGGCAAAAACGGCTACTTCCTGCAAAAGCCTCGCCTCGTCTACCGTCGCGCCGGAGAACGCTTCTTCAACGCGTTTTGTAAGCTTTACCCTATAATTTTCCTTTACAAGCGGCGCAAACTCCGCGCATTTTATAACAAGCTTTTCAACTTCGTCTATGCGTTTTGACAAGTCTTCTTTAAGCTTTTCACCCTCCGTTTCTCGCATTTTATTGAGATTATCGAGAGCCTCCGAAAGAACGGCAACGAGCGGTTCTTTTACGCTGTCGTCGTCATCGGCAACGGTTTGCGTAGTAACGTCGGGGCATTTCAAAAGCGCGGTAATCGAGAAATCGTCTTTTATAAAAGGATAAACTCCTTTAAGCGTTTCGTAAGCCTTAACGTAGCTTTCCGCAAGCGACAAGTCTACGACAACCGGGCGCGCGGACGAATCCGTCTGCTTAAACGTTATATTGAGTTCGACTCTCCCGCGTGAAATCTTTTCCGAAACGATTTTACGTATCAAATCTTCATACTTTAAAAAACTTCTCGGATACTTCGGGTTGAGGTCTATGAATCTGTTGTTTACGGTCTTGATTTCTACTGTCAGATCGATTTTTTCGTCCGTAAAACGAGCCTTCCCGTAACCGGTCATACTCTTCATTGGCATTTGCTCCTTAGCTACTCGTTATATAATAACACAAAATTAAAAATTTATCAAGTGTTTATCAAATTTTTAAACTCGTTTTCGTCGATTATTTTAATATTTAACTCTTTAGCTTTGTCAAGTTTGCTTCCGGCGTCCTCACCGGCGACAACAAGCGTTGTCAATTTAGACACCGAACTCATAACCTGTCCTCCGCGCGCCTCGATTATCTTGGCGGCTTCCGAACGCTTGAACGAAGAAAGCGTACCTGTCAAAACAACCTTTTCGCCCGCAAGAGAATCATTCACGGTAACCGTCTTGTATTCGGGCTTCACTCCCTCGGCGAGCAATTTTTTAATTTCGTCGATATTGCGTTCGTCCGAAAAAAAGTTCACGAGGTTGTCCGCTAACACGTCGCCTATCTCGTCGACGGAAAGCAGTTCGTCCTTAGCCGCAACAAAAAGCTTATCGAGCGACTTAAAGTTTTTTGCAAGGTCTTTCGCCGTCTTTTTGCCGATTCCGTCTATTCCCAACGCGAATATAAAGTTTTCGAGCGAACAATTTTTGCTTCTTTCGATATTAGTTAAAAAATTGTCTGCTTTCTTGTCTTTGAATCCTTCGAGTGACAGCAAATCTTCACGCTTTAAAAGGTACAAATCGGAAAATTTTCTCGCGCCGAATTTATCGTACAGCGCGCCCGCGGTTTTTTCCGAAAATCCGTCAATGTTCATGCCTTCTTTTGAAGCAAAGTTAGAAAGCGCGGCAACGACTCTCGGTCTGCAATCCTCGTTCGGACAGAAAATATTCGCGCCAACTTCGACAAGCTGCGTTTTGCAATGCGGGCAAACGGTCGGCTTTTCCACTTCTTTGCTGTTTTCGAAAATCTCCGTCGAGCCCAAAATTTCGGGTATGACTTCGTTGCTGCGTCTCACCAGCACTCTGCACGGCACTTTGATGTTTTTACGGGTGATATCGCCGTAATTATTCAGCGTAGCCTTGCTTACCGTTACGCCGCAAAGCTCGATGGGTTCGAGTATGCCGAGCGGCGTAAGTTTACCCGTACGCCCGACTTGCCATACGACTTTTTTCAGTTTTGTCGTGACTTCTTCCGCACCGAACTTAAACGCTATCGCCCAACGCGGAAATTTTTCGGTGCTGCCGAGTTCTTCCCGCACGGCAAAATCATTGACCTTTATAACCGCGCCGTCCGTTAAAACGTCTATCTTTTTGCGTTCGACTTCTATAAAATCGATAGCCTCGTAAACTTCGTCGAAATTTTTGCAAACACGCAGAAAATCATAAACCTTAAAGCCTTCTTTTTTCAAAAATTCCACAGCTTCGACCTGCGTTTTTATGCTGCCGTCTTCGATGTAGTTTACGTCGTAAAAATAAATCTCGGGCTTTCTCTTTTCGGTTATCTTAGGGTCAAGGTTTCTTATAGCCCCGGCGACCGCGTTGCGTGCGTTTTTAAGCGTTTCTTTCGCCGTTTCGTTGTACTTTTTCAACACGGATAAGCGTATTACCGCTTCTCCTTTTACTTCCAATCTGCCCTTATATTCAATCTTTAACGGAAATGTTTTTATCGTCAGAACCTGCGCGGTAACATCTTCGCCGACCTCTCCGTTTCCACGCGTTGCCGCGCCCGTGAATTCGCCGTTTTCGTATGTTAAGCACATCGTCAACCCGTCGAATTTATATTCGACGGTATATTCCGGCTCGGTCGGGGAAACCTTTTTTATTCTGTCGTTAAACGCTTCAAGCTCTTCTTTCGTCACCGCTTTATCAAGGCTGTAAAGTCTTGCGATATGCTTGTGTTTTTGGAATTCCGTTATAGGCTCGCCGCCCACCCTTTTCGTGGGAGAATCGGGCAGAACAACGCCAGTTTTAGCTTCGAGTTTTTTCAGCTTGTCGTATAAAACGTCGTATTCTCCGTCCGAAACGGTAGGATTATCGAGAACGTAATATTCGTACGCATACTTATTGAGCGTATCGACAAGTTTTTGCATTTCGTTGTTCATCATTCACCTCTCAATCGATAACTTCCATCGGCGCGAGCGCAACCGAGAAAGATTTTACGCCTAAGCCCTTAAACCCTACGTCGGCAATGAGTTTGCCGCTCGATTCCTTAACGTCGATTATCGTTCCGATACCGAATTTTGCATGCTTAACATGTTTACCCGGCTTAAAGCGCGAAAAATCTTTTTGCGAAGAAGCCGCTTGCTGTTTTGCGTAAACGGGTTTTCTTACAAACGAGCGCGCATAATTGCTCGTACCCGAATCGGTAGACGAATAGGACGAAGAAACAACGTCATCGGCATAATACCCGTCGTCGTAGCGTGATTTTTCACGATACGGTTGCTTGGGAGCCGGCGGTTTTATACCGAGTTTCGGCGCAAGTTCGCCTAAAAATCTCGATTGCGCGGTAAGCTGTCGCTCTCCGTACAGATAACGCGATTTTGCTCTTGTAAGGTACAGCCTTTTCATGGCACGCGTAATCGCAACGTACATAAGTCTGCGTTCTTCTTCCATTTCGGCAGGGCTTCCGACCGCGCGCGAGATAGGAAAAATCGTTTCGTCAAGCCCGACGATAAACACGTTCGGGAATTCAAGCCCTTTTACCGAGTGGATTGTCGCAAGCGTGACGTAGTCGGAAGAATCGGCTTCGTCAAGGTCGCTCGAAAGCGCGATAGAACCTAAGTAATCGTCAAGCGTAGCGTCCTTATTTAGTTTTAAAAATTCCTGAATAGAGTTACGGAATTCGTCGACGTTCATTCGCTTGGAAATGTTTTCTTCCGTTTCCGTTTCGAATTGCGTCATAAAATTCGTTTGCCTTATAACCTCTTCCACGAGCTTGTCCGGTGAGGTCGATTCCTTCATAAGCGCAAGCGAAGAAAGAAGTTTTCTGAATTCCGTAAGCCTTGATCTTGCTCCGGCGGCTATCGGTAAAAAATCCACTTCACACAACGCGTCAAAAACGGAAAAACCTTGCGATGACGCGTAAGAAGTAAGCTCCGTTATCGTTTTTTCGCCTATTCCGCGCTTAGGCGTGTTTATAATTCTCAAAACCGCCTCGTCGTCGAGCGGGTTAGTCAAAATCCTCAGATACGCCGTCAAGTCCTTAATTTCCTTTCTTTCAAAGAACTTAAAGCCCCCGAAAACTTTGTACGGCACGTTATATTTTAAAAATTCTTGTTCGTACGAGCGTGACAGCGCGTTTATACGCATCAACACTGCAAAATCCTTGTAAGAAGCCCCTCTCGCCACAAGGTTTTTAATCTGCGCGCAAGCATACTCCGCTTCTTCACCCTCGCTGTCCGCCTGAAAAAACTCTATTTTCGCCCCGTCGTCGTTCTCGGTCCAAAGCACCTTTTTGCTTCTTACGGTATTGTTTGCTATTATGGTATTAGCAAGGTCGAGAATTTTTTTTGTGGAACGGTAATTTTGTTGCAGCTTAAAAACCTTTGCTCCCGCAAAATCCTTATCGAAGCCGAGAATGTTTTTAATTTCCGCACCTCGCCAACCGTAAATGGATTGATCGTCGTCCCCGACAACGAAAATATTCCCGTGCGCAGACGAAAGAAGCTTCGCTATACGATACTGAATAAAGTTCGTATCCTGAAACTCGTCTATATGAATATACTTGAATTTTTCGGCGTAATAACTCCTTACTTCCTCGTCGTCTTCGAGCAAATGAAGTGTTTTTACGATCAAATCGTCAAAATCCATGGCGTTTGAAGCAAGCAAAAGTTGCTCGTACGCCTCGTAAATTCTGACGTAGAGCTTTGCGTCCTTCATGCCTATCTCCGTTTCCATTCTCGACGGACCGACGTCTTTATTCTTGGCTTCGGAAATATACGTTTTAGCGTTCTTTAATATGCTGTCACCCTCGAGTTTAAGGTCGGTTATAATGCGTTTTAATACGCGTTCTTTGTCGACTTCGCTGTAAATCGTAAAGTTTTTGTTATACCCGGGGATTCTATCGACCGTCGCTCGCAGAATACGCACGCACATGCTATGTATCGTGGACACCCACATATTTTGCGCGGCTTCTTCGCCTATCATTTTGGAAAGCCGCTCTTTCATCTCGTTTGCGGCTTTGTTAGTAAACGTTATCGCAAGAATGTTTCTCGGTTTCACTCCGAGGTCTTCGACCAGATGAGCGATTCTCGAAGTCAAAACCCTCGTTTTGCCGCTCCCCGCGCCCGCAAGCACGAGAACGGGACCTTCCGTTGCGAGAGCCGCGGCTTTCTGCTCTTCGTTAAGTTTGTTTATATAATCGGTTGCGGACATGATTTCCTCTGTAGCTGATACTTCTATTATATTTTATCATACGAAGAGTAAATTTCAAAACAAAATCGCTTGTAAAAACATTTTAATTTTTTTATTTTTCCGAGTGTTTTCGAGAACAAAACATTATTGTAAGTTAGCTTCCCTTTTATACCGCGCGAGCGCAGCCCTATACTTTTCCGATAAGCCGAGCAGGTATTTTTGTTTGCCTTCGTAAGAAAGATTTTCAAATTGCTTTTTATCGATAAGCCTGTCGAGAATATCGCTTGTTTCTCCCGTTTCGTCAAGAATTTTTTTGACTTTACGATAAAAACTCTCGTTTTCGCTGCTTGCGGCGGCAACTTCCCGATTGCGCGTTTCGTAAAGAGCGAAAGCCTCCTTATACGACACGCCGCTTAACTTGTATTCGTCCATTTTAGTAATGACTTCGTCTTTGTTCTTTTCCCAAAACCCGTTTTTTAAACGCTCTTTTGCCTCTCTGCCGAGCCCTTTAACGGTTTTCTCTTTTCTCATTTTCGGTTCTTCCTCTTCTTATTTTTTTTATTAGGGATTGCGTTCCTTATCACCAACTACCTAAAAGGCGGCGTGTTCG
>ERZ779725.1765-NODE-1765-length-11301-cov-7.751734_pt1 | contig 11301 bp, 6 predicted proteins | sample MGYA00511890_ERZ779725 | MGnify/ENA primary metagenome ERZ779725 (study PRJEB29588, sample SAMEA2148549) | human gut metagenome | biome: human gut; feature: human-associated habitat; material: faeces | place: Denmark | collected 2008/2010 ...
CCTTATCATCGGTAAACATCCACTTAGGTGGCTGAGAATGCCAAACCAGACAATGACCTATCAAGGTCTTGCCGTTCTTCTCTGCCCAGTCAGCGAGTTTATCGCCATCAGTGAAATCAAAGCGATTCACCTCCGGATGATTCTTCTCACCCTTCATACAGTTCTCGGCAACCACCTGGTTAAACTGTTTCTTCACTACTTCCTCACCTGCAGGGTCTTGTCCGTCTGTCAGAGAAGTATTAACGGCTGCACCAATCAGGAAATATTTGCCCATGGTTTCCTGGAATGTAGGAATCTCGGTAGCGTTATTTGCTTTCTGGGCAAATGCTGTTGAAGCAAGCATCAGCCCCAGTGCCAGAGTTGTGATCTTTTTCATATCTTATATCTATTTTTCTCGTTAATAATTATAGTCTCTAGTTTTCTTCCTTGTGTCGGGCCTCAATCTTCTTGTTGATGTCGTCGATGACCTCATCGGTCAACTCATACTTAGAGATGATGAACATCGCCAAGCCCAGCAAGATGGCAGGAATCACACATACCAGCCAGCGGATACCTTCCTGTGCCAAAGGAGTCTGCTGCTCCAAATCGTTCATGAAGTAAGCACCGGCAGCATTACCAACCGACATCATGGCGAAGGCTGTAATGAAGAAGAGTGCAACGATACGGAGAGGACGGTTATGGAAGAATTCTGTCCACAGATCGCTCACCTTAACATTCTTGGTTTCCTTCTCGTCCATCACCACACGCTCCTTGGTCTGGGTAAAGCAGAATACCAAAAGGGCGAAACCTACCAGAGCATAGATCAGCATGGCAACAAACCAAGCATTACTGTCGGTAGGAAGAGAGTTGCTCTCTTGAGCTGCCGCAGCCTGATAACCGGTCCATGCAAGAACTGCACCAGGAATAACACCACCCAAAGCCATACCTGCCTTATAGAAGATACCGGTCAGGGCATTGACGATGCCGGCAATACGCTTGCCGCTGGTATATTCTGCAAAAGAGATAACCTCTGGAATCAGAGCCCACATATATCCTGTAGCTACGATTACGCCTGTTGATTTGATGAACTGAGCGATATAAACCAGCGTGATATGATCCTTTACAGATCCCATCTTGCTGATGATATAAAGCATCGCCATACCCACGATAGCCACAGTAAGGAAGATATAGAACATATTCTTCTTGCCCACCTTTTTCTTGATAGCAGGAACCAGTGGCATAAAGATGAAAGATGGCAAAGAGCCCAAACCCATGAAGAGTGCCATCTCGATAGGGAGATCCTTGGCTGCTGCGAGCATGGCTACCAGGATTGGAACACCTGCCGATACACAGAGTCCACCCACATTTGCCATGAACATACGTACAGAGGTAAGGATGGTTATCTCGTCTGTATCGCGAGTCAGCGAAGAGTTCAAGGCTCCGTAAGGCACATTGATCAATGTATAAAGCATAGACAAGCCTACGTATGTTACATAGGCATAGATAAGTTTGATGGTTTCTGTCTGTCCTTCCATACCATTCCAAAAACAGAGGATGGCAAGTACGGTGAGTGGCAAACCCGCCAGGACAAGATATGAACGATACTTACCCCAACGTGGATTATGCTTATCTACATAAGTTCCCACCAACGGGTCCCAGAGTACATCGACCAAGCGAACCACCAAGAACATGGTGGCAGCAACACCTGGATTAAGTCCATAGATATCGGTGTAGAAGAACAACAGATACATGCAGATGGTCTGGTAGATGAGGTTTTGCGCCAAGTCGCCAGATCCGAATCCGATGCGTTGTAGCCAATTCAGTTTGTAGAATCCCTTAGATTCCTGTGTTACAGATGTCTGTTCCATATTTTATTCTGTCATTAAGTTTACACCTTATTATATATATAATATAAAAGATGCATATAATATATTTACTTCAATTTCTCTGCGGCAAACTTGCCCATTGCCTCATATCCCTTCGGATTGAGATGCAGCCAGTCGTCAGAATACTCAGCCTTCAGACGCTGAGGGTCTTTCGGATCGCGGGTCAGCTCATCGAAATCGATGACCTCGTCGAAGGCACCACTTTTTCTGATCCATTCGTTCACGGTCTGTCGCATCGCCTCATGCCAGTGAGAATACCAGCCGTTTCCCTTGGTTGGGGTGATGGTTCCGCCATACACCTTGATTCCCTTTGCCTTGGCTTTCGCTATCAGCACCTTGTAGCAGGCAATCAGGGTATCTGTTACATGCTCATAATTTCCCCTGCAGCAACCGATATCGTTGGTTCCCTCGAAGATGATGAGTTTATCCACACCTGTCTGCCCCAGGATATCACGGTCGAAACGCTTCATGGCCGGTTCGCTCAATCCGCCCTGTACCACACAGTTGCCACCGATTCCAAGATTCAATACGCCGTATGGCTTTTCTGCATTCAGGGCATCCGAGAGGAAATCGGTCCAGCGGTTCTGATGGTTAGTAGTACTTCCACGGCCATCGGTAATAGAGTTTCCGAGGATAGCAACCACAGGAGTAGCCTTATCGGTCTTCACATCAATGGCAGAAAGATTGTACCAGTGATCCACCTCCTCGCCATCATCAAAACTCTTATCCATCGGTTTAGGAGTACGATGCAAACCGTTTACTATATAAGATGTGGTACGTGAACCACGATGGGATGTTGCATTCACTGGAGTCTGCTTGCCATAATCAATGGTAATCGTGAGACGCTGTCCACTCTTCAGGGCATACTTCAAATCATCTGAGAAGATAGCCTTGCCTGGAGCGATGGTTACATTCTTCTTGCCATTGAATTTAAGATACTTCACCGTCTTGGCATTGATTCCCCAATTGCTTGGAACATCAGTATCTGCAATATACACCGATTTGATTTCTACCGGCTCCTTACTCTGCTCGTTGCTGAGCTTCACTCTGAGTTCCTCTCCGCCAAAAGATACATGAACCACCTGTCGACAAGAACGGTTGCTCAAGCTTTCCTTAGGCATATCTCCTTTACCAGTCCATTCCACTGCAGTTGCCCAAGTTCCTTTCCATACCTTCTGGGCAAAAGCTACAGAATTTGATGTAGCCAATACGAGCGCCAGTGATAATATTTTGATTGCTTGTCTATTCATTTCATTGTTATTATGATGCTTTTAATGTTTCTATTGTTGATGACGATGCAAATTTACTAATAAGTAATGAAATAACAGGTATTTAATAGTTACCATTACTTTTCTATTTGTTTCATACCTGCAAAAAGGGCGCAAAAAGATAAAGAAACAAAAAGAAATGAAACATTTTGTTGCATTAGAATTTGTTTCTTTCATTGTTTTTTGTTACTTTTGCAGCCGTAACAACCTATTTTAAACAAGAAAACGGACAGGAAATATGAAGCATATCAGACATTGCCTCACGGCACTCTTCGCTATCACCATCTCGCTCATGGTATGGGCTGACAGTGGTGAACTTTTCACATCGGGCAAACTGTCAAGTTCGCTTATCAACTGCATTGTGCAGGATAAATACGGATATATCTGGGTGGGAACCGAATACGGACTCAGCAAGTTCGACGGCTACCGCTTTACCAACTATCTGCACAACGAAGAAGATACAACCTCCATTACTGACAACATTATCTCCGACCTGCTGGTAGATAAGAAAGGTAACCTGTGGATAGGTTGTGCCAAGGGACTGATGCGCTATAATTATGAGACGAACAATTTCACCCGTCTCCAGTTTCCTGATGGCAGAAAGCCACGTATCTATTCTATGGTAGAAAGTCACAATGGCGATATCCTGCTGGGTACTGCAGGATATGGTCTCTATTCTGTAAAAGACAGAAATACCCAGAAAGGAACAGACGACCTTTTCACTATCAGACAGGAAAGGCAATACGCTGAGCGCGATTCTGCTGTATTCTTTACCCATATCTATGAAGATAAGCATCATTATCTCTGGCAGAGTAGCCACCTTTCTATCTTCACCCGTTTCATCAAGAAACAAGGCAAGGTGCAGCGCAAAGACTTCAAATCGCCATGCGGAGCACCTGTGGCTTTCATCCAACATCGTCCGCAGACCATGCTCATCGCCTGTATGTATGGCATCGTCTATTATGATTACCGCACAGGTCGCATCGCTGATGCCGGCTACGACTTTGGCGGTTATCAGAATAATGTAACCATCAATAATGCTACCTTCGACCACGAAGGCAACCTCTATATCAGCACCTCTGAACATGGTGTTCTCATGATCAGAAAGGGAAGCAACAGGGTAGAACAGTTGGAGAACAGCAACAGCAGTTTCAATCTGGCTACCGCCTTCGTCAACAATATCATTGAAGATAAGGACAACAATCTCTGGATAGGCTGTTACAACAAAGGTCTGTACCTGATCAACCAGCGCCAGCAGGCTTTCAACAGCTGGAGTTTCTCTGCACAGAACTACATCATCGGCAGCAGCGTTTCATCTATTGCACAAGGCGAAAATGGTGAAACATGGTGTACGGTACAGAACAGTGGTGTGTTCTGTTTTGATGCTTCAGGCAAGATTATCGCCCATCCCCAGTCACCTGCCGGTACTTGCATCATCTATAAAGACCGACGTGGCGATTACTGGATCAGCAATGGCAGCGCACTCTACAGCTACAACCCTCATACAGGTACATACCAGCAGAAACTCTCCTTTACCAGCGCCGGCATCTACTGTATGACTGACGATGCACAGGGCAACCTTTACATTTCTGTATACAGCAAAGGCCTATATATATATAATGTGGAAAGCGGCAAGGTTACTGTTCTGAATATGCAGCAAAGAGGCGATAAAGGATTTCTCTGCAACGACTGGGTGCGAAGCATGGCGCTCGATCATACAGGCCATTTATGGATAGGAACCTCTAATGGAGTTTCCTGTCTCAATACCCGAACGCTCAGTTTCAAGGATTTCGGATGGCTCAACATTCTGAAAGACAGACAGGCGAATGGTATCTGCGAAGGAAAGAACGGCGATATTATCATCGGTACCGAAGAAGGACTCTATCTGTTTGACAGAAAGAGCAACAAAACGAAGAACTTCCCTCATGCGGAAGCGTTGAAAGGCAAGCAGGTATGCAGCATCATCAAAGACCAGAAGGGTGACTTGTGGGTAAGTACAACCATGGGCATCTGGCAGTACGAACAGAAGAACAGACAGTTTATCGGGCACATCAACGGCAACGGACTTACTACCCGTGAGTACGTGCTGGGCTCTTCCATGCATACCGCCAGCGACCTTATCGCCTTCGGAACCAGTGATGGTATCACAACCTTCTATCCTGACGTTGTCAGGGCCAAGAAGATGGAACTGGGAGATGTACATCTCACCAACTTCATCATCGACGGAAAGCCAATCAACTGTATGGTCAAAGACTTCAGCATTCCTTACTCCCAGAATTCATTCACTCTGGAGTTCTCGCTGCTCAACTACAGGAACACCGATAATATCAGTTTCCAATACCGCATCAACGACGGCAAATGGAACAGCACCAATGAGGGAGCCAATGCCGTAGCATTCAACAAGTTGAAACCGGGCGACTATACGCTGGAGGTGAGAGCTACCAGCAATGGCAGATATTCCAAGAATCCTACCATCATCAACATCAAGGTATGCGACCCTTGGTATGCATCACCCGAGGCATATCTCCTCTATCTCCTGATCATAGCAAGCGTCATTCTGTATATTATCTATACATACGAGCGCCGCCGCAAGGCAGACCTGGAAGAGACCAAGATGCAGTTTCTCATCAATGCCACCCACGACATCCGCTCGCCGCTGACATTGATCATGGGACCGCTCAACAAGCTGAAAACAAAATTAACAGATGCCGAAAGCAAACAGGATATCGATACCATCGACCGCAATGCCCAGCGCCTCCTGCTTCTGGTAAACCAGATACTTGATGAGCGAAAGATAGACAAGAACCAGATGCATCTCCATTGCCAGGAGACTCCGCTCAAGGATTTCCTGCATGGCATCGTATCGCTCTACCGCTTCAATGCACAGGAGCGCAACATCACCCTTGAGCTCAAAGAAGACGAAAGTCTCAGCAGCGATAAAGGCAAGCTGAAGGTTTGGATAGACCGCATCAACTTTGACAAGGTTATCTCCAACCTGCTCTCCAATGCCATGAAATATACCTTTGATGGCGGCAAGATTACTGTTATCATAGGTAAAGACGAAAAGAATGCCACCATCAGGGTAGAAGATACAGGCATCGGACTGAAGGAAGAGAAGACCGACCGCCTCTTCGAACGTTTCTATCAGGGAAACAACAGCAGCGGTCTCCATATCGAAGGAACCGGTATCGGACTCAACCTCTGTAAGGCATTTGTAGAAATGCACGGAGGCAAGATCAAGGCCTACAACCGTACCGACGGCATCAAGGGTTCCTGCTTCGAAGTAAGCATTCCGCTAGGCAACAGCCATCTGCAGCCAGGCGAGATACTTGAAGAAGAAGACAAGAAGGAGCAAGAGATTACCAAAAAGAAAGTACAGGCCAACCGCAACTTCAATATCCTGATAGTTGACGATGACAGCGAGATTGCCCAATACATCAAGACAGAACTGAGCGACTGGTACCGCTTTGAGCGTGCCTGCAACGGCAAGGAGGGTTTGAAGATGCTGCTCACCGGCAAGTACGACCTCGTGATAAGCGATGTGATGATGCCGGAGATGGATGGAATCACCATGCTCAAGAACATCAAGAACAACAGTAACATTAGCGATATTCCTGTCATCCTGCTCACCTCAAAGAGCGAGGTGGAACACCGGTTGGAGGGACTTCGCAGAGGAGCCGATGCTTTCCTGGCAAAGCCTTTCGACATGGAAGAGCTGCATATCCTTATCGACAACCTGGTGGATAATGTGCGACGCATCCGTGGCAAATACAGCGGAGCACAGGGTCAGAAGGCGAAGATTGAGCAGATTCAGGTAAAGGGCAATAACGATGCCCTGATGGAACGCGTAATGAAATATATCAACGCCCACCTTGCCGATCCCGACCTCAATGTAGAGAAACTTACCGAGAAGGTAGGTATCAGCCGTGCACAGCTCCACCGTAAACTAAAGGAGATTGCTGGTGTTTCTGCCGGAGAATTTATCCGTAACCTCCGACTGGAACAGGCGGCACGACTCATCGAAGAGGGGCAGATTAATATCACGCAGGTAGCCTACTCTGTAGGTTTCAACAACCAGACCCACTTCTCTACAGTGTTCAAGAAACACTATGGCATGTCGCCTAGCGAATATGCTGAAACAAAAAGAAAAGAGAAATAAACAACAAATAAAAGAGAATAAGGTATTTTTTCGTATCTTTGCAGCAGAAACAACAATAATACAAATTAACAATCTGCAAAGATATGAAGAAATACCTTATTTTATTAATTACGGTACTTACATCACTCCATGTTTCTGCACAGAGTGATGGCTCACAGTTATGGCTAGGAAAGCAGTATGCTAACTCATGCCAAGTCATCTCACAGTTGCCTGATGATGCAACAGCCAAGATTGCCAAGCAGGAGTTGGAAAACAACTGGCGTGGCAAGAATGTTGAGCTCAAGATAGACAAGAGTCTCAACCTGGGCGAGGGCTATAACATCTACGCCCGTCCTGCCCAGCAAGGCGACAACATTCAGTACGAAGCAACTATCACCGCCAGCAATCCTATCGGTTTGCTCTATGGTGCCTACGAGTTAATCCGTCTTCAGAACACCGATGCCTACAACACAGGTAGCGGTAATCAGCAGAACTTCAGCAAAGCTATTGATGAGACCGAGAAGCCACAAGTAGGTCTCCGCATTCTTAACCATTGGGATAATCTCGATGGCAGCATCGAACGTGGCTATGCCGGAAAGAGTATCTTCAAATGGGAAGAAATCAAACTCGGCAAAAACGGTAAGGGCGGCAGCATCAGCAAGAGTCTGCACGACCGTCTTATCACCTACGCCCGTGCCAACGCCTCTTTGGGCATCAACGGCAGCGTACTGAACAATGTAAACGCATCGCCAAAGATGATGACTGCAGAATATATTAATAAGGTGAAGATCATTGCCAATATCCTGCGTCCTTATGGCATCCGGGTATACCTCAGCATCAACTTCGCTTCGCCTATGGCTTTGGGCTACACCAAGACTGCCGACCCACTGGATAAGAAGGTTCAGCAGTGGTGGAAGAAGAAGGCAAAAGAGATATATGCTACCATCCCTGACTTTGGCGGTTTCCTCGTAAAAGCCAATTCTGAAGGACAGCCTGGTCCTGGCGACTACCACCGCACACATGCCGATGGAGCCAACATGCTTGCCGATGCCGTCAAACCATACGGAGGCATCATCATGTGGCGAAGCTTTGTATATGGTGCTAACCATAAGGGAGAAGACCGTGTGAAGCAAGCTGTCAGCGAATTCAAAGGTATGGATGGCAAATTCCGTGACAACGTAATTCTACAGTCAAAGAATGGTCCGCTCGACTTCCAGCCACGTGAGCCATACGCTCCTATCTTCGACAACATCAAACAGACTCCACAGATAGCAGAACTTCAGATTACCCAGGAATATCTTGGTCAGTCTAAGCACCTCACCTATCTCGCTCCAATGTGGAAGGAATTCTTTGGCTTTGTTAATCCAGACAGACTGGTTGGAATCTCAGGTGTAGCCAATATCGGTGATGACGCCAACTGGTGCGGTCATCCGTTCTCTCAGGCTAATTGGTATGCTTTCGGCAGATTGGCATGGAATCCTTCGCTTACAGCTGAAGAGATTGCTCACGAATGGCTCGTACAGACCTACGAAAACCAGGACGAGCGATTCACTAAACCTGTAGAGATGATGATGATGACTTCGCGCGAAGCTTGCGTCAACTATATGATGCCTTTGGGTTTGCACCACATCTTCAAGTTCGACCACCACTACGGTCCGGAGCCCGATGGTTTCATCGCAAGTTATCCTTTAGAATGGTGTCCGGTCTACTATCACAAGGCTGATGCTCAGGGTGTAGGTTTCGACCGTTCATCCAAGGGCACAGATGCTGTCGGTCAGTACCCGGAACCTTACCGCAGTCTGTATGATAACATCGAGACCTGCCCAGAAGAATATCTTCTCTGGTTCCATCATGTGCCTTGGACTTACAAGATGAAATCAGGCAGCACCCTCTGGCAGGAACTCTGCATGAAGTACAACATGGGTGTAGCGATGGTAGAAGTTTACCGCGACTTCTGGCATACCTCAGCCAAGCAGTATATGAAGGGACATGAGCAGGAATGGCAACATACAGACTCTCTGCTCAATGTACAGTTGGAGAATGCAAAGGAATGGCGCAATACCTGTCTCAAGTATTTTCAAACCTTTTCCAAAATGAAGATCTATGAATAAGATTGTATTATCTTTTCTTGCATTATTATGCTGCATCAATATACAAGCTGGAGTGAAACTGCAGAAGCAAGGCTCTGCAACCCAGCTTGTTGTCAATGACAAGCCGATGCTTCTCCTGGCTGGTGAGTTGAGCAACTCTGCCGCAACGAGTCCTGCCGACATCAGGAAAGCATTGAAACAGATGAAGAATAGCGGAGTCAACTCTGTCTTCGTTCCTGCATATTGGGAATTTGTAGAACCTAATGAGGGCAAATATGATTTTGCACTTGTAGACAGCGTCATCACAACTGCCCGTAAGCATGACTTGAAGATTGTCTTCCTATGGTTTGGTGCCTGGAAGAATTCCATGAGCTGCTATGCTCCACTATGGGTAAAGGAAAACACCAAGCGTTTCCCTCGTTCACTCACAGAGAACAGCAAGCCATTAGAGATATGCACAGCCTTCAGCGATAACCTGCTTCAAGCAGACAAGCGAGCATTCTGCGAACTGATGAAGCACATTAAAGCAGTAGACAGTCAGGAGAATACCGTTATCATGATGCAGGTAGAAAACGAAATCGGCATGCTCGAATCTGCCCGCGACCACTCTCCTCTTGCCGAAAAAGCTTACAGACAACCCGTTCCTGCTTCATTGCTCAAGGCACTCAAGCTCAAGAAGAAAGGTACATGGGCAGAAGTTTTCGGAACAGACCGTTATGCTGACGAGAAATTCCAAGCATATTATTATGCCAAGTATGTAGAGCAGCTAGCCTCAGCAGGCAAAGCCATCTACAATATTCCAATGTATGTAAATGCAGCAATGAACAGTCGTGGCAGAAAACCAGGCGAATATCCTTCTGCCGGACCACTTGCCCATCTGATAGATATCTGGAAATGCGGTGCACCAAGTATCGACATCTTTGCACCAGATATCTATGATACCGGTTACAAGGGATGGGTAGAGAAATACAAGCGTGCCGACAATCCTTTCTTCACTCCAGAAGTGAAATGCGATATCAATAGCGGCGTAAAGGCATATTATACCTTCGGCGAAACAGATGCCATCAGTTTCAGTCCGTTTGCTCTCGATGAAGCTAACTACAAGGTGAAGAACAGTCTCAGACGTTCATATAAGGTTATCGACCAACTCTCTCCTATCCTGCTTCATCATCAGGGAAAGGGAAAAAACTGGGGATTACTCTTCGACCAGGAAGATAAAGAGCGAATCATCGAAGATGGAGATATCACCATGACCTGCCGTCATTTCTTCACGCTACCATGGGATCCTCGCGCTACAGATGGAAGTAAATGGCCAGAAGGCGGTGGCTTGATTGTGAAACTAGCCAAGAACGAATACATCATAGCAGGTAATGGAATCGTCGTAGTCTTCCAAAGCAAGACTGAAAAAGCGCAAGCTGAAGAAAAGAAACTCGGTGAGGACGGATTTGTAGACAACGGTGGAACCGAAACAAAGAAACAAGCCACAACCTTCAAAGGTAAGCGTATCGGTATCGGATATGTAGACCAGGTTGAAATAGACAAAAACGGCAAATTACAGTTTATCCGTCGTGATAATGGCGATCAGGACCACCAGGGGCGCCATGCCCGCATCTCATGTGGAGACAATAAAATACTCCACATCAAGCTATACGAATACTAAATATATATATAATAAGGTATAAAGGGAATCTGCACTGGACAACTTCCGCATCGTGCCTATCACAGCCGTAAGCGTTTCTGATTTCTAATCCATCCACAGATTAGTAAAGACGAAACAAGATAATTAATCTTTTAAAGAGAAAAATCATGAAAATCTGTCGTAATCTCACTTTTTTATCGAGATTACGACAGATTTCTCGTTTAAAAGTTGTCGTAATCTTGCTTTTTGCTGCCCCTCAAAAAGTAGACACAGAAAGGTGGAAAACTGATGGAAAATGATT
>ERZ779725.1766-NODE-1766-length-11292-cov-2.679719_pt1 | contig 11292 bp, 10 predicted proteins | sample MGYA00511890_ERZ779725 | MGnify/ENA primary metagenome ERZ779725 (study PRJEB29588, sample SAMEA2148549) | human gut metagenome | biome: human gut; feature: human-associated habitat; material: faeces | place: Denmark | collected 2008/2010 ...
TGCGAAAGCCAAAGGAGGACGAAATATGGCAAACAGAGAGTACAAAAGTGATGTGCACCGTGTATAATATCAATCCGGGGAATAATGAGGATTTGAAGAAGCGGAGCCAGACATTGCGGGAGTATATGATATTTGTTGGATATGTAAATGAGAATCTCGCAAAGGCAAAAAAGGGCGAGAAGGATTATGAGGTTGCAATCAGAGATGCGGTGAACCGCTGTATTGCAGAAGAATAAAACACTTGAACAGATTGCGGATGAACTCGAAGAATCTGTCAAAGATATCCAGCCAATTTACGATATCGTGAAGAAATATGCTCCAGAATATGATGTGGATGTAATTACCACAGAAGTACTGGAAACACGGGAAAATAAAAAAGAATAAAACTTTAAAAAGAGGTGAAGCGGATATGAAATTTATTCGAGGTATCTACTCAGTACAGTTGATGTAAACTGTTGGCAGATTGTGCTGAGGTGAAAATAAACTTGCTAGCAGTCGTTAACTGTACTGTCCAAATGATTGAAATATAATATTAAAGGAGTACAGTTATGCGCTATATAAAAGAAATTCTAAAGAATAACAAATTATGGGTATTGGCTTACATTGGACTAGGTATATTTAATGCATTTATGGCTAATTACAAAACGGACTATTTTCAGAAGGTTATTGACGGATTGGCGGTCGGAACACTTACATTTGCAGGAGTTATAACCTACGGTCTTATTTTGCTGGTAAATTATTGTATGAATTATCTGGATAATTATCCAGAAAAGAAATTGGAGTATGGTATTTATCTGGATTTTAAGCTTTTATCGCTTAGAAAAATAAGTACAATCGATTATACGGAATATCAGAAAATAGGTACTGGAAAACTTGTTCAAAGGATTGAGAATGGTTCATCCGCAGGCAGAAATGTAGTATTCAATTTCTGGTTGCGTTTGATTCGTGATTTACTTCCTACTATTGTTTTTAGTGTATATTTTATTTGGAAGATTGATAAAAAAATTACTTACATATTGTTTGTAGGCTATATACTTATTTTTATAATAACCAATATTCTACTAAAGTTTCTATACAAAATAAAAGAAAAGATTCTGAACAGTGAGGAGCTATTCAATCATTTTCTGGTCAGGGGCTTTATGGAAATGCTGGTGTTCCGTATGAGCAAACAGTTTCCGAGTGAAATAAAGAAAACCCGTAGTGCAAAAGAGGATATTGTATCATCAAAAGTAAAAATGAATATGATTCATGAAGCTTTTTTTACAATATTTGCGCTACTTGTGGCAATGTTAGATATTGGTATTTTATTTTACGCATGGAAAACAAAAAATCTTACAGTGGGTTCTATAGTTGCACTCATTGCGCTGATTGAAAATGCTTACACGCCGATAGCTATTTTTAATGTACTTTATGTTCAATATAAATTGGACAAGGCATCCTATAAGAGATTTGAAGAATTTTTAGATTTAAAAGATGATAATCAATTAAGAAATGGTGACGCAATTCATACGGACATTGGGGAAATATCGATAAAAAACTTATCGTTTCAATATGAAGAACGGAAACTTATTGATGATTTGAGCCTGTTCATAAAAAAGGGGCAAAAAATAGCTTTTGTAGGAGAAAGTGGCTCTGGGAAATCCACTGTGATTAAGATATTACTGGGATTACTAAAATACAATCAGGGAGAAATCTACTTAGGAGATATGGAGTTAAGTGGAATTTGCCTTAATAATTTGTATGACAGAGTCAGCTACATATCGCAGGATGTTCCTGTTTTTGATGGAACAATAAAGGAAAATTTGGTATTTGAGAAGAACGTGTCAGAAGAACAAATGCTGGACGCATTGAGGGAAGTGCAACTATCTCATTTGATTGAGAATCTTGCGGAAGGTTTAGATACTGAAATCGGTGAGAAAGGTACTTGCTTATCAGGAGGAGAAAAACAAAGACTTGCATTCGCACGCTTGTGGTTTGAAAACCCTGAACTTGTCGTTTTGGATGAAGCAACATCTGCAATGGATAATTTAACTGAAGAAAATGTAATGAAATCGGTTATGCTAAAAATGAAAGATAAAACGGTCATTGCGATTGCGCATAGATTGAATTCCATTGCCGGTTTTGACAGAATTATTCTCTTTAGAGAAGGGAAGATTGTTGGACAAGGGACTTTTGAAGAACTATTACATACGGATTCTTATTTTAAGGAATTGTATAATGCGAATCTGCAATAATTGAACTTTTTACAGAACAAATAATATCCCCGGAGACATGGTTAACCACCCAAAATCTCCGGGGATGTTTCGTTTGAAAATAACGTTAATTATGCAGAAAGTGACTGTATAAACTGTGCGATTTCTTCTTTGCTCATGGCGCTCATCGTACTGTTGTGGAAATGCGTATCATACGTCACTTCTTTTTTTACTGCGAAAGAATCCGGTAAGGTGTAGCTCTTGGCTGTTTCTTCATCCGGGAATTCCACTTCGCCCATAACAAGCCCATCAAACAATCCTTCGAAGATATCAAGCTCTAAGGTAAGCCCCTGATTAAGCGGAATCTTATAGCGCGTTTTCGCAATCACATTGCCGTCTGCCTTGGCGCAGAGTGTCCGGTAAGCAGCTTCGTCAATCGGAAGCTCAAATTCCTGTCGGGCTAACATACCACTGCTTTTGACAGTCAGGACATATTGGTAATCAGAGACTGCAGATGCTGCGTCGTATAAGGTTTTCTTGCGTACCCGTATCACCGGATTGGTCGTCACATATGCCTGCTCGATGCCGTAATGTGGATATGTGTCTAGCTGATCTGGCAGTTTATGAAATAAAAATTTGCGTTCGATTTCCATATTTTGTTCCTCCGTGTCTGGAATATCTTGAAGATTTCCACAAACTATTATATACTACATGTAATTATGGGATGGAATTGTAACATTTGTTAGATACAAATTCGTAAAACCATAACCAATCAATAATTCCTTGTAAATTATAATGTATTTTATAATAGAAGGAAAGTGGAATTTTAGAATATGAATATACATGTTTGCGGGTCGGAAATCAACCGGTTTCATGATGCGCAGGGCAAGGAGGATGCATATGAGTAAAGTAAATGTATATCTTGCAGATGGTTTTGAAGAGGTCGAAGGGCTGACCGTCGTAGATCTGCTGCGGCGCGCAGGCATCGAGACAGATATGGTATCCATTATGGGACGGAAAGAAATTACCGGTGCACGGAAGATTCCCGTGCTGGCAGATAAGCTCTTTGAAGAGCAGGACGATCCGGATGTGATCGTGCTTCCGGGCGGTATGCCGGGAACCCTGCACTTAAAGGCGCATGAAGGTCTGGCAGATCTGATCCGAAAAGCAGACAAGGAAGGAAAATTGCTTGCAGCAATCTGTGCAGCACCAACCATCTATGGAGAGATGGGACTTCTCGAAGGAAAGAATGCAACCTGCTATCCGGGCATGGAGGACAAGCTGCTTGGTGCAAACTGGCAGGAGCAGCCGGTCGGTGTCGACGGAAACTTCGTGACAAGCCGGGGCGTTGGGACAGCGATTGCATTTGCACTCACATTGGTTACAATCCTGAAGGATGAAGAAACAGCGAAGTCTTTGGCGAATAGTATAGTTTATAAATGGTAATTCCAATCGGGAGGACGTTATGTACAGATTAACGATAAAGGATATATTGGAAGCAACAGGCGGCGTATTGCTGTGTGGCGATGAAAATACAGAGATCAAAGATGTCTGCATCAATTCCAAGGAGATCAAGCCGGGCGATTTGTTTGTCCCGATCATCGGGGAGCGGGTCGATGCACATCGTTTTATCGAGAGCGCACTTCACACAGGTGCGGCAACCCTGACATCACAGCATACCGATATTGTTGTATCGGAGAAGCCGTTTGTCTACGTGAGTGATACAGAAAAGGCATTGCAGGATATCGGCGCTTATGTGCGCAGGAAGTTTAAGAAGCCGGTTATCGGTGTGACCGGAAGTGTTGGAAAGACGACAACGAGACAGATGATTGCAACCGTACTTTCGGGATGCTTAAATGTCTATCAGACCGAGGGCAATCTGAATTCCCAGATCGGTGTGCCGCTGACCCTTCGACGGATTGACGAGAACGCAGAGGCAGCCGTGCTTGAAATGGGTATCAGCGAACCGGGACAGATGGAGATTCTGTCTGACATGGTGAAGCCGGATATCTGTGTCGTGACGATGATCGGTGTTGCGCATATCGAATTTATGAAGACGCGTGAGAATATCCGCAAAGAGAAGTTGTCGATTATCAATCATATGAGCCCGGATGGTGTGCTGTTCCTAAATGGCGATGATGCACTGCTTGCAGAAGTGAAAGGTGATACCGGCGTCCGTACATTTACATACGGCACTGGTGCGGACTGCGATTACCGGGCAGAGAATCTTCATATGGAAGATTACCAGTATGTATATGATTTCGTGCATGGAGACACGCGTGTGCATGTGCGGCTCAACGCACTTGGCAAGCACAATGTCGGAAATTCACTGGTCGGTCTTGCAATCGCGGATTATATGGGATTGGATCTGGAGAAGGCAGCAGCCGGACTTTCCGAGTTCAAGGGGCTTCGTCAGAAGCTGATCCGTGTTCCGGGCAAATACACGATCATCGATGATACTTATAATGCAAGTCCGGATTCCATGAAGGCAAGTCTGGATGTGCTGGAGGATCTGGAGACAACCGGTAAGAAAATCGCGGTGCTTGGCGATATGTTCGAGCTTGGTGAAAATGCAGAGCAGTATCATTATGAAGTCGGAAAATACGTGGCGACGAAGAAAATCGATGAGCTGGTCGTAGTCGGGGATCTGGCACAGCATATCATGCAGGGCGTACAGGACAGTAATTCTGATATCAACTGTTACAGCTTCAAGGACAACGGCGAGGTTGCTTTGTATCTGCTTTCTGTGATGCAGCCGGAAGATATCGTGCTGATCAAAGGCTCGAATGGTATGCATCTGGATGAAGTTGTAAATAATATGCTTGGATAATAAGATACATGAATTGTGACAGTGGCATGGCGATGAAACAATTTGTGTATCCGATGAGGTTCTATGGATGCATAGGACCTCATTTTTAATGTGGTAAGCAATGGAAATGCTTGTACATATGTTGATGTGTGAAATCATGGGACTATATATAGATAAGAGCGTGCGTATTGTGCGGCTACACTTGCACGAGCCAGTGGAATGTGAAAACACATATGAAATAATCCGGCGGCATGATAGGATGTAATTGTGAAAAATCTGTAAATTATGAAAATACAGGTTGACAGTCAGAATATGGTGTGCTATATTAACAATAACAAAAATGATAATCATTACTGATTTAGAAAATGTGGATCAATCAGTTCTCGTAAGTATCATTTTGTATAATTGCAGATATTATAGCAAAGTATATCATGTGTATAAACATGTGGAAGAATGAAAGGAGATTTATTATGAAATTTGTATGTACAGTTTGTGGATATGTTTATGAAGGTGACGCAGCTCCGGCAGAGTGCCCAATCTGCCATGCTGGCGCAGATAAGTTCAAGAAAGTAGAAGACGGAGCGATGACACTGGCTGCAGAACATGAGTTTGGCGTATATGCTTCTACTGTTAAGAACAACCCGGAAATCAGCGACGAGGATAAGAAGTTTATCTTCGATCAGCTTAAAGCAAACTTCAATGGTGAGTGCTCAGAGGTTGGTATGTACCTTTGCATGGCAAGAATCGCACATCGTGAAGGCTATCCGGAAATCGGTCTCTACTGGGAGAAGGCAGCTTACGAGGAAGCAGAGCATGCAGCAAAGTTTGCTGAGATGTTAGGTGAGGACTTAGAGCCAAACATGACAAGCTCTACCAAGAAGAATCTTGCTTGGAGAGTTGACTGCGAATATGGCGCAACAGCGGGAAAGGTTGACCTTGCAAAATGTGCAAAGAAGAATAATCTGGATGCAATCCATGACACAGTTCATGAGATGGCAAGAGATGAGGCAAGACATGGAAAGGCATTTGAAGGTCTCTTAAAGAGATACTTCGGTTAATCATTCTATGAATGATCGTGCAGAATAGCACAGAACACTAATTAAGAAGTAAATATATAATACACTCTAATAAAAAATCCGGCTGACAGGAATTTCCCATCAGTCGGATTTTGTGTTAGTCTTTTAATTTAAAAGATGAAGTTCCATTGTCATCAAAGGTGTCAGGATCTAAGCCGCTTGTGGTTGCTTCAGATGTATTGTTATCTGAAAATGGAGTCGTTGGCTCCTGTGCATTGGGATCGGCATAGCCTGAATTCATGCTAGTGTTCATATCAGGAGTTGTTGGATTGCCATATGCACCGGTATATGGTTCTGGCTGGATATCCGGACCGTATACAGTGTTCTTGTGACGGATAATACCTAATATAATGAGCAGGATACCAAGACCGAGAACTACAAGACCAATAATGATAGATGTACGGCATCCCTCTTTTGTCATGATCTTAATATAGTATGGAAGCATATAAGAATCCAGTGTAGCTTTTTCTGTGGAGGTAAGAGTGATATCATAGGCAGATTCATACATATCGTAGATATAATTTCTCATATATCCCATAATCTCACTGTCTGATTTGCATAATTTGCCGATGTAGTGTAATGTACCCGGATCTGCACCTGACTGGGACCAGGTGTAATCGGATAAAGCTTCAAGCTCAGACTTTTTTGATTCAGCAATATTCAGTCCAATGTAGTATTCGTTGTCTTTAAGTGCACTTATCAGATAATACTGGTCTGTTGTTCTTTTGAATACATAATTTGTAGTTTCAACATTCTCACAGAAAGAATAAAAAGCATAGTCAACATCAATCTCTACATATTTGTCAGCATCCAGATCCTTTTCAGATGCGGTATTCAGATTGAGCAGATCCCCATTCAGTTTGCTGTAATCCCGGATTCCCTGAAAGGCAAATACGATACCGATGATTATCAATATAATGCCTGGGATCAGGAGATCGGAAAATTTCTTCGCCCTCTTATTTTTGTTAAACATATAATGTCCTCCCATTTTTGTTTTTGTGAGCAAAATTCTTCTTTTTGTAGTACAATAGAATACAAGTTACGCTCTTATGAAATTTTATCAAATCCGCCATTTTTGACAATGTGAAATCTGCTGAAAAAAAGCAGCTATTATAAAGGTATGCGGGATGTCTGAATATTATTTTTTGGATAATTTGACCAGAGTAAATTATTTCAGAAAAACACGGGAGAAGAAATGGCAAGATGAAAGAACAGTAAGGTAAAAGAATAAAGAATGAGTCGAATGAACATATCAGAAAAGGATTTAGACAGAGATGCAGAAGAATAATTCAACAAATAAAGCAAAATCCACAAATGCAAATAAAACTAAAACTTCAGGCGAATCAAGAACAACAAATAGAAAAGCAAATAAAAATACAGACAGATCGGCAAACAGTAAATCCTCATCAGGAAAAAGGAAGCAGAATACAGCAGAAAGTAAAAAAAAGTTTCTTTATATAATTCCGGTTATCATATGGATGGTATTTATATTCTATATGTCAGGAAAGACCGGACAGGAATCCTCCGGACAGAGTGGGAAGATCAGTTTGTTTATAACTGATCTCTTGGAAAAGGTACGGCAGGATTCACCACAGGAGATGCAGAAGCTACAGGATATTCTGGAGCTTGTTATAAGAAAGGCTGCACATATGACAGAATATGCGATCCTGTTCTTACTTTCATATCTGGCAACGGTGAAGATATCCATGAGCCAGAGCAGATTTTATAACAGAAGCATAGCTGTCTTAATTTCGTTATTATATGCATGTTCGGATGAGATGCATCAGTTATTGGTTCCGGGCAGGAGCGGAAAAATGATTGATGTCGGGATCGATATGGCAGGAGTGTTGATTGTTCTAATATGTATGATTCTGTCTAAGAATACGAAATGGAAGATCATTTGTGGAGTACTTTTGGGAGTGCTGTTAGTTGCAGCATTTGTTGCTCTGCTATTTGTCCCGTTTTGAAAAACTGACGCAGGACTTCGATCATTTCCGTGTGCAGCGGTTTACTTCATGCTGAAAAAATGATATATTAATAAATATATGTTATGCCAAAAGGAGCCGGAGAAATGACATTAGAGGAAGTTAGAAAGCAGATCGATGTGGTTGATAAACAGATCAAGTCGCTGTTTAAGGAACGAATGATGCTTGCAGATCAGGTCGCAAGGGTAAAGGCAGAATCAGAGGATGCGATATATAAGCCAGATCGGGAAGAAGCGATCATAACGAAGCTGACCGGGGATGTAGACGACAGCATCAAGAAAGAATATACGGCACTGATCAAGCGTATTATGGAGGTCAGCAGAAAGTATCAGTATGGGAGAACATTAGAACTTCGTAATTGTCTGGATGTATCGTTTGTGACGGAGGAACCGAAGGTAAAGAAGCTTGCCATGCTGAAGCATGAACTTTACATATGTCAGGGCTATTCCAGAGATCTGGTAAATACGGTCAGTGATTATGAACAGGTCATGGAGCTGATCCGGAAGGATGAAGCAGATGCCGGAATGGGTATATTTGAGGATATCAGCTATGGTGTGTCGGATTCGCTGCATGAGGCACTTACCATGAATGATTTCTATATTTACAGGTGCGATGAGGTATTGGACGAGGGACACCGGAAGAAGGTCGTTACATTCGGAAAACAACTGGTAGTTCTGCCGGAGCATAACCGGTTAAAGATCGTCTTTGTCTGTAAGAATAAGAGCGGCAGTCTGGCGAGCGTATTATCGATGATATCCGATTATGGCGTGAATCTGACCGAGATCCATTCGGTGCCGTTCCGCGGAGGAGAATGGAATTATCGGTTTTATGTCGAGTTAAACGGAAACCTGCTTCAGAAAGAGATCCAGGCACTTGTATTCCAGTTGATAAATGAGACAGAGACATTTAAGATACTTGGAAGCTATTTTTGTGAACAATAAATTTTTATATATAAGGGAGAAAAGACATGATAGACAAATTAGTAAAAAAAATCAAAGAGACAAAGGCACCGATCGTTGTTGGACTGGATCCGATGCTTTCCTATGTGCCGGAATATATAAAGAAGACAGCATTTGATGAATATGGTGAGACTTTAGAGGGCGCAGCGGAAGCCATCTGGCAGTACAATAAGGGTATTGTGGACGCAGTTCATGATCTGATCCCTGCTGTTAAGCCACAGATCGCTATGTATGAGCAGTTTGGTATCGAGGGCTTAAAGGCATTTCAGAGGACGGTTGATTATTGTAAGTCAAAGGATCTGGTTGTGATCGCAGATATTAAAAGAGGCGATATCGGATCAACATCTGCAGCATATGCAGTCGGACATCTTGGAAAGGTTGCGGTCGGAAGTAAGACATATTCCGCATTTGGTGAGGATTTTGCAACTGTAAATCCATATCTTGGTACCGATGGAATCAAGCCTTTTGTAGATGTATGTAAGGAAGAAAAGAAGGGGATCTTTGTACTGGTCAAGACATCAAATCCTTCATCCGGAGAATTCCAGGATCGTCTGGTCGATGGCAAGCCATTATATGAGCTGGTTGGCGCTATGGTTAATGAATGGGGCAAAGACGCGATCGGTGAGAGCGGTTACAGCAGTGTCGGTGCTGTTGTAGGAGCAACGTATCCAGAGATGGGTAAGGTACTTCGTAAGATCATGCCGAAGTCATTTATCCTTGTTCCGGGTTACGGAGCACAGGGCGGTAAGGCTGCTGATCTGGTACATTATTTCAATGAAGATGGACTTGGTGCAATCGTAAATTCATCCAGAGGAATCATTGCAGCATACAAGCAGGAGAAATATGCTTCATTTGGCGAAGCAAATTATGCAGATGCTTCCCGTCAGGCTGTTGTTGATATGATCGAAGATATCAACAGCGTATTATAAATATCGGATTTATCAGAAAAACAGTATGCAGTACACGATGTGTGGTGATAGTGGAGGCGTACAGATCATATACAAGAGATCACGGGAGGACATAGATACATGGGAAAAGTAAAGATAACAGCAGAGGTTGTGAGCCAGACCTGTATAGCAACAGATATATATAGTCTGATCCTGAAAGCAGGGGAGATTGCATCGCAGGCGGTTGCAGGTCAGTTTGTTTCTGTATATTCAAAGGATGGAAGCCGTATGCTTCCAAGACCGATCAGTTTATGTGGAATTGATAAAGAAGCAGGTACGCTTCGCCTAGTATATCGTATCGCTGGAAAGGGAACAAATGAGTTCTCAAAATTACAGGCAGGAGATACGGTTGATATTCTTGGTCCGCTTGGAAATGGCTTTATGAAGGAGTCCGGAAAAGCAATTCTGATCGGTGGAGGAATCGGAATTCCACCGATGCTGCAGCTCGCAAAAGAGCTGGACTGTGAGAAGTCCATCGTACTTGGATACCGGGATGAGCTTTTCTTAAATGAAGAATTTGAACCATATGGTAGTGTGTATCTGTCTTCCGAAGATGGAATGCATGGAACAAAGGGAAATGTAATAGGTGCGATCAAAGCATGTGCGGTAACCGGTGATATGCCTGTGGCCCGACTCCGATGCTTCGGGGAATCAAACAGTATGCGGCAGAGCAGAATATCCGTTGTGAGATTTCATTGGAAGAAAAGATGGCATGTGGTGTAGGTGCCTGTCTTGCCTGTGTCTGTCAGACAAAGAATGTGGATGAGCATTCAAAGGTACACAATGCAAGGATCTGTGCAGATGGTCCTGTCTTTTATGCTGAGGAGGTGGAACTGTAATGAGTAAAGTAAATATGGCGGTAAACATCGCAGGAGTAGAATGGAAGAATCCAATTACAGTTGCATCCGGTACATTTGGTTCAGGTATGGAGTATTCGGAATTTGTCGATCTGAACCGCCTGGGAGCAGTTACGACAAAGGGTGTGGCAAATGTTCCGTGGCCGGGCAATCCGACACCCAGAATTGCAGAGACATATGGCGGAATGATGAATGCCATCGGACTTCAAAATCCGGGTATTGATACTTTTATAAAAAGAGATCTTCCGTTCCTTGCAAAATATGATACAAAAGTGATCGTAAATGTATGCGGAAAGTCAAAGGAAGATTATATAGATGTCGTAGAACGGCTGGCAGATACAGATATTGATATGCTTGAGATGAATGTATCCTGCCCGAATGTAAAAGAGGGAGGAATTGCATTTGGTCAGAAGCCGGAAGCTCTTTATGATATAACACAGGCAGTAAAGAAGGGTGCAAAGCAGCCG
>ERZ779725.1775-NODE-1775-length-11273-cov-2.671956_pt1 | contig 11273 bp, 8 predicted proteins | sample MGYA00511890_ERZ779725 | MGnify/ENA primary metagenome ERZ779725 (study PRJEB29588, sample SAMEA2148549) | human gut metagenome | biome: human gut; feature: human-associated habitat; material: faeces | place: Denmark | collected 2008/2010 ...
GTACCGGAAGACCGATGTTGGTCATTTCGGCAAGGTTTGCGCCTTTACCGCCGAGAAGCTCTCTCATTGTTGCGTTACCTTCGGAAAAAAGGTAAACAAATTTCTTACTCATAGTAAACCTCCAAATATAATAAATGTTTTTTTAACTTTTCCAAGGTTTTCCTCAATGCAAAAGCACGAAAAAAACAGTCGCTGTATTGTCGGTACAACAACTTTCGGCTTATTTTTGCACACAAAATAATTTATGGCATAATAAACCATACTGTTATTATACCATAAATTTTAAATTTGTAAAGGGTTTTTTTAAACTTTTTTCATATTATCCCAAACTTTTTTAAATTTTAATGTCTTTTTAGTTAATTTGACATGATTTTTCCGAAAATTTCAGCAATTTTGAATTTTACAACGGTTTTTCCGCCCGTTTTTGATACTGCGTCAACCTCGCTGTCCGTCAGAACCGAACCCAAAAGGGCGGGGCTTTCGTCCGTTTCCTCCGAAATGCTCGATACGGCGCATACGGACGGGTACATAATGCAGAAAAAATTTCTGCCCTCGGCGCTTCCCAAGGCTATCGACACCGTATCGTATATCCCCGACGGGAGCGTAAAGGTTTTATATTTCCGCACGGGAAAATATTTTTTTCCGATATACACCTTACAGCCGTAATTACAGCCGTTTTTCAAGAGCGTTTCCTCCGCCGTTTTTTCTATGTTTTCCTTTTCGCTTTTGAAATACGAGAGCGCTTCCTCCTTTGATTTAAATTCGGGCATTTTAAGTCTTTCGAATATTTTTTTGCGTATCTCCCATTTTACGTTTTGTGCGCCTATGGAATCGCTGTCGGCAACGATATGAAAACGCACAAGCTTGTCGGCTATTCCGTCCGTCTGCGCCTTTATCCCGATTATGTTTCCCAAAAGAAATATCATTATAAGTACTGCGCCCGCATTAAGTATTTTTTTTGTCATTTTTTATATCTCCTTAAAAAAATAGTACCGTGGTTTCCCACGGCACTATTTTCCCCTTTTTGGAGAATTTTATTCTTGGTTTTCGGATTTTTTTGCTATTTCATTGAAAAATTCGGGAACAGCGTCATCCGAATAGGATAGACCAACGTTTATCATGCCTCTGTCTGTAGTGAAGCAAAGCTCGATTATGTTTGAGCCTGTATTTGTATCATACGGAGCATCCTCGGTAACAATTCTGAACGCCTCCGCAATTTCTTCGGCATTCCTTGTCGTATACGTAAAGTCGTTTTTGTCAAAGGTGGAACCGTAGTCCGAATATGCGGGTCTTGTTATTGCCTGACTTTCGATAGCGTAATACAGGATATTCACGCCCATATCCGTTATTTTGTCAGCCGTTATAAGGTCTTTATAAAGACCCAGTTCCGTAAGAAGCGCATACGTATTTTCATATTTGGGAGTTATCGAATGTGATTCTATAATAGGTGAATTTTTGCACGATTCCTCGGAAACGGATTTGCCGTTTTCGTCCTTCATCGGTTTCCAATATGAAAACGTGATTTTGGTAAGCTGACTTCCGACATAACTGTGAACCTCGCAGTCGTCCTCGTATTTAAGATTTTCCACGTCCTTTTTGAAAGCCTCCGCAATACGGTTCATCATTTCCTTGTTATCCTCGTAATAGCCTAACGAAGTAAGACGCAGGTCGGATATTGTTACGGAAACAAATTCCTTTTGCGTGGGGTCGCAGACGGGGTAGTTTGAATATTTCATTTTCTGTGTTTCATAGAGCTTGCCGAGCAATTCATCATAGGTTTTCGGCGAAATGTTATATTCACGTCTTACTGTTCTTCCGTTTGAAAGTCTGTATGTTATGGGAAGATTAATTGTTACGCCTTCTCCCGTTTCTCTTGTTTCTATAATCGCCTTATGAAGTGTACGAACGTTTTCGATATCCTCTTTGTTTGTCATTATAGGCTTGTATACCTCTGTAAAGGTCGCTTGGCCGACATCGGGGACATATGTGGTTTTGCGAATCGAATCATCGCTGACAAGGCATACGCCGTCAATCTTGGAAAGCTTCGGAACACGTCTCTCGTAGCCGAAAATATCGCATTTTACGCTTATGAAAAGAAGCATAAAGCACACAAAAACGATTGATGACGGCTTCCATGCGCCTTTTAGGCTGAACGATTTGTTTGAAATCATGTATGCGGCGATAACGCCCATAATTCCGAAAACGAGAATCCACCAAAGGCTTGCGCCGTCGTTTATGACGCTTAAATACATATATCCGAGCGCGGAAATGAAAGCGGCAGTAAGATAGACGAACACGGGGCGCAGAGGAGCGAAAGCGACAACCTCGCCGTAGTTTTCCAAATTTCTGATTTTGTAGAGCCAATACGCAAGAGCGCAAAGCACAACAGCTCCGCAGATATATATGAGCGCTCCCGTTCCCAATATTTTGTCGGGGAACAGATACACCCACTTAAGCCATGTGTATAAATCGTTTGCATAGTAGCCGTATAGGTTTGTTTTCATGAATATATCGGCAAAGCCGGTCGCAACAACGGGCAAAAGCGCAAATCCGCCCGCAATTCCTACTGCCCCGAAGGAGTTTCCTGACAAAAATGCCGAAAAGAGCGTCCCCGAAAAAACAAAAACGGAATAAACGGCATAAATCAAAAGCCATTTGAAAATATCCGACGTCAATATAATATTCGCAAAAGAGGTGTTAATCCTCATTATAAGCAGAATAACGGCGGATATAACCGCAGGCGAAAGCGTAAGCGTAAGCCCCGATACAAGATGCGACGCAAAATGCGTCTTTCTTTTCAGCGGAAGTCCGTGCATAAACGATACAGGCGCAGTTTTGTTGATATACGAAAATACCAAAAGCACGGCGGCAATCGCAAATATTATGATAATGGGGACGCTTATAAGCGTTGAACGGTACATATCCGAATATATGAAAAGCCGTTCGTGGCGGTATTGATTTATGTTGTTGTACGGTATTCTCATATACAGCGGATAAACCGCAAAAATAAGTATGGCAAGAATGTTAAGCACGCCGAGCCACCAAAAACGCCTTAAATCCGTTTTTATAAGCGTTTTGTTAAATAATGATGTTTTCGAATTCATATCCCATACCTCCCAATTCGTATATAAATATTTCCTCCAAGGTGAGCGGAAGAATATCAAAAACAAGCGGATTATGCTTTTCTATTTCTTTTTTGATTTCTTCGTCCGCACCTTTTACAATTAGGTTTACCACGCTTCCGAACGTGCTTTTATGAAGAATGTTAAGACCCGAAAATTCGGGGATTTCTCCGCCTTGAAACGCAAGCTGAAGCTTATGAATGTTACCTTTTACGTCGTCAAGCGATTTTTCTATAATTATTTTTCCGTCAAACATAATTCCGACGTGGTCGCATACGTCCTCAAGCTCACGGAGATTGTGGCTCGAAACGAGAACCGTCATGCCGTTTTCGGCAACTTTTTGCAAAACAAGGCTCCATGTGTTTCGGCGCATTACGGGGTCAAGTCCGTCAATCGGTTCGTCCAAAACCATGATTTTAGGTTCTGCGCAAAGTCCGAGCCAAAAGGCAACCTGCTTCTGCATACCCTTTGAAAGACGTCTCGGTTTTCTCTTTACATCTATTTTGAATATCGCTTTAAGCGATTCAAACGTTTCCCAATTCCAGTTCGGATATATTCCCGAATAGAATTTTGCAGTATCTTCTATCGTGTACGCGGGGAAAAAGTATAAGTCGTCGCTGACATATATCATTTCCTGCTTTTTTTGTGCGTTTTCGTATATCTGTTCGCCGTCAACGAGGATTTCTCCGCCGTTTGTGCGGTATATTCCCATAAGCGTTTTTATAAATGTTGTTTTTCCCGCTCCGTTCGGACCTATAAGACCGTAAACCGAGCCTTTTTCCACATTAAGGCTTAAGCCGTCCAAAGCCTTGTAATCGCCGAAGGATTTATTGACATTTCGTGCTTTTATCATTTTGTCTCTACCTTTCCTTTAAAAATTTTTTCCGCTTCTGCCAAAACGGTTTCGTATCCGATTCCCAAAAAGCAAAGCTCATGCAGTATTTCACGGAATTTTTCCATAAGCTCGTCTATGTCCGCGCGTTCCGTTACGTCCGACACCCCCGAAACAAAGTAGCCCTTTGCTCTTACGGAATAAATGTAATTTTCGTTTTCAAGCTCCTTATACGCTTTTTGTATTGTATTTGGGTTTATCGCAGTTTCGCCTGCAAGCTCACGCACCGACGGGATTTTGTCATTTTCTTTGAGAATACCGTTTATTATGAGGTTTTTTATTTTTTCTCTAATTTGCTCATAAATCGGGCGTCTGTCCTTATAATCGATTTCAATCATGTGTGCTCCTCCTTTCTGTACTGTTTGTATTATCTGTACTATAACATATAATACACTATATTTTTAAATTTGTCAATACTTTTTTAAAATTTTCTCTTTTTGTTGACAAAAAATTCGTTTTGTGTTACAATAGACGAAGAATTTAATCGAAAGGAACGAAAAAAATGCTTTTTTCGAGTGAAATATTTTTATTTCTTTTTCTTCCGCTGACACTTTTGATATACTATATATTAAGGAATAAAAGCATAAAAGTAAAAAATGCCGTTTTGCTCATCGCAAGCGTTGTTTTTTATTCGTGGGGAGAAGCGAAATTTATATATGTAATGCTTTTGAGCATCATTTTGAATTATATTTTCGGAATTGCGGTGTCAGAAGGACAGGAGAAAAAGCGTAAGCTGTATCTTGTTTTGTCTGTGATTTTTAATTTGGGAATACTTTTTACATATAAATATGTTGATTTTTCAATCGGTATGGTAAACAGCCTTTTTTGTCTTTCGATACCGAAAGCGAATATACGGCTTCCGATAGGCATTTCTTTTTTTACGTTTCAGGCGATGTCATACGTTATAGACGTCTACCGCAGTAACGCAAGGGTGCAGAAAAATATTTTCGAGCTTGCTCTTTATATTTTCTTTTTCCCGCAGCTTATTGCAGGTCCTATCGTGAGATATGCAACCGTCTGCGAGCAGATACAATGCAGAAAAGAAACGTTTTCCGGGTTTTCCGAGGGTGTGGAAAAATTCATAATCGGACTTGGAAAAAAGGTACTTATGGCGAACACTCTTGCTCTTATATCGGATAAGGCTTTCAATATGCCCGCATATGATTTGTCAACTCCGTTTGCGTGGCTCGGTGCGGTTGCTTATACATTTATGATATACTTTGACTTTTCGGGTTATTCCGATATGGCGCTCGGTTTGGGAAAAATGTTCGGATTTACATTTGAAAAAAACTTCGATTATCCTTATATTTCGCATTCGGTAAGCGAATTTTGGCGCAGGTGGCATATTTCCATGGGGCAGTGGTTCAGAGATTATCTTTATTTTCCCTTGGGCGGAAGCAGAGTAAATACGAAAGGACGGCTCATATTTAATCTTTTTGTCGTTTGGTTTTGTACGGGACTTTGGCATGGTGCAAATTATACCTTCATAATATGGGGGCTTTACTTTTTTGTGCTGCTTGTTTTTGAAAAGCTTTCGGGCAAAAAAATCGGCGGTATATGGGGCCGGGCTTATACAATGCTCGCAGTCGTATTGGGTTGGGTAATGTTCAGAGCGGATAATGTCGGAAACGCTTTAATATATTTAAAAAGAATGTTTGTTTATTATAATGCCGAATATGGCAACAAGCTGTTTTTGTCAAACATAAAGGAGCATTTCTTTGCGCTTTTGTGCGCCCCCTTGTTCAGCGTTCCCGTATGGAATTATTTCAAGAAAAAACGCACGCTCGCAGTTTTGTTTGAAATCGCTGCGTTTGTTCTTTCTGTTACGTATATTATAAAGGGTGGCTACAACGTATTTATATACTTTAACTTTTAGAGGTGATGAGTCTTTAGAAAATTGCCCATAGCGCCGTTTTTTGTTCGGGGCGGTACACTGCTCGTACAGCACCGCTCACAAAAAACACCCCTATGAACAATTTTCTTTCAGACTTGATTTTATGGAAAGGAGTGATATACATGAAATTTTCGGATAGACTTATATCTGTGTTTTTTGTTGTTTTTATTGCTGTGCTTTCCTTGGGAACGTGCTGTAATCTTATAAGCGCAGAAAAGTCGGGAAGCTTTGAAGCAGATTTTAAGGAAAATATATTTTTGCGCGATTCGTTTGTTGACCTGCACGGATTCACGCAAAAATTAATGCGCAACAGAGTGGTTGAGGACGTGCGCTACGGCGTACTTTTGAAAAATGACTGGCAGCAGATAACGGATGTTCCGTTTGTGTCCGACCTTAAAGATTTGAAGAAAAATATTTATAAAATTTCCTCCGCATCAAAAAAAGCGGGCGCAAATATGGTATACGTTCAGGCGCCGTTTAAGATTTTGCCGTCATATGAGGATACTTTGCCGATTTCATATAAATCGTATGCTAACGATAATGCGGATAAGCTTATGGAGGAATTGAAAAAGCGTGATATAGAATATTTCGACCTCCGCACGGTTTTGGAGGAATCGCCCATGCAAAAATCGCAGATTTTCTATAAAACCGACCACCATTGGACGATACCCGCCGCCTTTTATTCATACGGCAGGCTTGCGGAGTTTTTGAATGGAAATTACAGCTATACAGACCCCGATGAGCTTGCGTATCTGACAAACGAAATGTGGTTTGAAAAGCGAGAAATGCCCGAATCGTTTTTGGGGACGTGGGGCAGACGTACGGGCAGATATTATGTTAAACCAGACGATTTTGTGTATTATGTTCCGAATTTTGCGACGGATATCGAGGCAACGCATATTTTGGACGAAACCTTTCATTTAAGAAGCAGTTTTTATTATACCATGATGACGCCCGACTATGTGGAAAACAGCAAGGACGGCATAAAAACAAACAGATATTCCGTATATTTGGGCGGCTATACAAATGAAACAAGGGCGGTAAATTATAATGTTTCAAACGATAAAAAGGGACTGATTTTTCATGATTCCTTCGGATTTCCGCTGTCGGCGTTTCTATCGCTCACGTTCCGTGAAACACGCATTTTGGACTTGCGCAATTATGAGGGCGATTTTGAAAAATATATCGAGGACTACAAACCCGATATTGTCCTTGCAATATACAATCCGGACTATTAAAGGGGGAGTTTTTGTGAAAAAATCCCCCTTTTTTGAATTATTTTTTTAAAATCCAGACAGCCATTTCGCTTGTTCCTCTGTTTGCAAACGCATAGTAGGGAATCAGCTTTAATGAACGCTTTTTCAAGTTATCGCTGTCAGTAGGATACAATTCGTCTGTATTTAACGGTTCATAAGCGGTACATACCAATGACGGAAGCATAAATTCCGATTTTTCTTCGGTAAATTCACTGTTTGTATCAATCATTATATTGCAAATATCTTTTCCGTTGTCAATACCCTCGGCACAGTACACAACGGGACCTCTCATAACGGCAATTCTGCCTGCATTTTCATGCACCTTCGGATTTGAGCGTATGATATTTACACTGAAGTCGAAGGTAACGGAAATTTCGTCTTTTGCGTCTTCGATGTAAGCGTATCCGTCTTTTAGGGTATACTCTTTATTTATCTTGAATTTTTTAACCCAATACGGAATGCGAATTGCAAGCTTTTTTCCTTTTGTGTCGCAATTGATATGTATATTTCCGTCAATGGGGTAGTTTGTCTTTTGTCTAATTGAAATACCGTCGAATTCTGCATCGCTTTCCATAAACTGATGAACGAATACAGCTTCATCGTTGCAGCTATACAGATAATCACCGATTGACGGTATAAAGCGTACGATATTCGGAGGACAGCAGGAACAAGAGAAAACTTCTACTCGCTCTGTAATCGAATATATTTCATCTTTTACGGTATGGTTGAATACAGGGTCAACAGCAAGCGGATTTTCATAAAAAAATTTTTTTCCGTCCATGGACATGCTCGAAAGAAAACCGTTATAAATTACTCGTTCGATTGTATCGGCATATTTTGACGATATATATGTTTTTTGCATACGGTGTGCGAACATACAAAGCCCGATTGCCGCACATGATTCGGCGTACGCTTTTCTGTTCGGAAGATCATAGTTGATTGTAAAGGCTTCTTCATGTCTTGTCGAACCCACTCCGCCCGTTATGTACATTTTTTTGTTTATAATATTTTCAAAAACACGCTCGCAGGCACGATAAAGTTTTTCATCGTTTCTCTTTTGTGCAACGTCAATCATTCCGCAATAGAGATAAAGCGCACGTACGCAATGTCCTTTTGCCTCGGTTATGTCCGTAAGCGGTATTTCATCTTGATTGCAAGATAGAGTGCGGTTTTGAGGGAGAAACTCAATGTGTTTTCCGTGCTCGTCTATAAAATATTCCGCCAATTTCAAATAGCGTTCTTCACTTGTTGCATCATACAGACGAATGAGAGCAAGCTCAATTTCAGGGTGTCCCGGAGTAAAATAAGCGGCAGACTTTTCTATTCTGAAAACTTTGTCTATATAGTCGGCATATTTGCACATAACCTTTAAAAATTTGTCTTTACCCGTTGATTCGTAATATGCGATAGCTGCCTCCATAAGATGACCGGCGCAGTAAAGCTCATGGTTATCTCTTATCGTAAATTTTTTTTCGGGAGCAACGGTAAGATAATAACTGTTGAAATAACCGTTTTCATCACGGTTTTTGGCAATCAAATCAACAACATCGTCAATGATTTTTTCAAGCTTTTCATCTCTGTTTTCGTACAAGGTATAAGAAACGCCCTCAATCCATTTTGCAACGTCGGAATCCCAAAATATATGGGGCTTCTTTTCCGGAGCGTCTCCGTCCTTCCAATCGCATTTAAAAGCGTCGAATCGGTAGGTATCCGAAAATCTGTCATAGACAGCTTTAACGGTTGTGTTCTTAACAAGCGATTGCTTTTCCTTCCAAAAGCCGCCTGTTATTTTTACATTTTTGAAATTTACTGATTTCATAGTCTTTATCACCTTTCTTAAAAATTGTATTGACATCGTCCTATAAATATAGTATAATAAAAATAAAGAAAAAAATCAATACCGAAAAACTGTGAAGAAGTGATAAAAACAGTCATGAAAATTGAGAATAATTATTTTGATTTCGAATTTATCGGGAATTTTCAAGGGAATATAGGATGGATTCATCCAAAACGTGAGATAAACAGTTATGAACTTATATACGTTACGGGCGGAACGCTCTATATATTTGAAAATGATGCGAAGTATGAAGTCAGAAAGGACGAAATAATTCTTTTAAATCCGCATAAAACTCATGGCGGTTATAAAAAATCTGAAGAAAAAACGTCTTTTTATTGGTTTCATTTTCGTACGGATTTGCCGGTTTCGGTAAAAATGTATACCGGAGAATACGGTTACGATATAAAATATCTTTTGAAAAAGCTCCTTCATTTTTCAAATTCGTTTAATTGTCCGCAAAGTCTCTGCGACGCTGTCGGATATTCTATTTATGAAGAGCTTGTATACCGTGTTTCCGATGAGCGGGAAAAAGAGAGCTCTGTTTTAAATGAAATTTTTGAATACGTGCGCATAAATGCCGCAAACGGAGTGAATGTCCGAAGAACGGCAAAGCATTTCGGTTACAGTCCCGATTATCTTGGAAAAATTTTCAAAAAGAAGTATAAAGTCGGACTTAATGAATATATAGTGTCGCAGAAAATTAACTATGCCAAAGATTTGCTGATTACGACGACGATGTCGGTAAAGCAGATTTCAGCATTGTCGTCAGTCGGTTCATATAATGCGTTTATAAAATTTTTTGTCTATCACGAGGGGATAACGCCCTCGGAATTCAGAAATAAATACTGTAACACGCATCTTAATAATAAGTAAACGAAAACATTCCGAAAAAGGAGAACAAAAATGAAAATAAGAAAATTTGATACGAGAGTTCAGTATCTTAAATATAAGGTTTTGAGAGAGGTAGCGAGGGAAGCATGGAACGGCACGCTTATTGAGAATGTTTTTGATATTCCCAAGCGTATCTTTCCGACGGGCGAACCCACCACGAGATGCTGTATTTATAAAGAACGTGCGATTATGGAGGAACGTGTTAAAATCGCAATGGGCGGTGATAAGAATAACCCGAACGTTATCGAAGTTATAGATATTGCCTGCGACGAATGTCCTTTGAGCGGATACGAGACGACGGAGGCGTGCAGAGGCTGTTTGGCGCACAGATGCGCCGACGCCTGCCGAATAGGCGCAATTACGTTTGATGAACACCAAAAGGCGCATATAGATAAAACAAAATGCGTAAACTGCGGCGCTTGTGCAAAGGTATGCCCGTACAGCGCAATAATTAACAGAAGACGTCCGTGCGAAAACTCATGCAAAATCCACGCTATACATAAGGGCGAAAACGGCGCCGCACATATCGAAAACGATAAATGTATTTCCTGCGGTGCGTGCGTATATCAATGCCCGTTCGGAGCGATTACGGATAAATCATTTATTTTGGACGTTGTAAAAATATTGAAAGAAAGCGAAAACAACGAAAAATATAAGGTTTATGCCGTTGTTGCGCCGTCTATTGCGGGTCAGTTTAACTATGCAAAGCACGGGCAGGTTACGGCGGCGATAGACAGGCTCGGATTTTATAAAACCGTTGAAGCGGCGCTCGGTGCGGATATGGTCGCCTGCAAGGAGGCTAAAGAGCTTTCGCAAAAGGGCGATTTTATGACAAGCTCATGCTGTCCCGCATTTGTTGATTATATTAAAAAGTATTTCCCGAAGCTTGTTCCGCATATCTCCGAAAACCTTTCTCCTATGGCGGAAATTGCACGGTATATCAAAGAAAAAGACCCGACGTGCAAGGTTGTGTTTATGGGACCGTGTACGGCGAAAAAAGCGGAATTTCAAAAAGAAAATGTACGTGAATATGTTGACTGCGTTATAACCTTTGAGGAATTGCAGGCGCTTTTTGACAGCAGAGATATAGACGTTACCGAGCTTCCCGAAGAAAATATGGACGACGCATCGTATTTCGGAAGAATTTTCGCAAGGAGCGGAGGCGTATGCGAGGCGATTCGCCAAGGACTTTTGGAACAGGGAATTGACGACAGCGAATTTAATCCGATAGCATGCGACGGAATAGAAGCGTGTCGTGTCGCTCTTTTAAAGGCAAATAAGGGGCTTCTTCCCAATAATTTCATTGAGGGAATGGCTTGTATCGGCGGCTGTATCGGCGGAGCGGGCTGTCTGTCTCACGAAGAAAAGAACAAACGAGAGG
>ERZ779725.1781-NODE-1781-length-11248-cov-2.449299_pt1 | contig 11248 bp, 8 predicted proteins | sample MGYA00511890_ERZ779725 | MGnify/ENA primary metagenome ERZ779725 (study PRJEB29588, sample SAMEA2148549) | human gut metagenome | biome: human gut; feature: human-associated habitat; material: faeces | place: Denmark | collected 2008/2010 ...
CCGTAGGGGCGGATATTATCCGCCCGAAAAATGGTGAAGCCAATTCATGTTGCGTAGCAACAATTCATGATAAAATCAATTCATGATAGCAATACTGTCAAATCATAAAAAATGATTTGCCTGTCGGCATGAAATGAAATATAAAATTTCATGATTTGCGCCCACGGGCGCATTGGACACACCCCCCACCCCTACAAAATTAGGTTATAAGTAATAGTGAAAAGTGAATAAGTTGAACAATTCCGTAGGGGCAGGGCTTTGCTCTGCCCGTCATATACCCCCACACCCAATAATTCCGCATACCAAATTAAAAATTACAATACGGCTGAACAATCTTTTTCTATATCTACACCAAGACTTTTTAATTTTCCGACAATGTCGCAGTAACCTCTGTCGAGATATCCGTTATCTTCTATGACGGACTTTCCGTCTGCCATAAGCGCCGCCGTTATAAGCGCCGCGCCTGCACGCAGGTCGGACGCACGCATTTCGGCCCCGCTTAATTTTCCGACACCCTCTATAACGGCGCTTCTGCCCTCTACGGTTATATCCGCACCCATTCTTTTAAATTCATATATATGTGAAAATCTGTTTTCAAATATTGTTTCCGTAACGATTCCCGTCCCTCTTGCACGTGTAAGAAAAGCGCAAAACTGCGCCTGCAAATCCGTCGGAAATCCGGGGTACGGCAAGGTTTTTATATCAACGGCATTATAGCGCAAACGTCCCTCCACTGTGATATAATTTTTACGCTCCGTAATGCTGATACCTGCCTCGCGAAGCTTTTCTATTACAGGGCGCAGGTGCGAACAGATAATATTTGTAAGCTTAATTTTTCCGTTTGAAGCCGCCGCCATTATCATATATGTTCCTGCCTCTATCCTGTCAGGGATAACGGTATGCTCACAGCCGAAAAGTTTTTCAACTCCGTTTATACGTATATTCGGCGTACCTGCACCCTCCACATTTGCGCCCGCCTTATTCAAAAAAACCGCCAAATCCTCTATTTCGGGTTCTGCGGCGGCATTTTCGATTACTGTTACACCCTTTGCCGTGCAGGCGGCAATCATTATATTTTCCGTTGCTCCCACTGACGGAAAATCAAGATAAATTTTTGCGCCTTTGAGCCTTTCGCATTTCATTTCTATATAGCCGTTTTGGTTCGTTATATCCGCTCCGAGTTTTGAAAAGCCTTTTAAATGAAGGTTAATCGGGCGTTCTCCTATATGACAGCCGCCCGGGTAGGCGACCTTGGCATAACCCGTTTTTGCAAGGAGCGGACCTGCGATAAGAAAAGAGCCTCTTAATTTGTTTGTCATTTCATACGAAGCAAAGGGAAAAATTTCCTTTGCGGTTTCCGACATATATCTGTTTTTATTAATGCTCAAGGTTAAACCGGTGTTTTTTATAAGCTCCTTCATATTGCGTATATCGGATAAATCGGGAACATTGTCTATAATGCATGGCTCTGTACACAAAACCGAAGCCGCAAGTATTGGAAGTGCGGAATTTTTCGAGCCGCTTATTTCGATTTCACCGTTTGGCGCATTTTTTGGATTTACAATAATTTTTGCCAACGAAATTACCCCTTTTTAAATTGTTTTTTCTGTTTTTATTATTGACCTTGTGTTTATTCTTAATACTCCGAAAAAAATGTAAAATAGAGGGGCAAAAAAATTTTATAAAAATTTCAAAAAGACTTGCAAAAAACAAAAATATGTTATATAATTAATTTATAAAAAATTTTTTGGAGGTGAAGCGTTTTATGCCGGCAAATATTTTGGATATCCCCAATCAGCTTGCGCTGTTTTCAACCATTCGTATAAACGACTATATAGATATTCTCATTATTGCGTATATTATCTACAAGGTTGCTACATTTTTCAAAAATACAAGGTCGGTTCAGGTTTTGAAGGGCATTGTTATACTTATAGTATCGCTTCAGCTTTCCGAAATATTCAAGCTTAATACGGTTAATTATATACTAAAAAACGCAATACAGGTTGGATTTATTGCTGTTATCATTCTGTTTCAGCCCGAACTTCGGTCGGCTCTTTCCAAAATGGGAAGAAGCAAAGTTTCTCTTTTTAGTTTTGATGAGGATTTGGAAAAGGCGCAGACTTTAAGCACGATTAAGGCAATCTCGCAAAGTGCGAAAATTCTTTCCGAAAAGAAAATCGGCGCGCTTATCGTTATAGAAAGAAATACGAAAATTATGGATATTGTGCGTACGGGTATAATGCTTGATTCCGTTGTTTCCTGCGAGCTTTTGAATAACATTTTTTATCCTAAGGCTCCGCTTCATGACGGCGCTGTGGTAATTTCCAACAACAAAGTTAAGGCGGCAGGCTGTTTTCTTCCGCTTTCGCAGAATGATACGCTCGACAGCGAACTCGGAACGAGACACCGTGCAGGTTTGGGAATTTCGGAGACAAGCGACTGTATCGTTGTTATCGTTTCGGAAGAAACCGGCAAGATTTCGCTTGCGTGCGACGGCGGCTTGACCCGTAATTTGAGCGCTCCCGTTTTGGAGGAGGCATTGAAAAATCTTCTCATCAAAGACGGCGCAACAATTTCAAAAACAAGATTCAAATTGAAAATCAAACAAAATAAAAAGCAGGAAAAGGCTTCAAAAAAAGAAACGAAAAAGGATTCAAAAAAATAAAAAGGGGGACGAAACGGTGAAAAAGCTAATGGAAATGATAAAAAGAAATACGGTTTTAAAGGTTTTTTCGGTTATTTTGGCTTTTTTGCTGTGGGCTTATGTTCAGATTGCGCAGAACCCCGAAATAAGCTATGAAGTTGTCGAGGTTCCCGTTACCGTTACGGGCGAGGCTGATATAAACAGCGAGGGCTTTATTGTAAGTTCACTTCCGAAAAATATGAAAACGAACGTAACGGTTTCCGCAACACGTTCAAAAATTCACTTGCTCGATACAACCGACCTTTTTGCATTCGTTGATGTTTCGCAGTGCCATGATACCGGTGATTTCAATTTGCCCGTAAAGGTGCGATCCAACGACAGCGAAATAACCGTTATGAATAAATCGCCGTCAAGCGTTTCGCTTTATATAGATGAAATCGTAACGGTTTCAAAGCCTGTTACGGTATCGTATGACGGTACGCTTGATACGGATTATTATATCGATAAGGACAATATAAAGCTGACGCCCGAAAATATTTCATTAAAAGTTCCCGAACTTTTGAGTACAAAAATAGCAAGTGTGCTTGTGAGCGTGGACATGACGGGGGTTAAATCTTCGGTAAACGCAAATTATAAGGGGATTGCCGTTGACGAAAAAGGTGAGGAGGTATTTTCGGATAACCTCACATTTGTAACGGAAAGTATAAACGTACAAATCCCGATTTTGAAAAAGAAAATCGTTCCCGTAAAAATCGAAAATGCCCCGGAAGGCGTAAGCTTTACTTTAAGCAAAGAAAATATTGAGGTTGCGGGAAACGAAAATCAGGCGGAGACGCTTACAAGCATAGCGGGCTATATAAACGATTACAACCCCGATGAGAACAAAACATCGTACAGCGTAACGCTTAAGCTTCCCGACGGATTTACGCTTATAGATTCCGAAGAAATAACGGCATATCCGATTAAAGCCGAAAACAGCGATACGAATGCCGAACAAAAAGAAAATTAAAAATTCATACAAAAAAGGCGGTCTGCACAGACTGCCTTTTTACAATTCTGCAATCGGCAAATTTTTAAAATGCGAAAACTATTGACAAATTTGGGGAATTATTATATAATTATATAGAAGCTTGATTAAGGAGAATTCCGATGATTTTAACGAACGGAAAAATTTATACAATGGAGAGCGAGCCTATTCCAAACGGGTTCGTTATATTTGATAAGAAGATAATTAAAACGGGAGATATGGCGGAGCTTACAGATGAAATGAAGTCGGGGCATGATATAATCGATGCGGACGGCGGATATGTTTTCCCCGGTTTTATAGATGCGCATACGCATCTTGGAATGTTTGAGGATTCGCTCGGCTTTGAGGGCGATGACGGCAATGAGGAATCCGAACCCGTAACGCCCCAGCTTCGTGCCGTAGATGCCGTAAATCCTGCGGACGGGTATTTTAAAGAGGCGAGAAACGCAGGAATAACCTGTGTTTCAACGGGACCCGGCAGTGCAAATCCGATAAGCGGTAGCTTCCTTGTTATGAAAACGGCTGGGGATATTATTGACGATATGATTGTGAAAGACCCGTCGGCGATAAAATTTTCATTCGGTGAAAATCCGAAAACGGTTTACAGAAGCAAGGAACGTCAGCCGTCAACGAGAATGGCGACGGCGGCTCTTATAAGGGAACAGCTTCAAAAAGCGTCGGACTATCTCACGGAGCTTTCCGATTATCAAAAAGATAAGGACGAGTATGACAAACCCGAATATGATATAAAATGCGAAAGCTTGATTCCGCTTTTGAAGCGTGATATACCTATGAAAGCCCACGCCCATAGGGCGGACGATATTATGACGGCGGTTAGAATAGCAAAAGAATTTAACCTTAAGCTTACAATAGAACACGCAACGGAGGGGCATTTGATTGCGGACAGGCTGAAGCGTGAAAATATACCCTGCAATATCGGACCGACATTGAGCGACCGTTCCAAACCCGAGCTTAAAAATATGACGTTTGAAATTTACGGAATTTTGGAGAAAAAAGGCATTGACGTCAGCATAATAACAGACCACCCCGAAACGCCGATTGCGTTCCTGCCGCTTTGTGCGGCTCTTGCCGTAAAATACGGAATGAGCGAATACGGAGCGTTAAAGGCGATAACGGTAAACCCGGCTAAAGCTCTCGGAGTTTTTGACCGAGTGGGTTCGCTAAAGTGCGGAAAAGATGCGGATATTACGGTTTTTGACAGATTTCCGCTTGATATTTACGCACGTGCGAAATATGTTTTTGTGAACGGAGTGAAGATTAATGGATAATATTAATTGTTCGGCGGTTATAGTTGCGGGCGGTATGGGAAGACGTATGAAAAGCAAGACCGAAAAGCAGTTTCTGATGCTTTCGGGTGAAGAAATTCTTATACATACGGTGAAAAATATTTCAAAAAGCAAATATATAAAAGAAATAACAGTCGTTACCGTAAGCGATAAAATCGATTATACGAAAAAGCTCTTAAGCGCATTCCCGAAGGTGAAAAATATTGTATCGGGCGGCGAAACAAGAGCGCAGTCCGTAAAGAACGGACTTTCGGCAGTATCCGAAAATTGCGGAATCGTTCTTATTCATGACGGAGTTCGTCCGTTTATAGAAGAAAAATTTACAAATAACTGCATAGAGGACGCATTTAAGTTTGGTTCTGCGGTTTTGGGGGTTATTCCGACAAACACGATTTCCGTTACGGACGAGCAGGGGAATATAAAAGAAACGCTGAAAAGAAGCTCTCTTGTATCGGTTCAGCCGCCGCAGTGTTTCAAGCGTGAAATAATTATGGAGGCGTACGACAAATTTTCACCTATGTGCACGGACGACGCTTCGCAGGTTATACGGCTTGGAAAAACCGTTCATATAACGGAGGGGAGCCCGAAAAACATAAAAATAACCACTCCTGAAGATATGATAATCGCGCAAGAATATATAAAAGATTTCGGCTGATTAAAGACAGGCAAAGATGAAACACTTGCCTGTTTTTTTATATTATGGCATAAATTTATTCAAAAACCAAGTGTTTGTGTAAAATTTCTTTAAAAGCGTTGACAAAAAAGCAAAAAAATTGTATAATAAATAAGTACAGACGAAAGAAAGGAATTAAATCCTATTATGAAAGAACAGGCTTTTGTTACGGAAGAAGAAATAAAAAGGCAACGAGACTTTATTGAAAGCGTACGCCTTTTGAATAAAGATAAAAACAAGCGTGCGTGCATTGTAACGTACGGATGTGCGCAGAATGAGACGGACTCCGATAAGCTTTACGGAATGCTTGAAGAAATGGGCTTTATTAAATCCGACGACGAAAAGGAGTCGGACGTTATTATATTTAATACCTGCTCGGTAAGAGAAAATGCTGAGGTTAAGGTGTATGGAAAAGTGGGCGCTCTAAAGGCGAAAAAAGCGAAAAATCCCGATATGATTATAGGCGTGTGCGGCTGTCTTATGCAGCAGGAGCATGCGGCGGAAAAAATAAAAAAACAGTATAAATTTGTTGACCTTGTTTTCGGAACGCACGCACTTTATAAATTCCCCGAACTGCTGTTTGGGGTTATTCATGATAAAAAACGTATTTTTGACAACGAAACTCAAGACGGCAGAATAGCCGAGGGGCTTCCGATAATATATAATTCATCGCATAAGGCGTCTGTCCCGATAGCTTACGGCTGTAATAATTTTTGCACATACTGCGTTGTTCCTCATACGAGGGGCAGAGAAAGAAGCCGAAAAAGCGAGGATATATTAAACGAAATAAGAACGCTTTCTAAAAACGGACTTAAGGAAGTAACGCTTTTGGGGCAAAATGTAAATTCTTACGGAAACGACAGAGAAAACGAGCTCGACTTTCCGGATTTGCTTTTAAAAATTGCGGAAATACCCGAGATAAAGCGCATACGCTTTATGACGTCGCACCCCAAAGACCTTACGGACAAGCTTATAGACGTAATTGCAGGCAGCGATAAGATATGCAAATATCTGCATTTGCCTTTTCAGGCAGGCAATTCAAGGGTTTTAAAGGAAATGAACAGAAAATACACAAGAGAAGATTATCTTGCGCTTATAGATAAAATCAAAGCGAAAATCCCCGATATAGCGCTTTCGTCAGACGTTATTGTCGGCTTTCCCGGAGAAACAACCGAAGAATTTTACGATACATTATCGCTTGTGGAAAAGGTTCGCTTCGATACGCTCTTTACGTTTATTTATTCTCCGAGGAAAGATACGAGAGCGGCGCTTTTCCCCGACCCTATGCCGTATGAACAGAAGCTTAAAAATTTTAATGAGCTATTGGAGCTTCAAAACAGAATTTCAAAGGAAATAAACGACACATATCTGGGGCGTGAATATCTGATTTTTGACGAAGGACTTTCCCGTACGAATAAAGAAATGCGATGCGGACGTACAGATACGAACAAAATTATAAACTATAAACCCAAAAGCCGTATTTCGGAAGGCGACAGCGTTATGGTTCGGGTTACCGAATGTATGACATGGTCGTTAAACGGCGAGGAAATATAAAGAAAGGAAATGACATCAAATGGCAATAAACAAAGAAAAGCTGTCGCCGATGATGCTCCAATATTTTGATATAAAAAAACAGTTCCCCGACGCACTTTTGTTTTTCAGGCTCGGTGATTTTTATGAAATGTTTTTTGAAGACGCAAAAATCGCTTCACGCGAGCTTGAAATAACGCTTACGGGCAGAGACTGCGGTCAGGAGGACAGAGCGCCGATGTGCGGTGTTCCTTATCACAGCGCCGACCCGTATATTTCAAAGCTTATCAAAAAAGGCTATAAGGTTGCCGTATGCGAACAGATGACAGACCCGAAAGACTCAAAGGGAATAGTTCAGCGTGCCGTTGTAAGAATTATAACCCCGGGAACGTTTTCGGATATAAATTCGATAGATGAAAAGTCAAACAACTACCTTGCCTCGGTTTATACGGACGAAAACGGAGGCGGAGTTGCTTTTTGCGATATTACCACGGGAGATATTTTCCTTACGGAATTTACGGGCAAGGATTTTTTGGATAAGCTTTCGAGCGAAATAATAAAATATATGCCCGCCGAAATAATTTTTAATGCCGAGGCATTCATTCAAAAGAAATTTATAGAAACGCTTCGGGAAAGAACACAGGCGCATTTGGAGGCTTTGAATGACGATATTTATTCAAAAAGCCGCGCCGAAGAACGCTTAAGCGGAAAATTTAAGCTTTGGGACGAGCGAAAAGGGGAGCTTACGTCGGATTTGCTCTATTTTTCGCTTGCGGCGGCTCTTTATTATATAGACAAGACGCAGAAAATCGAGCTTGCGCACATTACGGACATGATTTGCTACGGTACCGATACATATATGCAGATAGACGATACCGCAAAGAGAAATCTTGAGCTTACCGAAACAATGCGTGATAAAAAGCGTTCGGGCTCGCTTTTCGGCGCGATTGACGATACAAAAACTCCTATGGGCGCAAGGCTTTTAAAGCGTTTTATTTGCCAGCCTCTTATGGATATACAAAAAATCGAGAAAAGGCATGACGCGGTTTATGAGCTTACGAAAAAGCTTATGGAACGGGACAGCCTTGCAGAAACGCTGAAAAATATAAAGGATATAGAAAGACTGCTTTCCAAAATTTCTTTAAAAACGGTAAACGCACGTGATTTGCTTTCTTTAAAGGAGTCCTTTAGGAAACTAAAGCCTTTAAAGGAGAATCTGGGAAAATTCACATCATCGCTTTTGAAATCCCTTTATGAATCGCTCGATCCGCTTACGGATATATTTGAGCGCATCGAAAACACTATCTGTGATGAACCGCCGTTTACGATACGTGAGGGCGGAATGATAAAGCCCGGCTGTAACAGTGAGTTGGACGATATTAAAAACACCGTGGAAAACAGCCGTCAGATACTTCTCGATATAGAAACACGCGAACGTGAAAAAACGGGAATCAAGCTTTTGAGAACGGGGTATAATAAGGTTTTCGGCTATTATATCGAGGTTACGAAATCAGCAATCGATCAAGTTCCCGACTATTTTATACGCAAGCAGACGCTTGCCAACTGCGAACGCTATATAACCGAAGAACTAAAGGAAGTCGAGTATAAGCTGATTAATGCAAACAGCCGTATGTGCGATTTGGAATATGAAGAATTTTGCCGTTTGCGGGAATTTGTGTTCGATAATTCAAAGAGAATAAAGGAAACGGCGGATACTGTCGCTTATACCGATGTTTTGGTTTCGTTTTCGATTACGGCTCTTCGTCACAATTACTGCAAACCGCATATCAATAAGGACGGAAGAATCGAAATTACGGACGGCAGACACCCTGTCGTGGAGCAGGCTCTTAAATCCTCGGTTTTTGTGCCTAATGATACAAACCTTTCCAAAAAAGATTTTTATGCCGTAATAACGGGACCCAATATGGCGGGTAAATCAACATATATGAGGCAGGTTGCGCTTATTTCGCTGATGGCGCAAATAGGCTCGTTTGTGCCTGCGTCAAGCGCAGATATATGTATCTGCGATAAGATTTTCACACGTGTCGGTGCGTCCGATGACCTTGCTATGGGGCGTTCCACATTTATGGTGGAAATGAGCGAGGTTGCATATATTTTAAAAAATGCAACAAAAAACAGCCTTATAATTCTTGATGAGATAGGCAGAGGAACAAGCACGTATGACGGTCTTTCAATAGCATGGGCGGTTTGCGAATACATAACGGAAAAGATAAAGGCGAAAACGCTTTTTGCAACGCATTATCATGAGCTTACACGGCTTGAAAACGAAATAGACGGCGTAAAAAATTACAGTGTTGCCGTTAAAAAACGAGGCGATGACCTTACGTTTTTAAGACGTATCGTAGAGGGTGGTACGGACGACAGCTATGGTATAGAGGCGGCGAAGCTTGCGGGTGTTCCGCAGGCAGTCATAAAAAGGGCGCACAGTATACTCTCCGACCTTGAAGAGGGCAAAGTGAGCGAGGGTATGCAGGTTGTGAAGAATGACGTCAACAATCCGTTTACGGAGGAAAGAGGCTTTTCTTCTCTTATTTCCGATGAAATCACAAACGACCTTAAAAAGCTTGACGTAACAACTTTAACGCCCATAGAGGCATTAAATATTTTAAACGATTATGTAAAACGGGCAAAGGAATTGTAATAATGCCCGTATGAGAGGATTGATAAAATGTCCTTCAATTCCGAAATAAAAAAAGAATTAAGCGGTATATTTCCAAAGAAAGAATGCTGTGAGAAAGCTGTTTTATGCGTTTTTTATGCGCTTTTGTCAGAGGAAAAAAACGGCATTGTTTCTTTGAAAACAGAAAATATAAATATCGGACGTACCGTGATAAATCTCTCCAAAAAGCATTTGGGGATAGAGCTGTCTTTGAAAATCGGAGAAAACAAACGGCGCAAAAAACCCGTTATCACTGTAACGACAACAAATCCGTCCGACTGCGAAAAAATAAAAGAAATGCTGAAGCTGAAAAATGAAACGGCGAATATTTATTATTCAACCGTTGCGCCGATATTTACGATTAACGAGTGCTGCAAAAAAGCGGCTCTTTTTGCGGCTTTTATGGCGGCGGGTTTCGTAAACAGTCCGAAAAAATCATATCATCTGGAGCTTGTTACGCACAAAAAGCGTGTTTCGGAGGATTTGTGCGAAATAATGTTCGAGCTTTCGATGGAACCGAAAGTAACCATGCGCAAAAACAAGTATGTTATTTATATAAAAAACAACGAGGAAATCTGCGATTTTCTTTCCGTAATCGGCGCAAAACGTTCTCTTTTCCAATTTCATGAGGTGAAAATAGAAAAGGAACTCAAAAACAGGATAAACCGCAGCTTAAACTGTGAAAGCGCCAATCAGGATAAGGTTATTTCCGCAGGGCTTAAGCAGGTTAAAGCGATAGAAAAGCTTATAAAAACCAAAAAGCTTGAAACCTTAAGCGAGGATATGCAAAAAACAGCGTATCTAAGGCTTGACAATCCCGATTTAAGCTTATCGGAACTTGCAGATTTGGCGGATTTTTCGATTACAAAATCGGGTCTTAATCACCGATTGAAAAAGCTTGTAAGTTTAGCCGAATAATAATGTTTTTCGGAAAGGAATGAGCAAAAATGGATATTTACGGTTTTTTAAAGGAGCATGACGCAGTATCTTTTCATATGCCTGCTCATAAAAACCGCGTACCGTTTATATTTAACGATATTACGGAAATATACGGTGCGGATAATCTGCGAAACCCGACGGGAATCATAAAAAATTCGCAAAAACGTGCGGCGGAATTTTTGGGCGGCGACATGGCATATTATCTTGTAAACGGCGCTTCGTCGGGCTTGCTTGCATCCGCAATGTATTTGGGCGGCGGAGATATTGCCGTAGACAGAAACTGTCATGAATCGGTCATTTTGGGACTTGTGATGTCGGGCGGTTTTCCGCATTATATATATCCAAAAATAGACAAGGACTTTGATATTCCCGTGCCGATAACAAAAAATCCGTATCCGTATCCGCTCGTTTATACGGCAGTAACATACTACGGAAAAGCCGTAAAGGG
>ERZ779725.1786-NODE-1786-length-11231-cov-2.583482_pt1 | contig 11231 bp, 7 predicted proteins | sample MGYA00511890_ERZ779725 | MGnify/ENA primary metagenome ERZ779725 (study PRJEB29588, sample SAMEA2148549) | human gut metagenome | biome: human gut; feature: human-associated habitat; material: faeces | place: Denmark | collected 2008/2010 ...
GGTCGAAACCCGAAATCTCGTTTATTTGCAGTAATTTTGCATTCTGAAAACAATAACGGCAATCATCCGGTCTGTCGCCGGCGGAAATCAAAAATCCGCAGGAGGAAAGTCCGGGCAACACAGGACAGTCTCCTTCCGAAACGGAAGTTATCCGCGAGGGTAAGCAAACTGTAGAAGAAAACAACCGCCCTCCGCAAGGATGGTAAGGGTGAGAAGGCGGGGTAAGAGCCCACCGGGCGCATGGTGATGTGCGTGCCGTGCAGTCGAGACGTTGAAAGTTCGCGTAAACCGGCGTTTGAGGGTTGTCCGCCCGAAACTTCGTTACGCCGGAGGGTAGAACGATAACGCCTGCAGGCAACTGCGGGCTTAGATAAATGACAGACGGCGATTCGCGAGAGTCGCGCACAGAACTTGGCTTATAGGATAATTGCCGAACTCAAATGCGGCGCAAACTCTCTCTTACACTGGTTTGCGCCGCTTTGCTTTCCATGCCCGCCAACGACGCAACGCCGTCTTCATACACTTTCTCCGTTTCTGTTTATGCCATGCGCCGCAAAACATTCCGTCCCACTCTTTCGTCCTGCCTCAAAAAACGCAGCAGAGGTCCGAAAACAATCACGGCAATGTGCCGCCACGCATGCAAAATTTCCCTTTTTTGAACACACATTTTCACATGTGCAAAAAAACACATGGCTTATCGCGAAAAATACAAGGCACATATTTTAAAATAAGTGCCTTGTATTTTAAAATATATGCCTTATATTTTTTGCCTTTTCAAACATCTGAAAAACAACGACTTATGCACACCTTCCAAAATCCTCGTTATCGTCTGATTTTCAGTTGTTTGCGAATTTTTATGTCCGACTGCGTAATTTCGGTAAAACGTTGCAGCATTGCCATAACTAAATTCCGTTTCCGCACATCGGCATGAGCCTCATTGTTTGGGCTGCATCCGCGTACCCTATAGCCGTCATGCCGTAACCATATAAAGAAACCGTTGCACACCACGCCCGTTCGCATCGCCAAAGCATGTGGTTTTACGCCGCCGTCGCTTTTTTAACAGTACAAAAAAGCGGAATTGGCTTTTTATTCGTAACTTTACGCTTGTAAATTCGGGTGATTGGCACCATAAAGCAACTGTGTGCCCCCGCAATGTTTTATAAATCAAGAATAAAAAATGACACTATATAATGAATTACAAATGGAAATACACTCCTCCCTCACCCGAGGAAGAAGAAGCGGCGCGCAAGCTTGCAGAGGAGCTGGGCATTCACCCGATATTGGGACGGTTGCTGTTGAATCGCTGCATAACGACGCCGGCTGAAGCAAAGAAATTTTTCCACCCGCAACTTTCCGACCTCCACGACCCGTTTCTCATGAACGATATGCGTGAAGCCGTTGATGCTGTCAACCATGCCGTGGGACACAACGACCGTATTCTCGTTTTCGGCGATTACGATGTGGACGGTTGCACGGCTGTTACGGTGGTATACAAGTTTCTTAAAGCCTATTGCTCAAACATTGATTACTACATCCCCGACCGCTACGACGAAGGCTACGGACTGTCGAAACGCTGTATAGACTACGCTTTCGAAACGGGGGTGAAGCTGATGATAGTTCTCGATTGCGGCATAAAAGCAATCGAAGAAGTGGCTTATGCAAACTCGCGCGGGATAGGCGTAATAATTTGCGATCACCACGTTCCCGATGCCGAGCTGCCCGATGCCGTAGCCATACTCAATCCCAAGCGGAAGGATTCCACTTATCCCTATGCCCACCTGTGCGGATGCGGCGTGGGATTCAAACTCATGCAGGCTTTTGCACGCGACAACGGCATTGAGTTCAACAAACTCATATCCCTGCTTGACCTCTGTGCCATAAGCATTGCCAGCGATATAGTACCCGTTACGGGAGAAAACAGAATTCTTGCCTATCACGGGCTGCGCCGTTTGAACAGCAACCCTTCAATGGGCGTGGAAGCCATAATTGAGTTGTGCGGTCTCGAAGGCAAAGAGCTTACAATGAACGATATTGTGTTCAAAATCGGTCCGCGCATAAACGCCTCGGGACGTATGATGAACGGAAAAGAAACAGTGGCTCTGCTTACGGAACGCGAACACGACGCAGCCATGGAAAGGGCTAACAGAATAAACCTTTACAACGAGGCACGCAAGGACATTGACAAACAAATGACCGAAGAGGCAAACAAGATTGTGGACGGGATAGACAATCTTGACAATCTGCGCTCCCTCGTGGTATACGACCCCTCGTGGCACAAAGGCGTAGTGGGCATTGTGGCTTCACGACTCACCGAAGTCTACTATCGTCCCGCCGTGGTGCTGACCCTCTCCGACGGATTCGCCACAGGCAGTGCACGCTCCGTGGTTGGTTTCGACATATATAAGGCAGTGGAAAGCTGTCGCGACTTGTTGGAAAACTTCGGTGGGCATACCTATGCCGTGGGATTGACTTTGAAACCCGAAAACGTGAGTGCTTTCAAACATCGCTTCGAACAATACGTGGAAAGCAACATAAGCGAGGAACAAACCGAAGCAAGTCTTGACATATCAGCCATAATAGACTTCCGGGATATAACACAGAAATTCCGCAACGACATGAAGCGTTTCAATCCTTTCGGTCCCGGAAATCCCAAGCCCCTGTTTTGCACAAAACGTGTATACGACTATGGCACGAGTAAGGTGGTGGGACGCGAGCAGGAGCACATCAAGCTGGAACTTGTGGACAACAAGTCAAACAACATAGTAAACGGAATAGCTTTCGGACAGAGTTCGCAGGCAAGATACATAAAAACAAAACGCGCATTCGACATCTGCTATTCCATAGAAGAGAATGTACGCCGCCACGGCGAGTTGCAACTGCAAATAGAAGACATTCGTCCGGCAGCAGAATAGCACCGGACAATGCCGCAACAGAAAATGGGCGACATATTCAGCGAAACTCTCAAAGAATATTGGGGCTATGACGATTTTCGCGGCATTCAGCGCGAAATAATCGAAAGCATTGCCTTGGGACGAGACACGCTCGGACTCATGCCTACGGGAGGAGGAAAGTCCATAACCTTTCAAGTGCCCACCCTCGCAGGTTCCGGTCTTTGTCTTGTGGTAACTCCGCTCGTGGCTCTCATGAAAGACCAGGTAATGGCTCTGAGAAGACGCGGCATAAAAGCCACCGCCGTTTACAACGGAATGAAACAGGACGAAATAATCGCCGCTCTCGAAAACTGTATTCTCGGCGATTACAAATTCTTATACGTCTCGCCCGAACGACTTGCCTCGGAATATTTTTTGTGGAAGGCAAAGAAAATGCCCGTAAGCCTCATAACCGTGGACGAAGCCCACTGTATATCGCAATGGGGCTATGATTTCCGCCCGTCATACCTCAAGATAAACGAAATTCGCAAGATATTCCCCCAAGCACCGGTTCTTGCCCTCACCGCAACAGCCACAAATGACGTGGTGGAGGACATTCAGAAAAAACTGAACTTCAAAGAACCGAATGTGTTCCGCATGAGTTTCGAGCGAAAGAACCTCACATACGTTGTAAGGAACACCGAGGACAAACCGGGGGAACTGCTTCACATTCTAAAAAGCTACGGAGGCTCGGCAATAGTCTACACGCGAAACCGCCGCATGACCACGGAAGTGGCAAAGTATCTGAAAGAAAACAATATCACAGCCCTTAATTATCACGCAGGTCTGACACGGATTGACAAAGACCTGCGCCAAAAAAGCTGGAACGAGGGAGAAACAAGAGTTATGGTGGCAACCAATGCTTTCGGTATGGGCATTGACAAAGCCGATGTAAGGCTTGTGATACATATAGAGTGTCCCGATTCGCCCGAAGCATATTTTCAAGAAGCAGGGAGAGCCGGAAGAGACGGACTGCAAGCGTATGCCGTACTTCTGTACAACAAAAACGATCGAGTCAAGTTGCTTAGAAGAGTGTCGCAGACCTTTCCTCCCGTGTCCGTCATAAGAAAAGTTTACGACTACATGGCATACTTTTTTGAACTTGCCGTGGGAGACGGATACTATGTTTCATATAATTTCAACCTCACGCAATTCTGCACACAATATCACATGTTTCCCGAAGTAGTGGAAAGTTCGCTGCACATACTGACACGCGCGGGATATATACTGTACTCCGAAGAAGAAGACATAAAACCGCGAGTAGTATTCATGCTAAATCGCGACGAACTGTACAGAATAAACAACACTTCTCCTGAAAGCGAAAGCGTTATTCAGGCATTGCTTAGAAACTATGGCGGAATCTTTACCGATTACACTTTTATCGATGAGCAGGTATTGGCTGACTATTGTGGCATGTCGCGAGAACATATTGTTGAAATACTCAAAGGTCTGTCGCATCAGAGAATCATACATTTCATTCCCCATAAGCGCACTCCGCGTGTTACTTATCTGCAACGCCGCGTGCTATCTGAAGAACTCGTGATAAGCAATGAAGTTTACGAGCAAAGAAAAGAGGAATACATCACCCGAATAAAAACCATGATAGACTATTGTGAGGACGATGTATGCCATAGTCGTTTCCTGCTGAATTATTTTGACGAAAAAGACGCACGGGACTGCGGGAAATGCGAAATATGTCTGTTGCACAAACATCGCATTCCCGCAGCAAAAGCAACGGAACAAGCCTTCGCCGCAATAAGAACAATCTTAAGCAAACCGCACTTCGCCGCCGAAATAACCGTTCCCGGCATTCCGGCATCGGTCATTTCGGAAGTTTTGCAAAGAATGGTGCAAAACGGAGAAGTTACGATAGATAACGGACGTTACATCCTCCGCAATTAAGCTATTGCGCGAGCTGCTCCGCCTTGAATTTCATTTTATATTCCCCGGCTTTCAAGATTTCTTCCTTGTTTGCACCGCTCTTCATAGGCACATAAAGAGTAGCCGTTGTATTTGCCGGAACACTAACAGAGTATTCCACAACACTGCGTCTCTTGTTCCACGTCCACTTTGAGACAATTTCGCCGTAAGGAGTATTATGGCGTGCCTCAAACGAATCAAGTTTCTTTACAAAATTGGGACGCAATATAATATTCTTGAATCCCGGATTGTTTTCATCAGGGAAAATTCCTCCAAGAGCCTTATATGGCCATGCACCAATCTCTCCAAACATAATATGATTGTCGGAAATGTCCCGAGTAGCTTTCAAATCCCAATTCTCAAGTAGGGAAGTCGCACCGTTTACTACCCACCAGCCCCAAGAAGGATAGGTATCTTGAACAGCAACATTGTAAGCAATGTCGGCATAACCGTTTTCGCTCAAAGCATTAAGCACCGCTTTTGCGCCAAGTACCCCACAGTCTATATGACATCCCGCAGCTTTTACGCTTTCTGCGAGAGCGGAGGCTGCTTTTGCCCTAATATCTTCGGGAACTACGTTCCACATTAAAGGCATACTCTGTTCGGTTTGTGAACCTCCCGCATAAACGCCCGTATCTCGGTTAAGAAACTTATTGTTTATGGCATCGCGAATCTGTTGTGCCAATTTGGAGTAATGATCATGATCTTCCGCTTTGCCAAACAGTTTTGCAGCTTTGGCAAGTATCGTGGCATCGACATAAAAATAGATTGACGAAGATAGTTCTTTGTCGGAGCGCGTTTTTACCGGCACCCAATCGCCGCGTCCCCAGGAAGAAAGATGCGAAGGACTGTTGCGGTCAACATAATCCACGTATCGTTTTATATTATCATAACAATCGCGCAACGGACGTTCGTCGCCATAGAAAAGATAAAGATTCCACGGGATAATAGCTATGGTACTTGTCCAATCCAAACCGTTGTCCGTGCCATAGCCCCAACCATCGGTAGGAATAATATCGGGTAAAACACCATTAGGTTGCTGTTCGTCGCGATGATCTGCGAGCCATTTGTCATAAACCGTGAAACCGTCGTAATTATATAGCCCGGTTTCTATAGCCAAATGCCCGTCGCCCGTCCAACCGTTCTTTTCGCGCTGCGGACAATCGGTGGGATAGCCCATGAAATTGGAAATATAAGCCTGACGTGTGGCTGCAACTATTTTGTCAAGCAACGGATTCGAAGACTTAATGCTTCCCGCCGATGCCACATCGCTATGAGTGAAATGCGCAACCATATTGTTCTGCTCCATGTTTATCGGACGCGAGGCGGAAACCTGCACATATCGAAATCCCTTGTAACTGAACGAAGCCGTAAAGCAATCGTCGCCACCGCTAAGCGTCAGAATATCGGTTTGAAATGGTTCCGTGTTTTTGTCGCCGCGATAGTAAACGTCAATATTGCTCAAGTCCAGACTTCCGTCCTTATGCAGACGTTCTCCATGCGATATTCTCACCACCGTACCGCTGTCGCCGCGAAGTTTAACAGTTGTAACGCCCGCCATATTCTTTCCGAAGTCATATATATATGTCGAATCGTTCAACTTCTTCATTTCTTTTGCCGCTATGTCCTCCACAAAACGAATCGGTTCCATAGCCTGTGCGCTGACAATAGGTGCAGGAGCCTGACGAAGTCTTACACCGCCCCATTTCGAATCGTTATATTCCGGTGTATCCCAGCCTTGCAGTGAGTTTTTATTGAAATCGTAATGCTCGCCCGTATATATATTATTGTATACAAGCGGTCCGTCCGAAGACGAACGCCAGCTCAAATCCGTGGGAACGGTTGCCACACTGCCGTCATCGTATGTAATTCTCAAATCCATGCACATTGCAGGACGCTGTCGCCACGGGGCACGTTCAAAGTCCCATACGGCAAATGCCTGATGGTTATACCAGCCGTTTCCCAACACTACTCCCACAACGTTTATGCCTTCGTGAAGCAAAGATGTTACGTCAAAAGTTACATATTTGCAACGCCGGTCATAGCGGGTGTACACAGGGTCGAGAAAATGGTCGCCAACTTTTTTGCCGTTCACCGAAAGCGTGAAAAGCCCTCCCGCCGAAATATACGCCCGTGCCGTTTTCACATGTTTCTCCACGTTGAAAGTTTTTCTGAAATACGGTGCCGGCTTGTAATCACGGCTGTTATTGTCGCTTATCCACGACCCCTGCCAGTTTTTAACGCTCATCATGCCGGTTTCAAACCGTGCCACGGGCGACACATTGATTTTGCCGTCTTTCCCCACGGTTTCCACGCGCCAGAAATACGTTGTGAACGGTTTCAAAGGCTTTCCTGCATATACCACATTCTGTTTGTCAGTCTCCACAACGCCCGTGCTCCACACGCTTCCCTTTCCCGCAGCTGCCGCCACGCTGTCGGCGTCCACCACGAGCGCATAACTTTTCTGACTTTCGCCTAAAGCCTGCCAAGAAAGTCTCGGAGCGTTGTTGTCAATGCCGAGAGGCGAAACAAGATGTTCGGTCTTTAAGTTTTTTTGCGCCGTCAAACTCATTGCAGAAGCGCAAACCATCAATGCGTAAATTCTTATCTTCATGATATTTTACTTTCTAAAAACACAGATTTCCCAAACAGTTGCTCCTGTTTGATTTCTTTTCAGATTCTTTATTGGCAAAAATAACATTTCCACGGCAATTGACACGGCTGCACACCATACAAATTGCTTGTATTTTAGTATTTTTGCGTGGACAAGTAACACTTTTTCTTCTAAAACACAAATTATGAACTTACCCCGCCTTTTAACGATTGTTACAACCGTCTTCGGAATCCTCATGCTCGCATCCTGCCAGGATTCGGAGAATTGTGAAAAACCGCCCACGGATTCCGCTTTCAAAAAAAATACTTATTACGCCGTGCAGGATACTGCTAACGGATGGGAAGAGGGAATTTACTACAACGGTACTTTTCTTATGGCGCATGCCAACAAGAAAAAAGGCACGATTCTTTATTATCTTGACGATTCACAGTACAATTCGGACAAGGGTATCGTATTTGAGGTTGACCCCGAGGACAATCACATCCTGAAATTCGGAAGTTGGAGCAACATGGCGGACATTTGCGAGTCGGGCAACAAACTTACGCTTTTCGAAGCCGCTCGCGACGGCAAAAACGAGATAGACGCACGAACCGTTACCCTTACCACCGGGGATACCAAGACACTTGCCACCAAAGGCAATGCTTTGCCTGCTAAAGGCGTAGTGGAAGATTGGGCAACATCGATGATTAAAAAATTTCTTACCAAACAAATTCCACATCTTGACGACATTCTTACGGCTTACGAGTTCTCGAAACAGGTTCACGATGAGAAATGGGTGAAAGCTTCGCTCACTATTTTGACAACAGGTATCAGTATGATTGGCGGTCCTTCGGCTTCGGCGGCGACTTTACCCTTGTCAATGATGATAAGCGAGTATGAAGCACAGGTAAGCGAGGTTCAAAGATTCCTTTACGGGTATGCCGACATAAAGATAACGGACATAAAAAAGCGCGAAGACAGCGGATACAATGTTACGGTGGAAATAACGGGTGCTTCGTCCATTCCTGACAAAATTGTTCAGAACCACACAGAGCTTGGAGCATGTGTCCAGAAAACCTACACCAATAATGTTTATTGCGGAGTGCTTGCGCGCGATGTTTTAGACCCTTGGTACAATCGCACCGACGTTCGTTCGGGCGAAATTCTCGTTCAAAAAACCGACGATTACCGAACAGAATACACTCTTGTGGTTTATCCTACGGGCAACAACATAAAGCTGCGCCCCTACCTCATTTCCGATTTGGATTTTCTCGGAAAAGAAAGATTCAAGCTCAGTTGCGATTTCGTGAAACACGGTGAAACCGTGCCCTTGGTGGCTTCGGATGTGGATTTCACCTTTCGTCAGACACAGGCTACCTGTGATGCGGACTGGGATATGGACAATGGTTGCTACAAAGACAAGAAAATGAAATTCCAATTCGAGTTCACCGCCACGTGCAATGCCTATTCAAACCAAAACATAACAGCCTTGCGCGATTGGGGGCTTATTATCTATCGTTCAGGAAGGGTTTTCCACAAATTTTCAATGATTTCCGAAAGCGACAGTCAGGGTTCGGGAAACATAAAATCGGCTACGTCAACCCAAAACATCTATTTTGATGAAAACGAAATGTTTGTGGACTACAACAAGCTCACTGCCGTTACCGACGGAGACTATACGATAGGTTCCTACATTGATTATTACACGGACTTTAACCTTGCTGATTTGCAAACTGTCTATGGCGAGCCAGTGCCTATGGAGCTTAAATACGACGAAAAGCCTTCGTTTTCTTTCACAGCGGGTTCATGGTATCCTAGTAAAATAGAAAATTCGTGGTTTTCAGGAAGTACATTGAGCAATGTAAGCTCGATTGTTATTTTGAGTAAAATGCCCGGACTGCTGTTTATAAAAAGCTCTACATTCAAAAAGAGCGGGAGCGGATGGAATAGTAATTGCGACTTATGGTTGGACTTCAAAACAATAACGCCATGGAAAAATGGAACATTGCCGTGGAATTTACAGGAAGGCAAACATCTCGGATATTTTGCATTCTCCGACATAAGTCTCATAGAAAACGGTGCGCTTGATTTAGTAGTTGAGCTTGTGCTTGAAGAAACGGGAAGAAAGATTAAATCCACCAACAAAATTTCAATCAAACCCTATTACGAAAAAAATCCCGATGGGGAAAAATACCTCAGTGGCATTGAAACAGTGCTTAAATAGCATGCGGCGCGGGCAACGCCCCGCAGTTTTCGCACACTGCGGCTCTTTAGCATAAACATGTGCATACAGAATACGCCCCTGCAACGGCAGCGCGGAATTTACTCCCGAGACTTCAGCCTGTTGCAGGGGCGTATTCTGTATTCTATGCTTTGTTTCTGCATCAAGCCCCCAAGAACCGGCGGCTGCCGGGGACATACGACAACAGTTTTGCGGTGATTGTGCAGCACACGAATGTCAGCAACGCTATGCAGGGTATTGCCAAATAAACGGGAACAATGGGATTTGCCTGATTTCCGTTTACAAAGAACACCGCAATGGGAGCAAGGAAAAACATGTGCATGAGATATATGCCGAAGGAGAGTTTGGAAATTCCCGTGATCAGCTTGCACGATTTGTTTGCTCCTATGCAGGTGAAAATCAAAAAGAGTCCGAAAGTGGCGCAAAGCACGTTGGGCGTGCAAAACTCCCAAGCCCACTCGAGAATAGGCGTATCGATAAGCACTCCCGGCACACCTTTCCACCAAAACGACCATGCCGTGAAACCGGCTCCCGCAAGAAAGCACACAGTTCCCACAGTCAGACGTTTCTTCACCGTCCAGCGTATGTGGAAACGCACGAAATGAGCCATGACAAGGTAACCTATGAAACCCGAACAGTACCAAAGCATGTGATAGCAGTTCCAGAAACATTCACCCCACAATTCGGGAGCCACAAACTTGTGAAGCCACGGCATGAACGTGGAAAAAGCAAAAATCCCAAGGAATATGAGCTCGTCCTTTGCCGAAGCCTTTTCAAGCCATGGCGAAATGACCGGCATAATAAGGTAAAGACTGATGAGAGGATACATAAACCACAAATGCCCTGCCATTGAAGGGAAATTGAGAGGCAGGTTTTTCAGGTCGGCAACCGACTGTTCCCACGTCATACCGCCCCATGCCAGCGGCAAAAGGCAATAGAGCACCGCAAAAAACACGAACGGCGGAAGTATGCGCAGGAAACGATGTTTATAGAACCCCGCCATTGTTGCGCCCGGCTTCATGGGCACAAGCAGAAAAGCCGAAACCATCATGAAAAGCGGCACACAGGTTCGCGCCACACCGCCGTCGTAAAACGCAACCCAGAAACGGTTGGCATCGTTAGCCAGCATGGAAACATTGCCGGCAAGTCCCGAAGCATCGGCAGCATAAAAATTTTCGCTCGAATGCACGAGCATCACCAAAAAGCACGCCACAACGCGCAAATAGTCCACAAATACCAGTCTTTCTTTATTCTCCATTAATTTTCATGTTAAATTGTTAGTTTCAAAGATGCACAAAAACGTTTTTGGTATGCAAAAAATATTTTTGGCTAAATTATTTATAAAAAACGAGAAAGCGAGCCGAGCCGGAACAAAAAAAAATTTTTCATGACTTTTTAACCAAAACTCCCCGAGAGCGGCAAAATCCACGCCCGAAAATGCATATTTTTCCATTCTTGTAAGTTATTGAAAATCAGATACCATTTTTCGTCAAAAATATAAGGCATATATTTTGAAATAAGTGCCTTGTATTTTAAAATATATGGC
>ERZ779725.1801-NODE-1801-length-11160-cov-7.852139_pt1 | contig 11160 bp, 8 predicted proteins | sample MGYA00511890_ERZ779725 | MGnify/ENA primary metagenome ERZ779725 (study PRJEB29588, sample SAMEA2148549) | human gut metagenome | biome: human gut; feature: human-associated habitat; material: faeces | place: Denmark | collected 2008/2010 ...
TAAAAATATAAATAATTAATAATCATTTTTTGTGTCCACTTTGGGGAACTGCTACATTTTTTCTGAGATTACGACAGAATTCTCGATTTAAGCCCCTAAAAGTCCTTAGGAAAATGTGATGATTTAACAGAAAAGTCCTTAGGAAAATGTGATAAATATACTTAAAAGTCCTTAGGAAAATGTGATTTTACTTGCGTAATTCACTGTTTATTAGTATCTTTGCCAAAACATAATTTTTAGCGTATGGAAAGACTACTTATATCCCAATTGTTAAAATGGAAAGACAGCCACGGAAGGAAGCCACTCATACTGGAAGGTGCAAGACAAGTCGGCAAGACTTGGCTACTGAAAGAATTTGGGCGCAAGTACTTCAAAGACGTATGTTACATCAACTTCGAACAGAGTGATGTACTCGAAGAGATATTTGCTGGCGACTTATCACCACAACGCATTATAGAACAGCTCTCTATATATAATGGTAAGATGATAATACCCGAGGAAACTCTTATTATCTTCGATGAAGTACAAGAAATGCCAAGAGCACTCACCTCTTTGAAGTATTTCTGCGAAGAGGCACCAGAGTATGCCATCTGCTGCGCAGGCTCATTGCTAGGCATAGCCCTGCACGAAGGCACATCCTTCCCTGTAGGAAAGACAGATTTCCTGCATCTATATCCCATGTCCTTTAAAGAGTTTCTGATAGCAAACGGGGAGAACATGCTGGTAGACTATATCGATAAAGGAAACAGAAACCTGGGAGCATTCGAGGCTCGCCTCACAGATTATCTGAAAAAATACATGATAATAGGAGGTATGCCTGCTGTTGTAGCAGAGTGGCTGCGCAGCAAAGACTACAACAAGGTAAACCGCATCCAGCAGGAACTGATAGCAGCCTACCAGAAAGACTTCTCCAAACATGCTCCAAAGTATATGGTCGAGAAAATCCGTTATGTATGGAACAGCATCCCTTCGCAACTGGCGAAGGAAAACAAGAAGTTTGTCTATGGACTGGTGAGAGAGGGAGCAAGAGCACGGGAATATGAGGATGCCATCATGTGGCTTTCTGATGCAGGTGAAATCATCAGAACCAACAATGTCAGCAAGCCCGAAATCCCAATTTCAGCCTATGCTGATCTCAAATCGTTTAAGGTATTCTTACTGGATGTAGGTCTGTTGAGGGCAATGAGCAAGATTTCGCCGAAAGTAATATTAGAGGGAAGCAGAATCTTTGAAGAATTTAAGGGAGCGTTGACAGAACAGTATGTCTGTCAGGAACTTCAGAACTTTACAGAAACTCTGGAAACCAATTATTATTGGTCTTCTTCAGCCACTGCAGAGGTTGACTTCCTTATTTCCGACGGCTTGGATGTATATCCACTGGAAGCAAAGGCAGGAGTAACCATGAATGCCAAGAGTTTGAAACTGTATCGGGAAAGATATTCACCCAAATGGTCGGTTCGCACCAGTCTCTTGCCATACGAGAGAAATAACAGTTCAAAAACCATCAACATCCCCCTCTATATGCTCTTTGTTCTAGACAAAGAATTAAAGGCAGAACTTTCAAATGTGGTTTAAGTACGGGCTGAAGGCCCAGAAGCTCCTAGCCCAGGGCATCGCCCTGGGTATAGTAGCAGTCAGCAAGGCGCCCTGTAAGTTTTTGACAAAACTGCCGCTTTCGCTTGTTTTTCATAAGCAAAAGTGTATAAAAACCGCATATTTATAACAAAATATCGAGCAAAGTGCAACTTTTCTAGAAAAAAGTTTGGTTATTTCCTAAAAAATGCTTAATTTTGCAGCCGATTAAAAATATTATTAAAATTTAGTGAAGTTTGAGATACTTCCTTATATATAATAAGGTATGGCAACATACCCCTACCAGTTCGGGATAAGAGTTGGAGACAAGAAATGAGCCCCCACGCTCAATAAAAGTTGGGAGGATATGTAGTGAGAAAGAAATATAAAACATTATATATTTATTAATTAATTAAACGAGAGAGATTTATGGAAAAAAGACTCATGACGTTTATTGCCTGCCTCTTCCTTAGTTTAGGAATGGCGTTGGCGCAAACTCAAGTTTCCGGTAAAGTAACCTCTGCAGAGGATGGTGAACCAGTCATTGGTGCATCTATCAAAGTAGCAGGTACCAATACCGGTACAGTTACCGATGTTGATGGTAACTTCTCATTGAATGTTCCAGCTGGTGCAAAGTTGGAAGTAACATACCTCGGCATGTTGCCTCAGACTGTAAAGGCTGGACAAAAGATGAAGATTGTATTGGAAGCGGATAACAAGACTCTTGACGAGGTTGTGGTTACCGCAATGGGTATCTCCCGAGACAAGAAAGCCCTCGGTTATGCATCACAGAAATTAGGTTCTGAAGATCTGAACATTGCTGGTACTAGCTCTTTGGCTAGCGCTATGCAGGGTAAGTTGACCGGTGTTGATATCCGTCAGTCTTCTGGTGCTCCTGGTGCATCTTCTCAGATTGTCATCCGTGGTGCCCGTTCATTCTCTGGCGACAACACCCCTCTCTATGTCGTAGATGGTATGCCTATCGCTTCTTCTGCAGACTATGATACAGGTGCCTCTGTTACTGGTGCAGATAAAGCAAATCGTTCTATCGATATTAACCCTGATGACATCGAGAGCATCGACGTATTGAAGGGTCAGGCTGCTTCTGCCCTTTATGGTATCCGTGCATCTAATGGCGTCATCATCATTACCACCAAGCGTGGTAAGGCAAATGGTGGTCGCCCTCAGATTACATTCTCTACCGACTTGAGTGCTCAGACTGTCAGCAAGAAGTTTGATCGTCAGGATATTTATGCCCAGGGTAATGGCATAAATGCTTATAACCCATCATCATCTATGAATTGGGGTCCTAAGATTGCTGATCTGGCAAACGATGCTACTTATGGTGGCAATACCGACAATGCTTATACTCAGAAGTATGGCAAGCACGAGGGTATGTACTACAACCCTAAGTATGCAGCAGCAGGTCTTGACGGTTGGGCTACTCCACAGATTTATGACAATGTAGGTGATTTCTTCGATACTGGTTTTACCCAGAACTCAAACTTGAGTATTTCCCAGAAGAATGGCAACTTGGCTTATTCTTTCGGTATCGGTGACACTTATCAGAAAGGTATCATCCCTTCTACAGGTATGATGCGTACTACCGCCCGTGGTGCTGTTGATTTCGAAATCAACAAACAGTGGAAGACTGGTTTCTCTGCCAACTACAGCTCTACCAAGATTACATCTGCTCCAGGTGCCAACGACGGTATTATGAACGTGGTTTATTCTGCTCCTTCTGAGTACAATCTGAAGGGCACTCCTACCCATGCACCAAACGACCCTACAAATCAGATCTTGTTCCGTTCTACCTCATTCAATAACCCATATTGGTGGAAGGACAACAATGAATTCAGCCAGCGCACCAACCGTGTATTCGGTAATGCTTATCTTGAGTATCGTCCTAACTTCGGCTGGGATACAGAGCGTTACAACCTGGTAATCCGTGAGCAGGCTGGTCTTGATGTTTACACCACTAACAATAGTGATGTATATGAAAAGGGTTCTGCACAGAATGAAGGTGGTGAGATTGAAAACTATGGTGTTCAGCACAATATCTTCAACAACCTCTTCACTGCCAACTTCACAGCTAAGTTGGGTGCTGACAATGCGTGGGATTTCGGTGCATTGCTCGGTTCTGAGTTCAATCATGACTATCAGCGTGTCTGGGATTACGATGGAACCAACTTCCTGTTCTATGGTCAGCCTACTATGACCAATACCACTGTTAAGCCAGTAACAGAGGAATATCAGGCTCAGGAGCGTACCGTAGGTTTCTTCGGTCAGTTGTCTTTGAGCTATGCTAATCAGGTTTATCTGACTGTGACAGGTCGTAACGATATCGTTTCTACTATGCCACGCAACAACCGTAGCTTCTTCTATCCATCTGTATCACTCGGCTGGATTTTCACAGAGCTTCCAGCATTGAAGAATAATCACATCCTCTCTTATGGTAAGCTCCGTGCTTCATTCGCTCAGGTAGGTCAGGCAGGTCACTACTATGCTAACTATTACTATGTTCCAGGTTATGGTAGCGGTATGTATGGTATCACTCCTATCAGTTATGCTATCAACGGCGTAAGTTCTTATGTGCCTTACTACGTGAAATATGACCCTAATCTGAAGCCACAGAACACCGTGAACTGGGAGTTTGGTGCAGACTTGAACTTCTTCGACAATCGTGTTCGTCTGGAATATACAGCCAGCTATCAGGATATCAAGGATCAGATTTTCGATGTTCCTACAGCAGGTTCTACAGGTTATCAGTACCTCCGTACCAATGCCGGTGAGATGACCACATGGTCTCATGAGTTTGCCATCAACGCAAGCATCATCCAGACTAAGGATTGGGATTTGGATCTTGGTGTAAACTTCACCAAGCTAACCAACAAGGTTAAGTCTTTGGCTAATGGCGTAGAGAGTATCATGCTGGGTGGTTTCGTTGAGCCACAGATACGTGCCCAGGCAGGTTATACCTATCCAAATATCTATGGTGTAGCATTCCAGCGCGATGAGCAGGGCCGCCTCTTGCTTCAGGAGGGTCTTCCTATCGGTACTGCCGCTAGCCAGAACCTGGGTGAGTGTACACCTGATTTCAATATGGGCTTCAACCTGAAGGCTCGCTGGAAGCGCTTGTCTTTGAGTGCAACCATGGATTGGCAGAAGGGTGGCAAGATGTATAACGGTACACTCTTGACTTTGAATTATTTCGGTGCAACCAAGGAGTCTATTCCATACCACGAGGGTACTATGGTAGCTGAGGGTATTGATATTGCAACAGGTGAACCAAACAAGGTTGAGGTAAGCAAGCAGGATTACTGGATGGCTTACAATAACGTGACTGAGGCAGGTATCTACGACCGTAGCTTCCTGAAGCTCCGCGATGTAACCTTGAGTTACCAGCTTCCAAAGTTTGCTGGCATCGACATCGCTGTATATGGTTTCGCACGCAACGTGCTCCTCTGGTCTAAGATGAAGGATCTGGATCCTGAGTCTTCTCAAGGTAATGGTAATATGAGTGGTGCTTTCGAGCGTTTCTCTCTGCCAAATACTTCAAGCTTCGGTGGTGGTTTCAAGATTACATTCTAATCGGCGGACCCACCTCGGAATCATTTAAAGTATCAATATTAATAAAGGATAAAACAATGATGAATTTTAAGAATATATTTGGCATCTTGGCTATCTCTGCAGTTTCTATGATGACTGTATCTTGCTCAGAGGATATCATGGACAGAATCAACAAAGACAAGGCTCACCCAGGTGAAAGCGTTGTTTCTGCCAAATTCCAGCTCACAGATGCCATCGTTTCTAGTGTTTTCACTACCAACACAGGTAACTTCGCCTGGTATGTTGCTTCTTATACAGAGCAAATCCTGGGTACAGGTAACAACCAGCTTAAGAATGCAGAGCTCCGCAGCATCAATGAGACTGCTGCTGCTTCTACTTTCGATAATGAGTGGAACGGTACTTATCTTAACCTCAACAACATTCAGCAGATGATTGCTAAGTGTGAAGAGGGTAGCAATAGCGCCGGACAGCTTGATATCAAGGCTATGGGTCAGATTTTGGCAGCTTACGATTGGGGAATTATGACCGATTTGTTTGGTAACATTCCTTGCTCTGAGGCTTTCAAGGTATCTGCTCCTAAGCTCGATACTCAGGAAGATATTTACAAGCACATTCTGGAATTGCTGGATGCTGCAAAGGGTAACTTGGATCAGGCTATTGCCGGCAATATGAAGAATGCGGGGGCCTTCGATGTCTTGTTCAATGGCAACTTGACTCAGTGGCGTGGTCTTGCTCATGCCTTGAAGGCTCGCTATCTCTTGCATGAGGTAGGTCGTGCTACCGACAAGAATGCACAGTATGCTCAGATTCTGGAAGAGATTCTGCAAGAGGCTAATGCTGCTGTAGCTGATGGCTTCAATGGTGCAAACCTGAATATCTTCGATGGCAACAACCAGATTGATGCATGGTCTGCTTACTGGGTTAGCCGTGAGTATAGTGCTTCATCCAAGACTGTTAATGACTTGATGGTAGCTCGTCAGGACCCACGTGAGGCTATCTATAATTATAATGGTGCAGACTACTATGGTGCTCCTGCTGAGTTGGGCTTGATGACTCCTGGTGACAAGGAAGCAGCCGGTGCTACCAGTGCTACCAATTTTCCTCTCTGGTTCTGGAATGGTGTGAACGAGGTTAAGATTCCTAGCCATTTGATGAGCAAGTCAGAGCTTTACTTCATTATCGCAGAGGTAAAGGCTCGCTTGGGTCAGAATGCCAAGGATGATTTCGAGACTGCAGTCAAGGCTTCTCTTGCTGACTATGCTACTGTAGGTGCTACTGAGTTCAGTGCTGAGGATGTTGCTGCTTATCTTGCTGGCGAGACTGCTGCTAAGTTTGCTGCAAATCCATTGAGCGAGATTTTGGTTCAGAAGTATATCGCCCAGACTCGTGACGAGCAGTTGGAGACCTTCAACGATATGCGCCGCTGCAAGTATCTTGATGGCAGCTATCCTGTAGCAATGACCAATCCTAACAATACTCAGGCAGGTCAGAACCGTTTGCCACTTCGTTTGCCTTATGGTTCAAGCGATGTTCTTTCAAACCCTAACGTGAAGGAAGCTTTCGGTTCAGGAAATGATGCCGGTAAGTATATCTTTACCGAAAATGTATGGTGGGCTGGTGGTAGCCGCTAATACAAAAATATAAAAACAACAAAAGGTGTATCTTTCTTGTCCATCTAGGGGACTTTTAAGATACACCTTTTTAGATAATTACAAATCCATAAGCAATGAATTTTCTATCGAAACTTTCTTTATATGACATCTTGGCGATGATTGTACCAGGATTCATTATCCTTTTATGGGGATTATCTATGTGTAAATTGTCATGGATGCCAAATACTTTTGAAGTTGACAATTCTATAATCTGGGCAATTTGTCTTATTGCTGCTTACCTTATCGGCATTATAAACCATGTACTAACATCACGAATATGGAATAAGACAAGAAATAGCCATGACTTTTTAGCTGAGACTTTACAGAATACAAAAAAAGAGATAAAAGACTATAAATACCTTCCTCAAAAAGAATATTCTTACACGAAGCAGTTACATGTTACCATTCCTTGCATTTATTTGCTAGCAGCTATTGTTGTTGCTTGCTTTTTACAAGCTAGCAGCATTAAGTACATCTATATTCCGGAATTGCTTTCGTTGGCAGCATTCAGCTTTCTCTTATATTTTAGTTTTAAGGGAATAGATCCATCGGTAGCTCCAAGTAAAGAAAATCACGAAATTTTAAATCGATATTACGAAGCCTATTATTACGCAAGCAAGAATGGATACAATAATGACGTTTCAATTATTGAAGGACAAGTAGCATTTATGCAAAGTATGATTATACCGATTTCATTATTTCTTATTTTGCCCAAAAGCTTATATCCATATATGCCTTATCCTGAATTCATCTGTATATTGAAAGGACTTTTGCTGCTGTTATGTATTGTGTTGATACTAGTTATACCTAACAGAGTTAAGAAGATCCATTACCTTATATGGTGCAATTTTGAATATCTCAAAAGGCTACCAGACGTAGCCCCCTAAAAAGGAGTTAAAACGCCTAGTATTATCAATAATTCCATTCTGATATACTAGGGAAAAGATAAACCCAACCTTTAAAGTCAAAGTTGCACCCTTGCCGCCCCATCACTGGTCAGACAAGGAAGCGACTTGCCTTTTATAATCCTCATTCTCAAACATTTTTCAATAATTCCTTGGAACTTTCAGAAGAAAAGCGTATCTTTGCAGAAAAAAGAAACGATGCCAACAATATTTATATTTTTCGGATTCAGATTCATGTTTTATTCTAATGATCATGAACCAATTCATGTCCATGTTATCAAGGATGGAAATGAAGCAAAATACAATGTATCCCCTCTGACCCAGATTTATAACCATGGATTCAAAAAGCATGATATTGCTTTGATAGAATCTATTATTTCTGAGAATGAGGCGGTCATTATAGATAGATGGAAAGAGTATTTTAATCAAAAATAAGATATTATGGAGCAATATAGAGTAAATCGCGTTTGGGTTGACGATGCCCATATTTGGGCAGAAACCCAAAATGGCTGGAAGGCTAACTATCCGTTCAGCCGTTGGAGCCGTCTTGCTAACGCCACACCTGCCCAGCGTAAGGCTTTCGTATTGAGCAGATATGGTATCCATTGGCCTGAATTAGACGAAGATTTATGCTTTGAAGGACTATTCGCAGATGCTGGTATATACAAACCGTCAAATGAAGAAGATACTATTTATTATCAAGCATAATAAAAGATTTTTTTGCAACAGAAGGATAAGTGAATCATTAAAATAAGGAGGTAGAATATGGACAACGTGAATCTTTCATCAGAAGCATTACTCTCCAATCAGGGAGATATGACTTCATTTAGATATAGCAATAGTAATATCCAATTTCGTACTCCAAAATGCCTCAAACGATACACAAAGGTCAAGGAATGGGATAATGAATATATTGTTTGTATAGGGCATTCTTGCTATTGGGCAGGTAACAAACCTGACCTCCCAGTTATCCCTTGCTTTACAAGCAAAAAGTGGTAGTTTTACCACTTTTCGTCACTTTCCCATTTTCTCGTTCCCAAAAAATGACATAAATGGGCTCAGGAGAGATTGTCTATACACGGACAATCTCCCCTGAACCGAAATACTATAAATGAATTGTGACTTTGTAATCACTGCATGTAGATCGAAAGATCAAACAATAGAGGTCGTCGAAAATTTTCTTTTTATCTCTCTCAAACATTTTCGACCTGTATGGTTGAAATAGTTTTATATCTCCTCGCAAGCCACCATTTCAGCTCCGCGGTAGATAACCACCAGTTTGTGGAGCTTTGTAGTCTTTACTGCCTCTCTGACCATATCACTGTCCGCATAGCGAGAGATTTGAACTGAAGCTTCCTCGAAGAGCTTTTTCACTTGCTCATCTGTGGTTTGGCTCTTGCAATATTTCAACTCGATGATATATGAATCTACCATGTCCTTGTAGATGTCACAGAGCGGAGAGAGGAAGATGTCGGCATAGCCGCCGTCATTGTCCAGCTCAGAGATAGGGCGATAGAACTTGTTCTGGCTTGTCATCGCCAAGGTGAAGCCATGCACGAAAGCCTCTCCCTTCTGCTTGTCTCGCTGGGAGGAGTACTTCTTCAGGCAGTCGGCGATATACTCAAAGTATGGCTTGTATTCTCCATGATAAGCCAGTTTGCTCTCCAGTTTACCCTTGCTATATCTATCGTATACCAAGTCATTCTCCTTATAGGTGTCGAGCAGGTAGGTGTACATCTGGTCTCGCACCACCTCATTCGGGATGATGAACTTGGTCTCACCATCATAAGTTCCGTCTATCGTCACCATACCGAAATAGAACAGCAGGCTGAGGAAGTTGTCTGGGTCGTTGATTCGCTCGGCAGGGAAGTTCTCGTTGAGCGTGCCTATCACGAATCCCTGGGTTACCAACTGCTGGATGATGCTGGCATCGTGGGCAAACTCCTTGTCGTGGCGGATGAGCATTCGCATCTTGTCATAGTCGATACGGATGTTGGGCTCTACCATGGAGTCGGGGATGTCGTACTCATTATCTATATAGTTACTAATGAAATTGAGTACCATCACGGAGTTGTACATCGTGGTCTTGCCATAGCTCTTGACGGCAAAGCAATAGTTGTCGTACCAAGGCTTCATCACCTTGATCAGCTCATCGGTGGTGTGATTGAACGGCAGGACGCTGCGGTAATAATCCAGCATCTCTCTCACTTCTTCTTCCGTGAAGCCCGTCATCTCATTGAATTTTGGGCTTAGGGAGTAGTTGGTTCCGATGTTGAATCCGCTGGTCAGGTCGTCCATGGTCACAGGGCTTACTCCCGTGACGAACACTCTGCCCAGAGTATTGCCAGCCGCACCCTTGATGGTGTTGAAGAACTGGCGCAAGTATCCCTCTCCGTGGGTCTGGTTGCGATACCTCATAAGATGCTCCTCATGGGCGAGAATCATGTTGGTGAAGTTGTCGTACTCATCGATGAAGAGATAAATCTTCTTCCCCACCTCCTGGCATTTCTGGCAAAGAAACCTCAACTTGGATACCGCATCAGGCTCCTGTTGCAATCCTTCCTTGGTACCAGCAGGAAGAATATGTGCATAGATGTCGCAGAAGAAATTGAATACAAGGCGACAATGGTTGTCCAGTCCATCCTTATAATCATCCAATCCTGCTGCCACTTCGGCAAAATTGAGGTGGATGATGAGATATGTATTATGCTCTGGTGTAGGATTCTGCCCGATGTATAGCTTGCCAAAGATTTCATCAAACTTGTCTTTCTTGTTGATGTCATAGTAATTCTCAAGCATGGAGAGGGTAAGTGTCTTGCCGAAACGGCGAGGGCGAATGAAGAAGAAATACTTGTTGGATTCTTCTATTTGCTCTATGAAAGGAGTCTTGTCCACATAGTAACAATCCTCTTTTATGACATCCTCAAAATTCTGCATGCCGTATGGTATGCGCTTGCGATAAATGCGCTTTGGTCTTACTATCATAACTCAGTTTGATTATTCGTTTTTGAATCTGATGGCAAAGATAATACTTTATCTCCTAATCTCCAAAACTTTCCCGAAAAACTTCTAACACGATGCAGCAAAAATTACGTCCCGACGTAGTATTTCCTACGTCCCAACGTAGCTACAGATACGTTCCGACGTAATTTTTCGAAAAGATCTTTGGTATATTCCATTTTAATTCTTCTATAAAAACTCCAGCAGTTATAGGTGCCGTTATAGATTTAGGTTATTGTTTCGATTTATGCCTCTACTTAAAATTTATGGCACATGTGCCACTTTTTTTAAGTGCAAAGATATGCGAAAGTAGAGTTCTAACCAAAAATTTTTAGATTTATTATACTAAAAAGGTGTGCGCACTAGCCGCTCTATCCTTAGATTATAGGGCATTCTTGCTATTGGACAGGTAACAAACCTGACCTCCCAGTTATCCCTTGCTTTACAAGCAAAAAGTGGTA
>ERZ779725.1802-NODE-1802-length-11157-cov-2.900649_pt1 | contig 11157 bp, 9 predicted proteins | sample MGYA00511890_ERZ779725 | MGnify/ENA primary metagenome ERZ779725 (study PRJEB29588, sample SAMEA2148549) | human gut metagenome | biome: human gut; feature: human-associated habitat; material: faeces | place: Denmark | collected 2008/2010 ...
GGGCCAATCACATTTGCTGTCAGGTCAATGAAAATGAGCAGAACGCCCGGCGTGATCCCCCACCCGGCTCTCGCCAGATACGCGCCCGCCAGAAAAGTCCCTAGTTGTGCCGTTACACCGGCAACGCCGCCAAGTGCGCCAATGACCGTGCTGAGCTTACGCTTTTCGCATTTGGCCTGTTCCGAGTCCAGGCTGCTTTGCCCGAGCAGTTCAAGGATCGAATCCTCTGCCCGAAAGCTCTTTACCACGGAAAAGCCGCTGAGACTGTCTTTCAGTGCCGCTATAAACCTGCCGTTTTTATCAGATACATTCCGTTCCGCTTCCTTCATGCGGTTCCCGGCAAGCAGGGAGGCCCCGACCGGCAGAATAAAAAAAGCACAGGCCACGGCGGTCATAACAGGACTGTACACTAGCATCATGACAAGCGAGCCAATCAGCTTTGCCGCGTTTGTAAGCAGGCTGAACCGTTTTTCGAGATAATCGCGCTCAATAGTTGCTGCATCATTGGAAAAAGCAGAGATGTAATCAGAAGTATTTTCCTTGCTGAAGGAAGCAATGCTTTTTCTGGTTAGCTGCTGGAACGCATAGTCCTTATATTGCTGCATCGCTTTTTTTAGAAAGCCGGGCATGGACGCATAGTTCATGCCCTTGAACAGGATAATCAGCAATACGATCCACATTGTAAGCAACGCGAGCACGGGAAGCTCCAACGCCCCCAGAACACCTGAAACGGCATCGATCATCTGCTGCATCACCCACGCAATGCCGATATTGAGCGCTCCAGTCAACATACACGAAAGCGAGGCAGCAAGAAAGGCAATGTGATTCCCCCGGTAAAACTGCGAAATATATGCCCTGCGCCGCGATCTGCGCTTACGGTTCTGCTTCATTCTCAATCTCATCCCATAAATCTGTAAGCTCCGGGTCATGTTCCTCCTGTATCGCGGTCAGAAATCCAGCCATCGCAGTTTCTCCCATGCTGTCATACGCCGACGTATGTTCGTCCGGCATTACAAAACGAAGCCGGTTCAGTGCGTAATTGGGCTCTGCATCGAAGCGGAGCGCGATCTGCTTTGCCTGCCTGAGCGTCTTTCCGGCTTCTTTTTTCAGACCGGTATACAGCTGCATTTCTGCCAGCAGAGCAAGGTAAACCACTTCGGTTCGATTTAAGAAGCACGTCTGATTGGGATACTGCAAGTTCCGAATACCATCGAGAATCCAATTCAGCATCTCGATCGCAGCAGGGTACTTCTTTTGTCGGACATAAACGTTCAGATATCCATCTGCGATTTGGATCTGATGGAGCACGGAGTCAATCAAAGCGTCTGACAGATATGGGATGGCTTCGTCGAGCTGATTGCTGATGGCCAGCAGATTCCCAATCTGCGCATGATTGATGCGCATGGGATTATGTGCCTTGAGCAGATTGATCGCCTGATTCCGTTGATCCAGCTCCGCATATAGCTGCGCGATTTGTATCTGGATGGACAATGCGCTGATATTGTCATCCGTATTCTGACCGACCAATAAAACAGAGTGACGCAGCAGTTCCAATGCCCTTTTAGACCATTCCCGATTGTGTTGTGCCGTACCCGCTGTCCAATATACACGTGCGCTATAGTAAATGATTTCAAACTGATTTGGATACCGCCGAACCAGCTTCTCAACCTCCGTCAGGGTATCTGCCGCTGGATTCTGACGAGCAGCGGCCTTTAGGCACTCTGCTATGTGTGCGCAGTCCCTGCTGCGAACCTTGTAATCAAGAAGCGCATCTACAGAAGTTCCAAACAGATCGGCCATCTCAACAAGAAGCCGCACCTCCGGCGTGGAACGGCCATTTTCCCACTTATAAACCGCACCCGTGGTAACCCCAAGCGCTTCTGCTAATTTCTCCTGCGTCATGTCTGCTTCTTTCCGGAATTTCCGCAGTGTATCTGCACATCCTGTTTCCATAGCGCCCCTCCCATTGGCTGTGACTATTATAGCACCGCAAACAGGATGCCGGAATGCACAAATCACACATTTATCAATATGTTTTTTTTGACTGCACGTAAAGGTTATGCTTATAATACAGTTTCCCTTCAAAGCTGAAGGGGGGATGCGTTTCTTTCGTTGTACTAAAATGAGATTCCTTTGAATGTACAGTAACTTTCAATTTCTGTTGATAAATCATCAAAAATTATGTCTTTTTCTTTCGCGGCGCGAATGGAGAGCGTAAACAATCTAAAACAGAACCGCCTAAACCCACGCGAATAAATTTCTGCGTCCGAAATATTTTCTATAATGCGTGCAACTATATTGGTCCAGTATCGATTATTTGTTATAAAACAATCAACATGTGGATCAACGAAGCTATATGAGTACATTGGATGATAGTGGTCTAAGATTTCCTGTTCCTCCGGTGTTGCTCGACACATTTTTTTGGGGAAAAGTAATCCGCTTGATTTCATTTCACTCGCTATAGGAGTACCATGAATAACACCAAGTTCGTTGGTAAATATATGAAAGTATTCGTCGCTTTTTTCTATGGCTCGTGTTTTTTTGATGAATTCATAGCTTTCAAGTAATTCATCAAAAGTTGTATATGCATCGACGAGAATATAGTTTATGTTGTATCTTAATCCTACTGCTTCTACAATTTGAATTGCGTTAATACTGTCTTGCACATAAATTCCTTTTTTCCATCTGTCTAGCATGGACTGAGAACCAGATTCAATTCCCATATTAACATGGTATAGCCCGACAGATTTCAACGCAGAAAGCAAATCACGGGTGGCATCCGTCACACGAATTTCCATGTTAAAACGAATAGGGATATTTCTTTTCTTCAACTCATCAACAAACATATATGCTCGCTCATTTCCGTGTTTCGATCCGCCAATGAAATTGTCATCTGTAAATGAAAAATAGGTAATACGTTTTGCCTTGTAAAGATACTCCATTTCATCTGCAATATTTTCCACACTCCGCTCTCGACGAAGGCGATGATAAAAGGCACTAATATCACAATATACGCAGCGAAATGGACAACCTCTGGAAGTTGAAATACTTACGCCTGACATTTGAGAACTGTCATTCATCTGTAGAAGCGGGGGTTTTTCATCTCCACGTCGTGTAGGGTAGGGAAGTTTATCAAGTTCAGGCCATATTGCGGATGAGTATGTGCTGATGATTTCATGCCCCTTCTTGTAATAAAACCCTTGAATTTGATAATCAAAATAGCCACCCGACAAGGCTTTCATCAATTCAACTGTTGTAATTTCACCATCCCCATTTGCAATGGCATCAATGTCTAACTCGGAAATTATCTCATGTCGTAGCATTACGGCTTGATGACCGCCAATACAAATGAATCCCCGATATCCGATCTCTCTCAACTTTTTTACAAGTTTTACTGTTGAGGGTATGGTCGTAAAAAAATTACATGATATTCCAATGTAAATACTCTCTGTCATGTCACGGAACCATTTCGAATTTAAAAAAAGATCTTCAATGGTGAGTCCGTTTGCAACACAGTTGATAATGTATCCATTAAATTCGGATTGGAGTGATGCGTTGATGTAGCCCAAGCCCAAACAGTCATCACTTGCAATTTTGCTATATTTTCCAAGGCCTGGTGGGTTGATCAGTACATATGTATTTTTCATCTTTGTCACTCCAAATTAAATATCTCGCGCAAATGCCAGAGATATTTTTCTACAACCTGATGCTGTTTCGTGCAATAATCTGTACAGTTTGATTTTGCTGAAATACAACCGCCGCCGCACAGCAAGGCAATGCTACAATCTTTGCATTCCACACGATTTTCTGCATGCAAAATGTTGCTATAAACATACGGCTCATTACCGCAGACTATACCAAATGTAGGGAAGTATTGAAACATTGCGTATTGGCATTGGCCTAATAATTCCATACACGGGTACACATAGCCATCTGGTGAAAAAACATAGTAATTCTCTCGGTTTGCATCACATCTTCTAAATGCAGGAAGTCGTATTTTTTCTGGCTCAGCAATAGCGCCTACCAGATAGCCTAGCAACGGCAATTGACATTTATCCAACACATTGAGCCGTTCCAATTCGATTGCCAAATCAGCTTCATCTAACGTATTAGGGTCGTTAACGTTATCGCTATTTGTGATAGGAGCAAAATAGAAATCGAAATTGTCGAAATAGCATAGTTGAGAGTTCATAAAATAATCTGTGAGCTCTTCGATTTCGTTAATGTTATTCCGAGAAATGTTAATTCTTACAAACACAAGGATCCCCATGCGTAGCAACGACAAAATATTCTCCATGACCAAATCAAAAGTCCCGCAACCATCAACAGTAAACTTCATATTATCATGGTACTCTTTTGTGCCATCGATGGATATCTGTATCGATTTAATTAAATCATGATTTTCGCGAAGCAATGTGGCAACATGAACATCTTTAATTGTTGTTCCATTAGTTGTTATGTCACAAGAAAATCCATGTTTTCGCGCATATTGAAGTATCTTTTTGTTTATTTCTGTATTTTCAGGCAGTAGCGGTTCTCCACCAAAGAACGAGATGTGCCCGGCACGATTGTTATGAACACTTCTCTGTGTCATAAAATCAAATATTGCATTCAAAGAGTTTTCGTCAAGGTGATGATTTCTTCTGCACTTTCCTTTTTCATAACAATACGAACAGAAAAGATTGCAGTTTAGAGTTGGACAGATTACATATGTGTCGCTGTCTTCCAAGGCTGTGCTTGTGTAGTCTATGTACCGCTTAAAAATAGCATCGGCAAGCGCATCCTCATCCATTAGAATATACTTAGCTTCCTCTAGAGAAGATCTATCTGATTTCCCCAGATTTGGATCGTCAATATTTCTTTTCTTCAAAAATGTAGCAATCTGAGACGTTACAATATCTAGACTTCCGGTATACCCATTAAAAACGAGGTTTTGTTTTTTATCTGTTGTGTGGATTACAAGTTTAGAACAAATATTCATTATATCCTCCATGTCTATCAGTGAAGTAGTGTAGTCCACGGCCAAGCATATTTTATTTAGTTAACGGTTAAAAATGTAAAACGGCATATTGGGAGTGGGCTTAGTTAGGGACGTTGATAGACTCGGTCTTCTTCAGACAGCAAGCCATTGCGCAGGCACCAGTGAAAGGCTTCAGCCACTTGGCGGAAATGAGTTGTTTCATGATATTTCTCCTTTTAAACTTAAACCACGCCTCGGTCGTGGACTACACGCGAATACATCAATAGGGGGAAAACGGGGTAGCTGTCGCTCATTACACATATCTATTATAAAAATACAGAACTATATGTTCTCACCGAAATTATAATTATAAGTATTCCAAAAGGCCATGCCGTAATTGGAAAATTTTCTTTTCCAGTTGCGGCATGGCCTTTTTTTTCGATAAATTATAGCATTAGGTCATTCTATTAAAGGAGCGACCTTCCATGAAATCCAAAATAATAAAAAAGCTTCTAATCATTTGTCTCGTTTTAAGTTTTTTTACGAGTCAAAGCATCGCACATTACAAAGCAAAACATCCTGTTAGCCAGGGTAACTTACTGATTGTAACGTTGTGTGATGGGCCTGATGGAGTAATGCTTCAATAGGTTTCGTTAGGAAAATTGTTCAAGATGAAACTTGAATATAGTGTTATTGCATCCGTTTTTTCCATGATAAGCGCAAAACTACGCGCTTGCTTTGCTGAAAGAATAGCTGCTTCCTTGTCTCCATGGCGTTTTCTGCGGACAAGTGCCCAAGCTCTGTTATATAGTAATCCATCCATAAAGGAACACCGTCCTGTATTCCGAGCAATCCGGATTCCCAGATCTGCTATTTCAATACACTCATCATATCTTGATGAACAACCTAAATACTTTGACAGATTATATAAAATCAAAGGTTGCGTTCTTAACACTTCCTCTGGATTCATCATATGATTTTCATAATACTGTTTTAAATGAGATAGGATACCAATTGCGGGTTCGTAATTTCCCATCTGGGCATAGCATACGGCAATATTATTCAATATGAGTATTTCCTCGAATGACAGTATTCGTGGGAACTTACTAATTTCATATTTGGGGCAGGTCAACCTTATTGCGCCTTCGAGAATTTTCAGGCGTTCCTCTGGACGATATGCCGTTGAATCTGATAATGTTCTGCACAAAATAATGAATTGAATCTCAATCTGAATCGGCTTCTCGATATAACGCTCATACTCAATGAGAAGATTCTGTGCAGTTTCTAATTGGTTTAAAATGATTGCTTGTCTGATTTGAAACTTCAATTCGTGAAGACGAAACTGCTTCTCATCCACATAGACATCCAACATCGTGTCTGAATAACCAAGCCTCTGGATTAACATTTCAAAATGTTCCCTTGTTGGCATACGTTCTCCATTTTCAATTCGTGAGAGTGTTGGTACTGAACATATACCATCTGCAAGATCCTCTTGGGTATATCCAAGTTCTTCTCTTCGATGTTTAATCATAAAACCGAACTGAAAAATTGGCATATGCGTCTCCTAAATATGTTACTAGATCCATTGCGGAAAGTATAGAAATTGGTACATACGGAGTTTTATGTGTATTCTCGTTTTGTATCTTCAAATTGTAACATACAACGCAAAACCTGATTAGCTAGATTCAACTGTCGGTCAGACATCTGTTCTAATACTTTAAGTGTTTCATAATATCGTTGTTGTTCACCAATACCGGTCAAAAGATAATCTGCACTAATATTTAGTGCGGCAGAAATTCGGTTCAGAGTGTCAGAACCTAAACAAGTTTTACCTTTTTCTGCTTTGTTGTATTGTTGATGCGCAATGCCCGCCAATTCAGCAACCTGTTCTTGCGTTAAGCCCAATTCTTTCCGTCGAATGACCATACGCTTACCCATTTTAGCAGCTAATTCAGGATTGCTTCTTGGCATAACAACAACTCCTACCACCATATTGTTTTCACCTCTTTATTATATTTCATCATTATGTTGAATTTTATGCCTTAAAGATCAATTATTGCACGGAATTTTATACTCTTTAGATTTATAATTGCGCTGGTCGTTCAATCATAAATGAATTTCATTGTCCACACAAACACACATTCTCTATTATTGAAAGGACGGTCACGAGTGAATAACTATTATTTTACTTCAGAATCAGTCACAGAAGGGCATCCAGACAAGCTGTGCGATCAAATCGCTGATCGGATTTTGGACGAACTGCTTGCAAAAGATCCTCTTAGCCGATGTGCTTGTGAAGTTGCTGCAGAGCGTGACGCCATACACATTATGGGTGAGATTACTACACAGGCAGCAATTGATTACAAAGCTTGCGCCAGATCTGTAATTGGAGATATAGGCTACACAGACCCTCAATATGGATTTACTAATGGATGTAAAATCAGTTGCTCTCTGCATCAGCAATCTATCGATATCGCGATGGGCGTGGATTCGGCAGCTGATGATGCAAATGAACTCGGTGCAGGTGATCAGGGGATGATGTTTGGCTACGCTTGTGATGAAACTGAAAGTTGTATGCCGCTTGCAATTTACCTTGCGAATGCACTGACCAAACATCTTGCACAACTTAGAAAAAATAATGTTCTACGATACTTGAGGCCAGACGGAAAATCTCAAATAACCGTAGAGTATGAGAAGGATATCCCCAAGCGTGTTGATACAGTTGTCATCGCTACACAACACGATCCTCATATAAACCTCTGTGTCCTTCGCAAGGACATAGAGGAAAAGCTTATTCATGCAGTTGTTCCTGCAAAATTTCTGGACAATAACACTAAGATATACATAAATCCTACAGGTCGATTTGCTTTAGGCGGGCCTGCTGCAGATACTGGGCTTACAGGCAGAAAAATAATTGCGGACACTTATGGTGGATACGCTCGACACGGAGGCGGGGCTTTTTCAGGAAAAGATCCTACTAAGGTTGATCGAAGCGCTGCATACATGGCTAGATATGTTGCCAAGCATATCATAACTGCTGGGTTAGCCAAAAAATGCGAAATCCAGCTTGGGTATGCTATAGGTATTGCAAATCCTGTTTCAGTTTACATCAACACCTTTGGAACTGGCGCAGTAAGTGATGACTCTCTCGTCAAGTGGATTGGAGCAAACATTGATTTACGTCCAAGTGCAATTATTAAAGTATTGCAACTTCGTACCCCAATCTATGCAGCCACAGCAGCATACGGACATTTTGGACGAGCAGAATTTCCATGGGAGAAAATTGATAACGCGCTAATCAGCTCCTTAAAATCTTTATTATAAACAACAGTGGAGGCTGTTTCACGAAGAAGTAGTCCCCAAAAGATACAAAGCTTGGCCTTGGCGGCAAGGCTGGTTTTGACATAGTGTGCAAAGCATGGGCACTAGCCGAATGGGATGTTATCTCATGGCGGCACATAGACAAGGGCTGGGGGGAGTTTGGATGGAAGCGTCAAATTTCACCACGACTTGTCCATGTCTCGTCTCCATGAGATAAGTGTTCTCTCATGGAGTGGACGGACTTCAACAAGTACGAAGAATAACAGAACGGCAGGCTCAAACAGAGAGCCTGCCATAAATGTTTTCTAGGGCGAGCGCATAGGAACGACGATTCCACTCGGATTAGACTCCGAGAGAAGTTGGCGCGTAAGAGAGCCACACTTTCAGGTTTGACGCTTACGCTTGAATCTTATGAGTGTTCAAACTCTAAAGCACCCGAAACTGAAGTCGGCCTCATTTCGTGCGCTCAAAAGCTGGGCGGTAAGAAAACCCGCGCAAAGCTTTTGAGGTATATTACCGTCAAATGTTTTCTGAATATTCTCTTTCTTTTATCACGGCGTTGTACTTTGCTCTCCAGCGCAAAACACTGGAGGCGCGAACATTATGGGAACCCGTATGATATACGATCCGGCGCAGAACGACATAGCCGCGCAACGAGGGCGAAAGCAGCTTAATTGTATTTTCAATTTGTCGAATGGCCTTGGGTAAATCAGAGCCTTTTAACTCAATGTAATAGGAAGTCTTAGGTGTGGATTCGTCGTTAAGCAGGAGAAAGTCGCACCGTTCTTCCCCCGGGCCTTTGAAAATCTCTCCATCGACCTTGAAGTGCCGAATAGATTGACGGTTGATATTTTTTCCAACGTGCTTACAGCCATTTTCAGAAGACGGAAATACTGGATGATTGCCTTCACGGAAAGGCGTATAGTCATTTATATTGTAAGACATCATTTGTCTCCCTCAGAATAGAGAAAACCAAGCAGGTAATCGCTTATGTCATTGATTTCAACAGAGGCTCCATCGATCAGTTCGTTTTTGATCAACCGCAAGTTGTCCTCATCGGAAATACCATTCGCTAGTTCACCATTGCGGATATAGGAGGCGTTCGGATTCTCTGCCACAGCCGTTTACGAAGTTTCTTTGACACTTCTTTTTGATAACTCTCTGCAACCTGTCCTGCCATCAGAAGATAATTAAAGGTCCCGAGGACGTAGGGACTGTGAGTTGTAACGAGAACCGAATTCCCGCTGTCAGCCACCAGAGAAAGTGTTTCGCTGATACGCCGCTGAGATTCTGGATAAAGATGCGACTCCGGCTCCTCAATGATCAGAAAAATCTTTTTCTCTTCTGACAGATAGTAAAAGAGAAGGTTAAATACCCACACGACTTCCTGCTGGCCGGAGGAGGCAAGATTGATCTTCACATAACGGTCATCCGAGAGATACAGCCGTTCTTCTCCATCTACGTATCGATAGGTGCTATTCATAATCTCTTTCGCCTGATCCATGAGAATGTTGAGAGCAGGGCGGATCCGTTCATATTTCTTAGACTGTGTGGGATCGTCTTTCATGTGTTTGGCGATCCCATCCATTCCGTGGGCGAACGCCGGTTTAAGACGGAGGATTAATTCCGTATATCTCTTTGTAACATAGTCAATATTCCGCAGTTGCGAATCTTCCAACGAGGTAAAAATATAATTTAGTTGTGTGCTCAGCAGCGTGAGAAGGTTACGTCCGGCCGGAATAAAGACAGGTTCAAACGGATCATTAAAAAGTTCATTCAACTTTTTTTCTTCATATTCTTTCTGAGCCGGAGTAATATTGGTGAAAATATGTGTTCCCAAGGCTGCTAAATAGCTTTCAATAGACTTGCTGAAGTCGACTACAATATAATTTCGGGAAGGATCGCTGCAATCGTCTTCCAAAGATACGGTGATGGCAACACTGCGACTGTATTGGTATTCCATCTTCATATCAGACGGCATAATCCACGATGTTCCAAAAAGTTGTAAAAATTTGTCCTTCATTCGTTGCTTCAGGACGATGCGCCAAGCTGAAGAACCTTCTCCCGTGACTGCCTGTGGCCCTCCCTGCATCATAATGTTGAGGATATCCTGTTTGACTGACCGAAAGAAATAAACTGCTTTTGCCACTGTGCTTTTTCCATTAGCCTGTGGCCCTGTTAAAATTGTAAAATTGGCAAGCGTCAGCCGACAATCATTGATTGGGCCGATTTTATGAAGGTGCAGTTCATGACCCATTAATGTAATTCCTCCATTAGTCTATACGCTGATAGTAGTATATCTTTTTTTCTACGATAAATCAAGTAATGCTATGCGTATCTTCTCCAGTGAAAATATTTGTTTAACCATAATTGCTCCCCGTCGGTGTCAATGATGATTAAGCTGTACGACTATCCGGATTGTTAGACATTTATTGGCAGATACTATATGCAGTGCCCCAATTTCTCTTATTGCATTTAATCTACTGGCGTGCCATTTTATTTCGGTCTACTGTTTTATGGATCAGTAACAGTATATTCTAAAGATTATATGTTTTTGATAATACCATCGGGATATGTCCACTGTATTGCGCAAATTCACTTGCTAACTGTTGAAGCGCAAAATATACTTCTTGAGCAGCTTCCTGCTTTTTGATTTATTCCACCAAAAACGAATCAGTATGTTTTCCACAAGGCTGCATTATCAAGCGTGCGCTATATTTTTGTGTCTCTGGACAGCAGAGTATTGACACAACATTGGCACGGTTTTGCTCTTTCGGCGCAAATCCATATATGCTATACTGAAGATGCTCAAAAGCATATAAAAACTGAATCTTGTTGCGAGCAGACGCCTGTACTGGGCGTCTGCTTTTTGCATC
>ERZ779725.1804-NODE-1804-length-11151-cov-4.895908_pt1 | contig 11151 bp, 11 predicted proteins | sample MGYA00511890_ERZ779725 | MGnify/ENA primary metagenome ERZ779725 (study PRJEB29588, sample SAMEA2148549) | human gut metagenome | biome: human gut; feature: human-associated habitat; material: faeces | place: Denmark | collected 2008/2010 ...
TTGACGTGAAGAAAGGCGGTGACAGCCAATGACCGCTATCTTGGAAAAGCTGACTCTCTATTGGGCATATCCCTTTGTCCGCTATGCGCTCATTGTCGGTGTGCTGATCGCGCTTTGCTCCTCCCTGCTGGGCGTGACGCTGGTGCTGAAGCGGTTTTCCTTCATTGGTGACGGTCTGTCCCATGTGGCGTTCGGCGCAATGGCGATTGCCGCCGTGCTGCAGATCACCAACAAAATGCCCCTTGTAATGGTCATTACCATCCTCAGCGCCGTGCTGCTCCTGCGCACCGGGCAGAATACGAAAATCAAGGGCGACGCCGCCATCGCCATGATCTCTGTCGGTTCTTTGGCAATCGGATACCTATTGATGAATATTTTTTCAACTTCATCCAACCTTTCGGGCGATGTGTGCAGCACGCTGTTCGGCTCCACCTCCATTCTGACGCTGTCCCCCGTAGAGGTATGGCTGTGCGTGGGAATGTCGGTGCTGGTCGTGGCGGTGTTCATCCTATTCTACAATAAGATCTTCGCCGTGACCTTTGACGAGAGCTTTGCAAGGGCGACCGGCACGAGGGCGGGGCTTTACAATCTGCTGATCGCCGTCGTCGTTGCGGTCATCATCGTGCTGGCGATGAACCTTGTGGGTTCCCTGCTGATCTCCGCACTGGTGATCTTCCCGGCGCTGTCCGCCATGCGGATGTTCAAGAGCTTTCGCAGCGTGACCATCTGCGCGGCAGTCCTTTCGGTTTTCTGTGCGCTGCTCGGTATTCTGGCGTCCATTCTCGCCGGTACGCCGGTAGGCTCCACCATCGTCGCCGTTCAGATCGGCGCTTTCGGTCTGTCATGGCTGGCAGGCACGGTATTGGGATGTGTTCGCAGATGAAAAAACTATTTTGCCTGCTGTTGGCGGCTCTGCTGCTCTGCACTCTCGCCGCCTGCGGCCATGAGGATACCGCGCAAAAGCCCGCTGCGGAGGATGCAGAAGGTACCTCCGCGGTCGACATTGACCTGACCGCACTCAGCGGCATCATGGTCTATTCCGAGGTCAACAGTATGATCTCCTTCCCAGATAACTACATCGGAAAAACCGTCAAAATGCAGGGACAGTTCACCATATACCAGGCCACCGACGAAAACGGTGCTTTTATCCCGGACAAAATGTTCTTTGCCTGCATGATCGCCGATGCCACCGCCTGCTGCGCACAGGGGCTGGAGTTTGCCCTCGCCGGAGAGCCTGTCTATCCCGATGATTATCCGGAGCTGGGGGCGGAGATCACCGTGGTGGGTACGTTTGAATGGTACGAGGAGGACGGCTGCCGGTACTACCGGCTGGGAAGCGCATCGTTTGTAAACTGAGGCAGCGTGGGCTGCATCAACCGGAAATTCCGTGCCGCGTTTCGATTACGATATAAGCAACAGTCCCCCGGACAATGAAACGTCCGGGGGACTGCTGCTTATCGTTAGATGTCCATTGTCAAGAGGTATGCGGCACCCGTTGCCCCATCGTATACGCACAGGGAAACATTTGTGTATGCGCTCGTTCCCGGGTTTCGATCCACCATTTTCCAGTAGCCGTCCGTGATCGGGGGCAGCTCCGCATAGGCGGAAAGGCTCTCCAGAAAGTTCTCAGCCGCTTCGGGGAGGGGAAAGCGTTCCCATTGCAGGAACGCCTGACGCACGTCCTCCCCAACGGTCAGCTTATATAGTGCTATTCCCTCATAAGGAAACCCTTCGTAGTTATTGAAGAGTTCCTCAAGCACACAGTCTTTCTTATCAATATGCAAGCCAAAGTCCCGAATAAACTGCGCCTTGGGATCGCCAGGGCGATTTGACCCGCACGACACCAGAAGCATTCCGATACACACGAGAGCCATAACGCATATTAGCTTTTTCATGGTTTACTCCTTGTATATCACTCCTTAATTGGAGGGTACTTACACTTACCATCATAAGGATATTCTAATACAACAGAGTTTTCTCGTCAATAATAGTCAATGTCATTCTAACATTCGTGCATTTGCCCGCTTTGGCTCAATGGCAAAAGGTGTTCACTGTACCTCGCTGGGCTTTGTACCGACCTCCACAACGTTATCGCAGCAGCTCTCGATCAGTTCCCTGTCGTGGGTGATCACGAGAATGGTTCTGCCGTTCCGTGCTTCGCTTCTCAGCCTTTCCGCAACGAGGCGCATATTCTGCCCGTCAAGTCCGCTGGTAGGCTCATCGAGTATCAATATCCTGCGTCCGGAAAAGATGGCGCAGGCTATGGCAAGGCGCTGCTTCTGCCCGCCGGACAGGGCAGACGGGTGCGCGTCCCTGTACTCGTAAAGGCCAAGCTCGTTGAGCAGGTTCCTTGCATGGCTCTTGCTTTCTTCTGTCAATTCGGTATTCAGCAGCAGCTCCTCCGCCACGCTTGCCGTAAAAAACTGCGTTGACGTGTCGTTGCCGCAGTAATAGATCTCCTTGCGCCGGACTGCCGCTCTTGCCTTTTTCCCATCTATCAGGATATGTCCCCTTGTCTGCCTTGCCAGCCCGCAGAGGATCTGCGCAAGGGTGGTTTTCCCCGCGCCGTTTTGCCCCGTTATGGCGGTCACACTGCCCTCTGGAACGGACAGCGAAATATCCTCAAAAATAACTTCTTTGCGTATTCTTTTCGAGAGCCCTGCTGTCTTCAAGACGGCAGGGCTTTCGTCCAATACGGAGGGAGCGGGAAGGCTCTTTCCCTCGTGCGGAGAGCGCAGACCCATGCCTAAGATGTCTGCTTCTGGCAGAAGGAGCAAATCCTCCGGTGTATACTCGGCCGCTATTCTGCCGTCCCGCAGATACAAAAAGCGGTCTGCGATCCCCATCAGCCAGTCGATCCGATGCTCCGCGATGAGCAGGGTAAAGCCCTGTGCCTTGAGCTGCCGAAGGGTCTGCGCAAGCTGCCGCGTCCCGGCGGCATCGAGGTTGGCCGTCGGCTCGTCGCACACAAAGACCTTTGGCTTCATGGCATATACGGACGCAATGGCCGCCCGCTGCTTTTCTCCGCTTGAGAGGATGTCAACTGCCCTGTCTTTCAAATGGGACAGCTGCAACGCCTCTATGGCGGCGTCCGTTCTCTCCCGTATCTCCCTGGCGGACAGTCCGTAATTCTCGCAGGGAAAGGCGACCTCTCCGGCAAGCTCGGAGGAAAAGAACTGGCTTTTGGGGTCCTGAAAAACGCTTCCCACCAAACGCCCGATCTCCCATGTGGAAAGCCTTGATATGTCCTTGCCGTCTATCCTCACGCTTCCGCTGAAGGCTCCGGGGTAATAGGACGGCGCAAGCCCGTTGACAAGCCTTGTCACGGTGGTCTTGCCGCAGCCGGAAAGCCCCGTCAGCACGACGCATTCGCCGCTTTTTACCGAAAGGGAAATGTCCTGCACGCCTCTGTCTGAGTTTTCGTATTGAAAAGAAGCGCGTGTAAGCTCGATCATGCCATGCTCCTTTCCAAAACCAAATAGGAAGCCGTGACTATCGCACATGCGGCTGCCGCGATGTGATCCCGCGCCCCGATCCTTTTCTCATAATAGCTGCCGCGCACGCCCGGACGCTCCGCGCCCCTCGCGACGGCGGAAACGGAAAGCTGATCGGCAAGCTGCAACACCCGAAGAAGAAACGGAACCAGCACATACTCCATGCTCTGCACGGGATGCGCGAGCAGCTGCCCCGCCGCGGTAAGACCTCGGTTTTTCATGGACCTGCCTACGCCTTTCAGCTCCGTCCGCATGGTGGGGAAGAAGCGAAAGACCACAAGAAGCCCGAGAATGAACGGGGTGGGCATACGGAGGCGGGATAAAAACGCGGAGAGCATTCCCGGCGGCGTGGTGATCAGATCCCATGACACCAGAAAGATCGGTGACAGATTCCAGAACATCAGAACATAAAACTCCGAAAAGACCGGCATGCGCAGCCCGTGGAAGCGGATACCGTACAGCAGCAGCGCCAGCAGCAGATAAAAGCAGCCATAGGACGCGGCAAGGCGGAAGTTCCGCTGTAAGACGAGATAAAGGAGCGCCCCGCCGGTCAGGATGCAGGTGAGCAGCACATTCCCGCCGATGGTTACTCCGGCAAAGACGCACAGCAGCGCCCACAGCTTGACCGGCACCGCAAAGGATGCGTCCGCTCTCATAGAACGCCGGCCTTCTTAAAATGCCTGCGGATCAGCCGACTGCCCACCATGCAGCCTAAAAAGCCCATCAGCGTCGTAAACAGCAGAATAAAGGCCAGCCAGCTGGGAGAGGTGTAGTAACGCACATAGGAATCGATGTAGCTCTGCTCCATACCGCTTGCCAGCGCAAAATCGTAGTAGGTGTCCCAGAAGAACCAGATGGGCAGCAGATTGACCCCATTGTACAGCAGGCTTGCCGCCGTCCAGGCGGCGGTCAGCCGTTTCGGCTTTTGGCAGGAGCCTTCCTTCCAGAGAATCGCCTCGCAGAGGATTCCCACGAGAACGTAATAAGGAAGCAAGAACCAGTTGCCCATCAGCAGGAAAATCACGCCGAGGATCGTCATATAGATCAGCGTCACAAAACGCTTTCCGATCCGGCTGACCATGAGCATATAGACCGGCGCGCAGAGGAACATAGTGATCCCCACGGACAGCACCATGCTGACAAAGTCGTTGGCCATGCAGACCATATTGATAACGAGCTGGATCACGATCAGTACTGCCGAAAGCAGCACTGTGGTGATCACATCCCTGACAGACCATTTATTTGTTTCTTTCATAAACGCCTCCTTGTTTTCGGCACTTCGTTTTCCAGTATTGCACTTGGAATCCTGTTTATCTCAGCACTTTCTACGCCGTCCACTCCATGCTCTCGCTCTGGAGCTGTGCCATGTGGCGGAACAGGCCGTTCTTTTTCAGCAGCTCCGCGGGAGAGCCCATCTCAACCACGCGGCCGCCGGAGAGCAGGACGATCTGGTCGGCGTTCATGACGGTACGCATGCGGTGCGCGATGATGAGCACCGTCTTATCCTTGATCAATCCGGACAGCGCCGCCTGCACCGCCGTCTCGTTTTCCACGTCCAGCGAGGCCGTGGCCTCGTCCAGCAAAATCACCGGCGCGTCCTTCAAGATGGCGCGGGCAATGGAAATGCGCTGCCGCTCGCCGCCAGAGAGACGGGCGCCGTTTTCCCCGATCAGGGTATGGTAGCCCTCCGGCAGCTTGGATACAAAGGCGTCGCACTGCGCCGCCTTCGCCGCCGCCAGCACCTCCTCGTCGGTGGCGTCCCGCTTGCCGAGGCGGATGTTTTCCATTACGGTATCGGCAAACAGCACCACATCCTGAAATACGATGGCGTAGTTTTTCAAAAGTGCCTCGCCGTCCACCGTGGACACGTCCACGCCGCCCAGCCGCACCGTTCCCTCCGCCGGATCCCAGAAGCGGGCTGCCAACTTGGCTGCCGTGGATTTGCCGCCGCCGGAGGGGCCCACCAGCGCCGTCACCTGCCCCTGCTTCGCCGTAAAGGAAACGTCTCTTAGCACGTCCTCTTTTTCCCGGTAGGCAAAGGTCACATGCTCAAAGCGGATGTCGTAGCCATCGGGATCATATTCGGTCATACCGGTCATGCGCTTTTCGTTCTCGATCTCCTGCATACGCTCGATGCGCACCTCGCAGGCGAAAACCGCGGCCATGTTGGCAAACATGGAGCCGATGGGGTCATATACCCGGGTGGCGGCGATAAGGAACATCAGAAACGGGATCAGCGCCAGGTCGCCGCGGCTCATCAGCGTTACCCCCGTGAGGACGGTGGTGGCGATGCCCAGCTTTAGGAAAGACTGTGCCGCCGTGACTACGGAGCCTGTGAACAGCTCGCCCCGGATGGTGTCCTGCTCCGCCTCGTCCAGCCTGCGGTTCAGATCGGCGATATACCGCGCCTTCTGGTTGCACGCCTTGATCTCCGGCGCGCACTCCAGCACCTCCTGCATGGCGTCGGTGGCCGCGCGGCGGGTGACGAGCCCCTTCTTTATATGCCGCTTTTCCATGCGCCGGGAGAGATAGACCATCAGCAGCGACGCGGGCACCACCCACAAAAGAGCCAGTGCCATCCGCCAGTCGTAAAGCAGCATGCCTGCGGAAATCAGCGCCGTGGAGATGAGCGCGCCGTGCATGGCGGGGTAAAAGTGGGAGAAGGCCTTTTCCAGCGTCTCCGTATCCCCCATGATGGTGGTGGTCAGGTCGGTCAGGTCACGGTTTCCGAAGAAGGACAGCGGGAGCTGGCGCAGCACCTCCGCCAGCCGGATGCGTCGGTTGGCGCTTTCCCGGTAGGTGGCTTCGTATAGGGCTTTGTACTGGATCAGAAAGGTCACAAAGAGCGCGGCGAGGGCAAGGACGCCCGCGACCAGAAAGCGCGTAAGCCCCGCCCTTGGGTCGGTGCCGTTTGTCAGTGCCTCTACGATGCCGGAGAGTGCCGTGGCCAGCACGCCCACCGGCAGCATTTTGCTGATGTTGACCAGTACGGACCAGAACACGGCGGACACATAGTCCCTTGCGCCCTTCTCTGTCATGGCGTATTTTTTGCGGATGCGTTCGATCATGCGGCACCTCCTACCTTCCACTGCGCGGCCTTTTGGTATTCCTCCCACATAGCGGCGTATACGCCGCCCTTTTCAAGAAGCTCGTCGTGCTTTCCTTCCTCGGCGATCTCACCGTCCCGGATGACGAGGATGCGGTCCATGTTCCGCACCGTGGACAGGCGGTGGGCGATCATCAGCACGGTCTTTCCCTTCATTAGCGCCTCGAAGGCCTTTTGTATCTTCGCCTCGTTCTCGGGATCTGCAAAGGAGCTGGCCTCATCCAGCACCACGATGGGCGCGTCCTTTAAGATCGCCCTCGCCAGCGCGATGCGCTGCATCTCGCCGCCGGAGAGGTACACGCCCTTGGCGCCGATCACAGCGTCCAGCCCGCCCGGCGTCTTTTCCAGAATATCGCCGCACTGGGCAAGCTGCGCCGCGTGTAATATCTCCGCCTCGGTGGCGTCCGGCCGAGCGGCGCGGATGTTGTCGCGGATGCTTTTCTTAAACAGGCGCACCTCCTGAAAGACGAAGGAGATCTGCTCCATCAGCTCCGCGGTGGGGATGCTTCGCACATCCCGTCCGCCCAGGAGCACCGCCCCTGCCTGCACATCGAAAAAGCGCGGGATCAGCCGGGCGATGGTGGTTTTGCCGCCGCCGGAGGGGCCCACCAACGCCCACGCCTCCCCCTGCGGCAGATGGAAGCTCACATTCGTCAGCGCGGGTCTGTCCGCGCCGTCATAGGAAAAGGTGACGTTTTCAAAGGAAATGCCGCTATCCGCGGGCTTGCCTCCGCTGTTCGCCGCAGGCTCGGGAAGGGGCGACTCCTTCAATATGGTCTCCAGCTTGTTCACTGCCTCGGCGGCCTCCATCTGTGCGTTGACCGCGTACATCAGCCGCTCCATCATAAAGGCAAGCTGGGGCGCGAAGAAGATGTAAAACACCAGATCGGCCAGCACCGCCCAGCCGTCTGCCGCGCCGCCGATGAGAACCATTCCCAAGGGCATGAGAAGCAGGAACATGGCGTTCAGCACCACCGTAAGCAGGGTGTAGGGCATACGGCACATCATGGCGTAGCCGCTGGCAAGGTCGCGGTAGCTGAGGATGGCGGCATGAAAGCTCTTGAAGGAGTAAACTGTCTGCTGGAATACCTTCACCACCGGGATGCCCCGGACATACTCCGTGGCCTCGGCGGAAATGCGCTCTCCGGCGCGCTGGTATTCCTCAAAGAACTTCATGCTGGTGCCCGTCATCATGGTCATCAGGCAGACAAGCGCGATGACCATGGGGATCAGGCAGGCAAGCCCCATGCGCCAGTCAAAGACGAAGAGCAGTACCACCGCCAGTATCGGCGTTACGATCCCACCCACCGCGTCGGGGATGGTGTGGGCAAGGAGCGTTTCTGTCAGCGCCGCGTTGTCGTCGATCTGCTTGCGAAGCCGCCCCGTGAGGTTGGCGTTAAAGTACCCCAGCGGCAGGTCAATGAGATGGGCGGCCGCCGCCTTTCGCATATTTGTCGCCACCCGGAAGGCCGCAAGGTGTGTACACATGAGCCCGGCGAAATAGATCGCCGCGCTTAAAAGCGCCGCCGCCAGCGCGTACCAGCCGTAGCGGGCAAGCCCTGCCGGAACGCCGCCTCCCGGCGTTAAAATGCCACGGGCCGCGTACCAGACAAAGACGAACGGGAAAATGCCGACCGCCGCCGAAACGCCGGACAGCCCGCAGCCCAAGACGGACAGCCACTTATGCCCTCCGGCGTATTCCAGCAGCCTGCCCAGCACCGGCGGCTGCTTTGTTTTTTTCTGTTTGCTCATATTCCGTGTTCCTTTCTTAAAATATATAGGTTTGTTGGAGGATGCGCCGCATCGGTTAGAGGCAACTAACCGACAGTTATTTTTTTAAGGCTCATTCGAGCCTTAAAAGTCCGCTCCAGCCGGAGTGGAAAAAGATAGCCAGTTCATCAACGTATTTCATGGCTTCCTCTCTCGGCATGTCGTGGACGATGGTTTCGCACACCGCCGTAAAGTAAGCTCTTGTGATCATGTGATGAAGCTGACGAGTCATGCTCCCGGAGAGCATACCGTTTTTTCTGAGGAGGGCGTAGTATTCTTCGGATCGATCGACCTCCAGATCCACCAGCACCTCGATGAAATCCGCATAGCCCGTTCCCTCCGCCCGGCAGAGGATCAGCTTGAATTCGTCAAAATGGTCGTACATGAACGCGACAAGCTCGTGCAGGTGTTGGGTGGAAAGCTCCAGACTGTCTTTTGCTCTCCCCTCCGGGACAAGGTCAAAATAATCATCCTGTGCTGCCTTGAAGCGGGTGAGCAGCTCGCTTGCGGTCCCGCCCACAAGGTCTTCAAACAGAGCGGTCTTATCCGGGTAGTAGCCGTAGAAGGCACCCTTCGTGAAGCCCGCCTCCGCGACGATTTTATTTAGAGATGCGTCCTTAAAACCTTTCTCCAAGAACTCTCTTTTCCCTATCTCAAGGATCTTTATTTGAGTCTCTGTACGTTCCATTGGCGCCCCCCGATATACCGGTAGTATATACTGCTGGTATATTATAACCGAGCATATTGAGTTTGTCAATGAGGCTTGCGATTTTTCTGTTTGCCCAATTCAACACAGTGCCTCTCTGTTCACCTGTCTTGGATGCTTGCGTATATTCTTTTTCAATACTCGCCATACAGCGCAAGGCAGGAACACCGCAAAAGGTGTCCCTGCCTTTTCGGATAGGCTGTTTGGCAAATGCAAACCGCGCAAGCTGCCGCTGAAGTTACCGTCAGCGGCGTGCATCATTTCTCACTCCACCAACGCCTTGCCCAAGGCGCGGCAGGCTTCAAGTGCCGCGTCGTCGTGCGTCTCCGTGCAGATCACACTCTCGCAAACGAGGTTCACCCCTGCGCTGTCGCAGTCACTCTCCCAAGTGCGCATCCACTCGCCGTCGCCCCAGCCGTAGGAGCCGAACAGTGCCACGCGCTTGCCGCCGAGGCTACGCTTGCAGGCATCGAACATGGGCTGGAACTCCATCTCCTCCAGCACCTCGCTGCCCATGGCCGGGCAGCCGAACATCAGGCCATCGTACGCCTTGAGCTGCTCGACGCCGCCGAACGATTCTACCTCGAATACCTCGACATCGGCACCGGCATCCTTGGCGCCCTTCTCGATGGCCCTAGCCATCTCCAGCGTATTGCCCGTGCCGGTCCAGTAAATGATTGCGATCTTGCTCATTGAGAATCACCTTTCTTTCTATAAAAGTATATCTGCTTCTTCTGACTCAAACGGCTTTGACGAGATCCGGGAACGAACAGCCCTGCTCGAGGCGCGAGCAGAAGTCCTCCGTGCAGTGCGCATAGCGGTCGAACAGCGCCCGCGTCTCTCTTTTGTTCGCGTATACCTTCCAATACCCACTATAGCAGAAATCCTGCCCTTTGTGCGTGATAAAACCGACAACATCCGCAACAGGATAGCCGAGGAACAGGCCGATCTCATGCGGGAAGGATTTCTGGAGCTGCATGCGCAGGCGCAGATGCGCGAGGCATACATCGAGCCCTTCGTCACACGGATAGCCGTACGCCTGCAGCAAATCCCGTACCTCCGCCTGCTCCAGATGGCGGCGAAGGCATGCTGCCCGGTAGAACAGCAGCAGCGTGTACGCCTCTCCCTCCGCTACGCGGAAGACTTCGATTCCCTTGCAGGAAAAACACGCCTTGTACGAGGCCAGCAGCCCTTCGAAATCATCAAAGCGGTCCCTGCGGAAGGAGAGCAGACTCGCGGGCCGCAGCCCGACGAGTAGCGGCGCGGCGTGGAAGCCCATGAGCTGTTCGAAACCCTCTCGTCCCAAAATGCATCACCTCTTGTTGAAAATTATTATCATCGTTGCTCTGCCTGTATTATATCGAAAATGTTTCTCAATTACAAGGCGGCCGATAAAATTTTTCGATTTCGCCTTTGTCCTCCTATGAGATAACCCCCTTTGATGCTATAATGGACAATAGCATAGTCAGGACTCGTAGCAGTCTGTAAGATTGTATTGACAACATTTCATTCCTATGCTACTATCAAAACATATAAGATTAATATGATTAGGAGGTAACTCATTCTATGATACAGCTGTCTCATATCGAGAAGACGTATGACAGCCCCTCCGGTCCCGTCAAGGCGCTCAAGGGTATCAACCTGACGATCGAGCGCGGCGAGATCTTCGGTATCATCGGCCTCAGCGGCGCGGGCAAGTCCACGCTGATTCGCTGCATCAACATGCTCGAGCGCCCGACGGCCGGCAAGGTCATCGTCGACGGTCAGGACATGACGGCCATGAGCGAGAAAGAGCTGCGCAAGGCGCGCAAGAACATCGGCATGATCTTCCAGCACTTCAACCTGCTGAGCTCGGCTACTGTCTACGACAACATCGCATTCCCGCTGCGCCTCTCGCACACGCCGGAAGCAGAGATCAAGAAAAAGGTACTGCCGCTCTTGGAGCTCGTCGGCCTGGCCGACAAGGCGCACCAGTACCCCTCACAGCTCTCTGGCGGCCAGAAGCAGCGCGTCGGCATCGCCCGCGCCCTGACCAACGACCCCAAGGTCCTTCTCTCCGACGAGGCCACCTCGGC
>ERZ779725.1808-NODE-1808-length-11136-cov-2.949012_pt1 | contig 11136 bp, 10 predicted proteins | sample MGYA00511890_ERZ779725 | MGnify/ENA primary metagenome ERZ779725 (study PRJEB29588, sample SAMEA2148549) | human gut metagenome | biome: human gut; feature: human-associated habitat; material: faeces | place: Denmark | collected 2008/2010 ...
CTGTGATTGACTCAGATACAGGCTCGTCGCTCCAACACTCCACGTACGTCACAGGCACCTCACCCGTCGGCACAACAGTCGGAGTCTCACCGGTCGGCACCACACTCGGCAACGCCTCCATCACAATCGGTCTCATCGCGAAGCCAGCAATGCCACCCACATTCCCATCATCTCCATCCAGTATCGGCAACTTGAACGCCATCGTATCGCAACCACGCAGTCTCGACTCCACTACGAAGAACGGCCACTCCGCCAACTCGCTCTTGCCCTCCTCCGCGTACTGTCTGTACTCCTTCAACACGCCATACACGGACGGACGCCAGAACGCCTTGTCGAAGAACGGACCACTCGCTCCACCATCATAGAACTGGAAGAACTCGGGGTCCAGACCCAGCGTCACTGCCACAGCCCAGATCTTCCGATTATTCAACGTCTCTCTATCTTATTAATAACTCTTCTCAAATTTGATCTATTTGTTTCTATGATGCGTGATAACACCGATAGTGGTAGTGGTTACAGAGTATGTATGGTAATGACGGAGCGACTCGTAGACATCTTCCGTTTTCAAGTATGAGTAGCATATTGGCGTTGACATGACACACAACATCTATTAGTATGGTTATTTGGTGTCCTTCTGTGCTAAACTTGGGTTCGTCAATTCTGGCTCTCACTCCAAACTGTACTACTTACATTATTGGATGGCTCTTCCTATGTCAATTTAGTACCGTGCCATGGGTGCTGGGTGAGAAAGGAGTGAAGTTGCTCACAGTTGGTTTTATGTGACTGATTACCAATAGATATGCAACAGCTCGAATGGGGTGCGCTGGACAGTTCCATACAATCCCTGTAGGTGGTTGTTGATTCTCATCATGGTATCCTTCTTTGATTTAGTACTGTTTCGCTTTCTGTCCTGATCATAGAACGTCCATTATTGGTACTATCAGATCGCTATTGTGTTGGATGATGAGATCGAAGATACTGTACCAACTCCTCTGCTATCAGCATTGTCTATGCCACCTCCATCTGGGCTATTGGTAAAGACGGCTATATCTTTCCTGTATGCAGTTGCAGTCGACTCTTGTATGCTTCTGCTCTCTAGTACCTTATGGAGTTAGTTATAATGTTGTCTAGACTACATTGGTGTAAGCAGTTCCTCGGAAATATGCTGGGGTGTTGTGAGCTATTCATCTACGTCTTGGTTGGATATTTCGTATATCGTTGGATGTAAGACAATCTGAAAAGTTCTCCTGAAATGCCTGTGTTGTGCATTATGGACACTTTGCTAATGATCTGCAGTTGCTGTTAACTTCTGATTAATCACATCATATTGGATAAGAGCACGGTCTTTCAATACGGGGGTCTTATTGTTGATACATGTACTGGCGTATGCTTGGATTTCTATGGCGTTTGTATCTATTGCGTATTACATATCAGTATACTACGTAGTTTGGACTGTATTGAGAAAGATCGATCTTTGGATGTGATGACATGGATGATGGTTTAGGACATGATGTGCTTCGTTTTACACGGATTAGTCGGGGTTTCATCAATCATTGCGTCTGTCATGTGCTAATGTAACAGATGCGTATGTGATAGTGTGATCGTTGATTCTTATGTCATTCACAATTGGTTGTTTTCCCGGTTGTATTGGAGTATGTGATGGTGGACGCACCGGTCTTTGTGTAATGGGATATCTTATGCCTTTAGTATGCGAGTGGATGTACTCTAGTGCGTTTTCATCTTTCTATAAGCATGCAACCCGTTTTTTATATGCTTGCTTCGAGGACTATGGATGCTAAAACTCATTTCCTGGAGTCGATGCTGATGAATCATCGAGAGTGGTGTTGAGTCCGCTTCTTTATTGGTTTTGCTTGTACCTACTCCTCCTCTGTCAACCAGCGCTGGTACTATTCGTGTTCTCCGTAATAGTGTCATCAGTGTCCGATCAGTGGAATAGTAATCTTCATGTTGTCTACGTCTTATCGGCATCAGCATTGTGGAGAATACTCCAGGAGTAAACTATGGACATTGCGCATCTTTACAATTGGTGAAGACGACAGTCGTTCTATTTGTAGTGTATTCCTTATTGGATGACCCCAGTGTGTAAGAATCTGCCCTTATGGGAGTAGTATAGTACCCGTTGGGAGATGGTGCATATCTGGCACACAGATTTGGAGAATTGATAAGCATTGGTGTTAGAGTTTAGGGGATCAAAAGGAATAGTGGTTTGAGCAGTGATCTACAGATAGTCTTCTTCTCTACCTTAATTTGTATTGTTTGTTTGCGACACATCATCAGAATTGAAGATAAGTGCTTTACTCTTGTGTTTGGTTATTCCCCCCATTTGATCGGGAGAAGCACTATATGTGATCTTTTCACAACTGCTATGCCGTACGATAGCCCAAAGAGTCAGAATACGTCAATGGCGTGGATTACCTAAAACCATTACAATAAGCAGTTCTAGGCGATTGTAAGCAGGAGTAATAGCGAATGCAGATACAGAAGGATGGATCCTATCATGTCCTTGGAATACTCATAAACGGCCTTCTCTTTGGTTCATACCATCATATTGGGTAATAAGAAAGCATTATTTGCAACTACTGAGAATGGAATCAACCCTAGTAGGTAGTGGGGTGTGGGGCTCTCTTTTGCATACTCTATGTGTTGCTTCTCTGTTTCTATGTGCTCCATCTACTGCTCTTTCGGCAGCACGCAGATACAGAATTAGTTTATCTCTTCTACTGCTAAAGACTTCTCATAGATATACCGGTCAGTTCCGTCCATAGACCATGGACAGTAACGGGGATTCGGACGACTATGATGATCTGTGGTACATGAAGTGCTACTATGCCCTATTGTCGTTAAGGAGAGACAGTACACTGCTTTCTGCTGTTGTTTATCGTTTAGCGCACAGAAGAACGCCAATCAAAGAGATTCATGAGCTTGCCCGATCTTTTGAGTTATTGCTGTTTTGCTGATTAATCTGTATAGTGATGAGACCTTATCGCACATAAAACAGATGAATGAGGGTAATTGCTCTTTGTGTTGGTGAGGAATAGCGAGACGCAAAAGGAGACATATGATTCTTGAAATGGAAAGGGATCCTCTTCATGCCCTACCCGATATCAAGTAGGCAGTGTTGGTTGCGTGTTATTCAGTCCTATATTGAATCTACCACAGAGTACGGAACCACTGTTCTCGAGACCCGTGGTAATTAAGTTGTTTCCTGTGTGATGACTAACAATCAGACATAAGCCACTATTTGAGGATGTAAGACAGTTTGACGACCGTTCTAAAGTCGATACAACTGCAATTGATGACGATGGAGATATTGGTGCTAGCATTGATTATGATGATACAGATGCGTTTCCTTCTTCTACGCAGTCGAATAACGCTGCTAGCAGTGTAACCAAAGATAAAGACAAGCAAGCGTTTATGAAGAGAGTTCAGGAATTCTATCTCCCGGTGAATGTCGACGAGGGTGTATGTATAAGCGATGATTGTACTCATAGAAGTGATGTTTGCTCTTTTCTGTATTCATGTTCAGGTCTGTGAGCTCTCGTCTGATGATGCCTTTTCCTTCATTCTCTACTATGGACTGAAATGGGACGTAGATAGTACGCATAGTTCTTGTGTCTTAAGCATAGAAAAGAACCTACCTGATGACATACGAAAGGAAGTACTGCTGGGAACAGAGAATGGAGCGTATGGTTCGTTCATGAACGCGGTGGCTGACCATTACACTGAGAAGTATCACCAAAAGAAGGAAAGGAGATGGAAGTCGAAGATCAACAAGGTCATTTCGCGTTCTGGCAGTCCACGTGGTTGCATGCGAGGTGTCAGATGTCCGGTTTGCCGGGTTTACCAGTTTCACAACTGCGTGATATGTCCAACATGTGCAACATTGGGACGGAAGACTTGGATTGTGCTCAGTTGCCCGGATGAGACGTGCATAGCAAGCAAGAAGAAGCGTCATGAAGCGGAACAGATGTCAGTGGAAGAGTTGTCGAAGTACACGTGTAACGGGAAGGACCGTATCTGCGTTGACGAGATTTACACCGTTTTCCCCCTTGACTTTTTGTGTTCCCTGTACAAGTTTGGTGCTCTGGACATTATCAAGAATTCGACGCGGACGGAGGAATACTTGCTTACAAAGTACGCTATCGACAACAAGAAGACCTACTACGGTACATCGTTGAGTATTGCTGTTGTCAACAAAGTACTGAACGAGGCCGCTTTGTCAAGTCTTCAGCTGCAAGCGTCCGACAATGTGAAGGGGCCAGACGAGCTACGCAACGTACTTGATGACGGCATATCGCAGTTCTGCCAGCCCGATTCCATTGAAAGACAACTCTTTGGGATAGGCATGCGTTAGATACAGCTGATTACGCTTAGATGGATGTCTCGTCATTCCACCGAGTATCAAGTCAAGCGAAAAGAGACAACAGAATGAGGCAGCAGTCCAAAGAAGCAATCAAGAAAAGAGACGAAAGGAGGTAAGCGAGGCAAAAGTGCTCTTCTTACAACACTTTTCTCCACTGAGCAAGAGTACTGCAGCAGCAAGGGATGGAATGAAAGACATCGCTGAGTCCACGAAAGAAGCATCTGCAGGGTAGTGTCATGGGACGCTCTTCACTTTAAGAAACACGGAACCTGGCCAATCAGTCACTGGTGAGAATGCGGCAGGTACGGCAGAGGGATCGTCTTCCGTACAGCTTCATATGGAAAACGGTGTTTCGCCTTTGGCTGCAGAGAAAGAGAAGGAGAAGAAGAAGAGAAGTGCACCCAAAACTGTCCACTTCCCAACATCTACGTATACACTACTCGCCTATGTTACGCTCTAGTCACTCGGGAAGGCAGGTGATTGTAACCAAGAAAATGATGCAGTTGACGAAGGCTCCGGAGAAGCTGTCAAAGAAGGTGCAACCCAAAAGGAGAGCAGTGAAAGAGAAGAGAGTACGAGGAGTCAAGAGCGTGAAGGGATACAGTAAAGGGATCAAGGGAGACAGTGAAGGGATCAAGGGATACAGTGAAGGAATGATGGAAGACAGTGAAGGGATCAAGGGATACAGTGAAGGAATGATGGAAGACAGTGAAGAGATCATGGAAGACAGTGAAGAGATCATGGAAGACAGTGAAGAGATCATGGAAGACAGCGGAGTGGTCAAGAAAGAGAGAGCTACCATGCCTGAAAAGGAGAAGGCTTTCACAACTGATAGCATATTTGGATTGAATCTCACCAAGAGGGACGTTGATCTATTTCGAGATCCCAAGAAGAGGAAGTATGTCTGGAAGAGTGATGATGGCTCCAAAAGCCACGAGAATGAAAGGATGAGAAAGATAAAGGAAACCTTATTTATTGGACCCAATGGTTGTATCGTTAGTCTATCGTTATCAATAGTCAGCAAAACTGCTATCCGGGCTTTCTTACGGATCATAATTCGTTGCACCAGAACAAGAAAGATACTGAAGGAGAAACACGGAGAAGAGACGGTTCTTCATGACAGTCTGCTATGCTTTGCTAAAATGTACAAGAAAGACGCAACAAGGCACCCCACGGTAATGAAAGAGTTGCATGACCTGAGTACGTATATCATAATTGACTTAGTTGCAGTCGATCAAACGGAGGCCAGACTACTGAAGGAGAACATGACCAAGATCAGCAAGAGTAGTGTTTACAAGAGTGAGGCTCACTTCCGTTTGTCTCCTCCGGAGAAGGGTGACTGTATTGACCACAAGGCGTACTTCATTCTCCACGAAGATGGTATACAGTGCTATGGCAAGTCTGGTATTGGGAACGAGTTTCTGTGTATTTCGTTGGAGTTGGTGAATTGCAATCAATTGGAACGTACTGCGAGGGGACTGACAGTGTATTCGTGCATTATCCAGAAGAGGACGGATGATGACTCAATGGAAAGGATGCTTGGTTTCATGAAGGAGTACATTCACACCGCGAATGTCACGGGAAAGGAAGGCGTGTACTTCCACTATGGAGGGAAATGGCACCACTGGCGGTGGTCCATAGTCAGCATCTGTGCGGATTCTGTAGCCGAGGAGCAGATCATTGGTAAGCCCAACAAGAAGAACTCCAAGTTCCCATGTATTGAGAGGGACTGTTGTCGCATGAAGCTCAACATTGCTGAGTTCAACTACATGAACTTTGACGCAGCTCCAGTGATTGTGAATGTACCCGATCTGTCAATTCGTGGTCAGGCTTTGAACTGCTTTGGTCCACGTTCCGGCTACAGACTAGCAAGTGTGGTTGCTCACTACAAGGATCCGAGAAAGGAGTTGAAGCATCTTGGTATTAAACACTTGGAAGATGAAACAGTGAGGGAAATGGATTCTGTGAGTTCGTTCCTTCAGCTCTTCAAGTCGTCCTACATCCAGTGGATGCCTGTTCTCAACAACCAAGAAGATTTGGAAGAGTGGAGACGTAATAAGCTGACTGAAATGTTCCAAAGCGAAGGGAAGAGGGACAAGGATGATGGAATTGGAGATGAACTCAACGCGTACCTAAGAACGGTCGAGAGGAGTTGTGACAGTGGCTGCGATATTCATCCGGAGGAGGAGTTGTATCTACCAAAGTCAATGCGGTTTGTCCAAGACCAGATGCATTTCGTATGCAACGTGGCGCATGCTCTTTTCAACTTTCTGCGCGGGGAAGGAAAGAGTAACAAACCGTGGGTTGTGTTCTTCAACCAGCTCATCAAGGAGCGCTTCTTTGATGAGGACGCGACTCGGAGTGTGGAATTGTTCGGTGTTGACGACTGGGTTATGGAGAAGGCAAGAAAGAGAATGGAAGCCCTGAAGTGTAGCAACGAGTACAAGTGGCTGAACAAGATTCTGGAGAAGAACAAGTTTGAGGGTGACAAGATGCACAATCAGTCCCTGTTTGTGTTTTGTTTATTCCCGTTCGCATTCCAAGATTCGATGCGCATCTTGTCGGTCTTCTGTGTCAAGAACATACTGGACTGTTTGTCGGTTATGTTTGTCTTTGACGAAGACTACCAGCAGTTGATGAAGGTGCAGTCGTGGCTTGATTTCTTTTCGGGTATTCTTCAGGGAGAGACAAACCCTAAGGCTGTTTCCCCCTCAATGCATGGGACTGATCACACAGGGATGAGCGTGATCTGTCATGGTCCGGTTGCAGCAAATAACAGCTACAACCAAGAAGATCATTATGGTGAGGTGAAAGACAACGTAGTCATTAGCCCGAAGGTTAACAAGACTGTCCAGCTGCGCATCATTGCAAGCTCCGCCTGCTATCTGAAGGGCCACGTGGACAGGTGCTGCATACGGGTAATTACTGCAACAGTGATGGAAGAGAGTCTGGGGTCTTGGGTCTGGGAGCACGTGGATATGCAGCTGTACATCTACGTTTCAAAGTGGAACGTCAATGATGACTACATCTTCTATCATTGCGACGCAGTCCCCGCTCTAACGATGATCGATCAGTTGGTTGCATTGGTGCAGGAGAAGACAGTGGAAGAAACAAAGAAGATCCTGTTCCAAAGCACGCAAACCATGAAGAAGGGTAATCATATTCGTCTTCTCTTCTCTAATCATTCAAATGGCCTAAGTGAGTTCGTTTCCTTCTCCTCTATCATTTGTAGGCAGGAATCTTCCCAAAGTGGCGCCTCTGCTTCCTTGCAGCTATTCAGGAAGATATCAATTGACGGTCAGTCAATCAAGTGTTACACCAAGAGGAGCATACTAGTCACCGACACGTTGCCTGTCTCCAAGTCCGTGGCCTTTTTGCGGTTGTTCAACGGGAAGGTGGCTGCGTTCCTGGTCGTGGGTTTTTCGAAGGAGAAGTTGCTGGATTATGAGTATTACCAAGCGCTGTGCATTCATATTCCTACATGTTCGGGTTCTTCCTTCATGGAAACCCAGCATTACGGGATTGTCAGCAGTACGACATTGACTTCGCTACTGGAACATCCCACGGTTTTTCCCATCTCAGTAAACCATCTGGTGTTCAACAGTGCCATTCTTCTCAGATTTGATGCTGCTGCGACGTACTTTGGAATAGCATTCGTCAAGCTTTGTATTCGTCAATGCATGCCTATTCCAAGAGATCTCCTAATGGAGTACCTTGAGGGTGATGCATGCAGCCGTGATTACCAGACGCGTTCAAAGAACAAACAGATCAAACATTGAGTTATTAAGAACTCTTGTGATACCGAGAGTGCTTCATCTTCCCGGCTCGGGCAATTGCTGCTATTACCGCTTTGTCGCTTATTTTGTTCGTATTACCCCCTTCCCGGTTCGGTAGTTGCTCCGAGTCGTTCACCGAAACCAGACTGTCTTCTAACGAAGCTACACTGCTGACGTCCACCTCTGCCATCTTCGCATGATACTTGTGAGGAGTAGGCGGAGGATACGACACGACAGATGCGTTGATGCTTGTTTGACAACGACTACGGTTCTACGCCTAGTGCCACACCCCAACTACAATACACTAATGACAGACAGTCTCTCTTTACAGAGACTTAGGACCTCCTGCTTCAGTTTCTCGTCCTTGTACAGCGCAGACTCCACTGGTATAGCGCTGCACAACTCCGAATACAGCTCCGTTCTCTTTTCGGTGACTGATAATGCAGTACCATTAAGGTAGTGATCAACAGTGCGCAGGTAAAGATCCGCCACATTTTCCTTCATATGAAACTTGTTGTAGTAGCTCAATGAGAGCAACTGCCCAAAGATATACTACATGTGAGGACATCATTGTCAATGGTATCTTCGGCTTATCAGCATCGGATACAACGAAGTCATCGTCATACTTCAGACTCTTCCTTATGAACAAGTGGACTATACAACAAAGCACTGGACGATCATTACGCAGGTACGACAGCGAGGAAGTATTACCGGCCACTTCAGTGTACTCCCTGAGGAAATCAATATCCTTCAACCGAGAAGCTTCGAGCATGAACCGGCAATTCTCCTTCCAGTACACAAGAGCAGGAATTGTCTCACAAAGACGTTCTGATCATGAACCCGTATGTAATAGTACTCTTTACTTCATTGTCGCATTCAACATCCCTGTTCTGACAGCCTTTAACAAATCGCAATAACTGATAACCCGCATCGGCAACTGCCTCTTCAGCACTATCAAGGTAGCTTATAACCTGTTCCATGGATGGCATCTCATCAGGATGCTATTCCATTACGCAGACACAAAGCAAGTATACCTCAGAAACACTATTGGACTGCATTATTCCCCAAACAAGTCAAGTGTGGTGAACTATAGAATAACCGCGGTTATAACACCCTTCTTCTTCTTTCCATAATAATCCCTGGAACAAGGTCGATGTTCCTCCTTTAGCAAGGAATATGACTAATATAGATACTACCTAACTCCCTAAGAAGACTTCATTCATGTAGGGTCTCAACCGTACCCTCGCGATTCATAGTACTTACTGTCCAACCATTCATAGGAAAGAGGATAATGATTCTGACAGTGAGTGGATCCTTGGTGTATTGTGGCTGGATTGTGTATCTGTAGTATCGTTCCTTAGGATCTTTTCTCATAGGTCATGATGAACCAATACCCTTTTTCCGTCTCTAGTCGAGGTCTTAGGGTTCTACAGCCCTTCATCATCACTTACTCTATCATGCCTCAATTTGAATCTGTGACGTGTCGAATATGGACGGGAATGGATCCTATTCGTGTGTGACGATGTGCCTCTCCTCAGATAAGACCGTCGATAAGTGTTGCCGTATAGCATTAGCTATCGGCACTGAATGCACTAAGAGGAGTTGGCTGTGAGAGTGTCTTCCTAGACTGATGAAGCGACTGGTTCCTATTGTTGTGTGATGGAGCTAAGAGGTGGTGAAGTGAGCATGAGAGGACTCGATACGAATGCCACTTGGGGTACTGTGGCGTTGATTAAGGGATGCTTGGGTTCCGGGGGGATGAAAGGAATTGACGGTAGGGTGTGCTTGCAGCAGACGTGTTGTGAGTACTACCTGATGAATCAGCTCAGGATTTGCACCCAATGAGTTGATGTGTGGAGTGTTGTCCGACTCCATGAGGGATCTTCCTAACTCTATTGATGAAGCTTGAGAGTTCTTCCTAGCTCTATTGATGAAGCAATGGAGACGACATCGGCATGTTTGACTGTTGTCTCAGAGAGTTCTTCCTAACTCTGCTGATGAAGCTATTGATGGGCGTCTTTTTCGTTCTGTGCGGGATATTGACTTCTGGTGAGTGATGGTGAGTAATACATAGAGTGGAGGAGTGCATTGTCAATCACCTCGGGAAGGACATATGTGAGGACGATAGTGTCACATGTAGATTGTCTACACCATTCTATTATCCCACAGCTCCATTGGTTGTTGAAGGTATGTACAATGTTGATGATTAGGGTTAGGAACAAACAAACAAACAAACAAACAAATGTTACGCACATCCACGGACCAGTGGCAGCTGTTAACGCCCATACACTTAAGGCTTCGGGCTCCGTGACCCAGCTGGAGTCACAACTTCTGTAACCAAGAATCCCTCAGGGCGACTCACGCCTCCCCGGTTAGATAGAACTTGCGTCCTACCCCTGATACTGGAGTCCATCCCAGCATCGGGTGTTGCTACAACTGACAGGCCGGAGGCCCGTCGTCCCCAACTACCGAGTCCGTCGGTCTCGTCCCGCATGTTTAGGAACAAACGGCGCGGGAGATTCCTCCGGTTGTTGTTAAAGTCAAAAAAGCCAAAAAAAGGACAACTGTTCGGGCTTTCACCTCGCAGTCACCTGCAGGTCCGCAAAAACAACCCTGTTAGGGGAAAAAAGCCGCTAGACCTGGAAATCGCACTCCGATGCTCCTCGACCTGCGTCGAGTTCGAACGCTTCTCCGTGCGCTCACAGCCGACCAGGCACCCCAAAACCTCACAGCAAGGACAAAAGACCCCGTAAAACCTCTTTGGGCAAAACTTCGGGAAAACCTTTTTGCGAGGGAAAAAGAGGCACCCTCTCGCTGACTTCAGGGAAAAGCCCATCAGGTATTCGCCAGCCCAGTTCCTTTAGGCAGAAAAACCCCTCCATCAGCCCCGTCACGAACCAAACGAGTAAGACTGTCACCCACAGCGAGACCGACTCGCTCCCAGCAAGCACTTCCATTGTCGCAGCGAGACCGACT
>ERZ779725.1819-NODE-1819-length-11099-cov-1.468671_pt1 | contig 11099 bp, 9 predicted proteins | sample MGYA00511890_ERZ779725 | MGnify/ENA primary metagenome ERZ779725 (study PRJEB29588, sample SAMEA2148549) | human gut metagenome | biome: human gut; feature: human-associated habitat; material: faeces | place: Denmark | collected 2008/2010 ...
ATGCTCTTATTAAACATTTATAAACATTCAGTTACTATGTTCTATCATGGCACATTATATTGACCACCCATTAATAAAATCCGATTCTATCGAAGCTAGGTTATATCAACAGGGTTTAGCTGCCGATGGGTTAAAGAAAGGAAATACGATGATTGTTGCACCTACGGCATTAGGTAAAACTATAGTAGCTACTTTAGTAGCAGCAGATAGATTGGATAAAGTTAAAAACTCTAAAATATTAGTATTGGCTCCAAGTAAACCATTAGCTATACAGCACGAGTCTACTTTTAAGGAATTTTTAACTGTCCCCTGTTCATCAATTACAGGTGCTGTTAAAACTGATGAAAGAGTTAAAAGATGGGAAGAATCTCAAATAATCTGTGCAACTCCGCAAACTGTTGAATCTGACTTGTTGAAAGGAAGATATTCTCTAAAAGATGTATCTTTAGTTGTTTTTGATGAGTGTCATCACGGTGTTGGATCTTATTCTTATGTATATTTGGCTTCAAGATATGTTAAAGAATCTAAATTTAACCTGATTTTAGGACTGACTGCTTCTCCAGGTTCTGATAAAGAAAAAATAAAAGAAGTTTGTGATAATTTATATGTTCAAAATATTGTAGTTAAAACTGAAGAGGATTATGATGTAAGGCCTTATTTTAATCCGGTTGCAATCGATTGGGTTAGGGTTAAAATGAGTTCTGAATTGGAAAAAATTAAAAAACATGTTGATAAAGCTCTTAAAGTTCGTCTTAAAGGTCTTAAGAATATGGGAATTATTAGAACAGTTTCTGTTAACAAAACAGATATATTGAGAGCAAGAGGAAGAGTTCAAAGTGCAATTGCAAGAACTGTAAATCCTAAAAAGGAATGTTTCCAGGCTATTTCAATTTTGAGTGCAGTTATCAATATACAACATTCTCAGGAACTTATTGAAACACAGGGAGTAGTTACATTTAACAAATATGTAGCTAGATTACGTAAAAAGAAAACAAAAGCTGCCAAATCATTAATTCAGGATCCTAATTTTGGTAAAGCTATTTATCTTGCAAGAGAAGCTGAAAAACATGGTTTGGAACATCCTAAACTTAAAAAAGTAACTGATATCATTAAAAAAGAATTGGGGCAAAATGGTCAAACCAAATTGCAGTCTGAGAGGTATGTTAAAGATGCTGACCAGAAATCTTCAAAAATAATGGTTTTCACTCAGTATAGGGATTCTCTTGAAATGATTCATCAGAAACTTGAAAAAGAAGGAATTAAATCTGCCAAGTTCTTTGGTCAGGCTTCAAGAGATGGTGAAAAGGGATTAACTCAAAAGGAACAAAAAGAAATCATTAAAGCCTTTAAAATTGGTGAATATGATGTACTTCTCTCAACAAGTGTAGCTGAAGAGGGAATTGATATTCCTGCTGTTGATTTGGTTATTCTGTATGAACCTGTTCCTTCTGAAGTTAGAATGATTCAAAGGAGAGGAAGAACAGGCCGTAAACGTTCAGGTCGTGTAAAAGTTCTTATTACAAATGGAACCAGAGATAAAGGTTATTACTGGGCTTCAATTAATAAGGAACGCAGAATGAAACGCCAGTTAATTGATCCCGAGGTATTGGAAGAGTTGAATTCCAATGCTATTGAAAGGATGGAAAATGAAAAAAGAGTAAAAGTTTTAGATCCTGCTCCCAAAAAGGAAGAACTTCCGGTTGTTTTTGCAGATACTCGTGAAGGTAATTCAAAGGTCATACGTCATTTGTCTGAAATGGAAATTGATGTTAAAGTTCAGGCAATGGCTGTTGGTGATTATCAGGTAAGTGATGAAGTTGTCATAGAACGTAAAACAGCTAAAGACTTTGTTGATTCAATTGTTGATAAAAGACTCTTTAAACAGGCAAGGTCTTTAATGGAGGAATTTAAACGTCCTTTAATTATTCTTGAAGGGGATGATTTGTACAATGGTATGATTAATCCGAATGCAATTAGAGGTTCAATAGCTTCAATAGCTCTTGACTTTGGAATCAGTATTATACCAACAAGAAACGCTCAGGATACTGCAGCTATGATTAAAAGAATAGCTATCAGAGAGCAAAGTGGTGAAAAAACACCAATTCAGATAAGAACTGATAAAAAACCTGTTAACTTATGGGAACAGCAGCTGTTTATAATAGAATCTCTTCCAAATATAGGGCCTGTTAATGCTAAAAACTTATTGGAGCATTTTGGAACAGTAGCTAATATTATTAATGCTTCTGAAAGTCAGCTTCAGGAAGTTGAAGGTATCGGTAAAAAAACTGCAACCAATATTCGAAAAGTAGTTGATTCCAAATATTTATATTTCCAAAATGAAATTAAAGAAAAAAAATTATTGTAGGAAAACTGAAGGTAATTTAACCTTCAATCTCCCAAATCTTCACTATGTACCGGAGTATAATATTTTTCAGCTACAAATGTAGGTAAAATAGCACTTAATACAAGTATTCCAGTTATTACACTATATTCTGTCTGATTGATTAATGCATTATTTAGTCCGAATACTGCAGCAACAAGCCCAAATGTTAAACCGGTACTCATCATCATTGTAACATAGTTATAGTTTTGTTTTAAAAAGATTTTACTTGGATAATAAACTCCAATGTATTTGCTTAGTTGACGTAATACAAATAATGTTAAAAAGATTCCAAAACAGCTATATATTAAAGGTATTCCTCCGATTATGAAAAATATTGGAGTTATAATAGCAAATGCAACGGTTTTGAATCTGGCTTTAACTTCTCCTTTTTGTGTGTTTTTAAAGTGATCGGAAAGTATTACTCCCAATATAAATGCAGGTAATATGGCTTGTCCGCCACCAAGACTTCCAAAGAATATAAATCCTAAAAGTAAGACAAAAACATATTTTATTTCCAGTTCTCCTATTTTATTTTTAAATAATGGATTTTCGAAAAATAAATCAGATTTATAATAAGCCATTACAAGAACTGTTAAAGACACTACATAAAATAATAATGTATAAATGTCAAATTTTGTAAATAAAACACTTAAAGCTATTGCAGTACATATGTCTGTTATAAATGTTGCAACCATTATTAATTTTCCGATTTTGTATTTAAATAGTCCTTTTTGAGTTAAAACGGAATAATACTTGTTTCAGATAATGCGGTACTTGTTAATAGCGCAGGATTTAATTCCCATCCTATAATGTAATAAGTTACTAAAAACACTATTACAAAAGGAATTAGAAATGATAAAAATCCTATTGTAAAACTTTCTTTAAAATTATCTTTCATTAAGTCAACATCAATTTCGACTCCAGCTAGAAATGTAAGCAATATTCCTCCAAAACTAGCTATATAAATCATCCAAGATTCGCTGTGGAAGAATCCCAGATTTCCTATTATTACTCCTACTGCAATTTCAACTACTGTTACACTAATTCCAGTTTTAATAGAAATTACACTAGCTAGAAGTATTATTATCCCTAAAATTAATGGAAATACATCAGCCATTAAATTATCCTCCTAAGTATTTTTTATATAACATAGGAGTTATCAGCAATTTTTGCGGTTTGAAAATAAGTTTCTGGTGAACCCCATCACCAAGTTATTATTTTAAATATTTTATTATTTAAAACTTTCATTATGATTTATACAACTTGCTATGATTCTCCTTTGGGAAAATTAACACTAGCTGGTAAAAACAATAAACTGATTGGTTTGTGGATTGAAGGTCAGAAACATTTTTTTGGAAATTTTAAAGATAAAACAGGGGAAAATAATGATTTAACTATTTTTAAAAAAACTGAAAAGTGGCTGGATAGCTATTTTAGAGGGGGAAATCCTTCAGTTAAAAATTTGGATTTAAATCTGCAGGGAACTGAGTTCAGATTAAAAGTCTGGAATTTGCTTAAAGAAATTCCTTATGGTGAAGTTGTTAGCTATGGGGATATTGCAAAAAAGATAAGTTCTGATATGTCTTCTCAGGCAGTTGGCGGTGCTGTAGGCCATAATCCTATTTCTATTATTGTTCCATGTCATAGAGTTGTTGGTTTTGACGGCAAATTAACCGGTTATGCTGGCGGTTTGGAAAATAAGATTAAATTATTGAAATTGGAAGGTGTAAAAATAAGGGATTTAAAAGTTATTTTTTAAATAATCATAACTTTTTTTAACCCAATCCTTCTCATTTACTTCTATGATGTAGGTACCATTATACTTTTTATCTTCAAAAGTAGAGATGATACTTTTTAAATCAATAGAGCCATCACCTAATGCATAGTGTGAGTCATCATCACCATTATTATCATGGGCATGTATGTGTTTAATGGAATCAAAGTACATATCCTCCGGCCCGTATCCTGCATGATTTGCATGACCTATATCTAAAGTCATGGACATGTCCAGGGAAGTGACCAGTTCATTTAATTCATAGGGATTTGAGTACATGTATCCTTCAAAGGTAGGCATATTTTCAATAGCTGCATTTACACCTAAATCTTTTCCATATTCTCCAATTTCTTCAATAGACTGTTTATTCAATTCAAAAATTTTATCTTCAAAGTCTCTGCCTAAAAAAGGAATGGATCCAGGATGAACAACAACAATTTCAGCATCAATTTCATTTGCAAGGTCAATGGATTTTTTAATTTCAGCTATTGAAGCCTGTCTGATGTTTTCAGTTAATGATGCTATGTTCAAATTGATAATAGGAGAATGGACAGTATATTTTAAACTGTAATTCTCAAAGATATCCGTATCTAAATCCTGATTTGGATACTGATGCAATATCTCTGCATAATCCAGTCCTAATTCCTCAAAATATTCTAAATTTGTTCCTATATCATCTTTAAATCCTGATAATGTTGATGCACCTATTTTCATTTATTTCACCTATTTTTTAACTGCAGTTATCTCTAAACCCATTTCTATGGCATCGAGCAATAGGTCAGATAATTCGATGCCTCTTTTTATTTTAATTTCTCCTTTTCTGCTTGTTGTAGCTGTAAGCAAATATTCTCCTCCAACAAAAATATCAAAGTTTTGCGTACCATTGACTTTTCCCAAATCTAAAATCAGCTGTTTTTTAGTGTGGATAATATCCACTTCAAATTTTTCACCGCGGGCCAGATGTCCTGGAGTGTTTTCAAGAATTTCAACACCTAAACTTATTCCAATATCCTTTTCAATCTCAGTTATTCTTTTTCCGTTTTTACCGATGATTTTTGGAATATACTTTTCATTAATGTAGATATTTGCCCTTTCAGGAGAAATTATTTCTACTCCTACTTTGGATTTCGGAATTAGTCTTTTAATTTTTCTAAGGATTTGCTGTTCAGCTAGCCTGTCTACAGCAGATTTGGAAGTAGATGAATCTCCTGAAGAATTGTTAACTAAATCAAGGTCCATTACAATTGTCTGCTCACCATATGTGTAGATTTCATTTTTAAGCTCTCCAGTTTCAAAATCGCGAATTTCAATAACTGGTCTGGCTAAATCTGCTTCTTTCATACCTGATGGAACTTTAACAGTCATTTTTGTTTCAAATACTTCTTTAATATCTCCATCTTCAATGTAAATGCTTGTGTCTACTACTGAAGTAATTATTCCAAGCTCCACTCTTGATGAAATCCTCTGTATAGCATCTATTGGTCTTGTAGCATGAACTACTCCAATCATTCCAACTCCGGCCATTCTCATATCTGCAAATATGTTAAAATCGCTGTTTTTTCTAAGTTCGTCATAAATTGTGTAGTCCGGTCTGACAAGCAATAAAACATCAGCAGTATTTTCCATACTTCCTTCTAAAGGAGCATATTGTGTAATTTCTGCTGGAAGTTGCAGATCTCTTGGAGATTCCATTGTTTTTACAATTTTATTTAAATCTTCAGCATAATATTTAGCTAGTGCCTGAACAAATGTACTTTTACCTGCTCCTGGAGAACCTGAAATAAGTATTCCTTCAGCGCTTTTGCTTATCCGTTCCATCAGCTTTTCAGAGATGTTGTATTCCTCCAGACTAACATTAGCTACCGGTCTGACTGCGGTTATTTCAAAAGCTTCTGAAAATGGAGGTTTGGCCATTGAAATTCTGTATTCTCTGGATTGAATAACTGTTGATCCGTCTTTGTCTGATTCCAGATAGCTTTTTGGATCGCTTCTGCTTTTTTCCAGGATTTCATTATAGATATCTAACATGTCAGAGTATGTGTAAGGTTTGTTTCCGATTTTTACAAATTCCACATGTCCAGGTTTTCCTTTTTTAGCCATTGGAACAACATTTTCTTTTAAATGAACAGACATTGTGTCGTCGTCAAATAATTTTTCAATAGACAGTTCTGCATGTTTATATTCCTGTTTGAAGTAGTAAACAGAAATTCCCTGAGCTTTTGCAGTTTCAGCCTGAACTTTATCGTTTGTAACTAATGTTCCAAATTCACTTCTGGCTAAATCTCTGATTAAGCTGTCAATTTCTCCGCTTTTGGCATATCTGATGTCATAATTAGTCGGACGTTTTCCTTTAAAGGTAATAGCTAACTCGCCATTGTCTTGAGCTTCCTGTAATTTCTGAAGTTCTTTTAAACCATTTATTCCTTCATTTCTATTTGCATTTGCCTGATGTTCAAGTTCACAAACAACAGCTTCAGGAACAATAATTTCAGGATAATCCAAATCCTCTTTAGCTATTATTTTACTTATAGCTCCTTCTATTACAGCACTTGTATCTGGTATTATTGTTTTCATTTTAATACACATCATCGGGATTGAAAACTTTTTCTAAAATTGTTTCAAGTTCCTCTTCTTTTATGTTTTCAATATTTTTAGTGTTTAATTTTCTAAAAAAACATGAAAAGTAGCCTTCATGGCATGCAGCTCCGTTCTGTTTGACTTTCAAAACAACTGCATCCATATCACAGTCAACAAGTATTTCTTTAACTTCCTGAGTATGACCTGAACTTTCACCTTTCAGCCATTGGGAATTGCGGGAAGTACTCCAGTAATGGGCTTTTCCAGTTTCAACTGTTTTTTGAAGGGCTTCTTTATTCATATTGGCCACCATCAGTATTTGCCCAGTTTTCCAATCTTGGGCAATAGCTGTAATGACTTTCTGACCATTTATTTCATGTCTAAAATTAATTTCCATTGTTCATACACCTTTAATATATTCCACTATATTGTCAAGGTCTACTAATTCCTGGTTACCGCTTTCCATATTTTTAATGGTAATCTGATTGTTTTCCAGGTCTTTAGCTCCAATAATAGCTACCTGTTTTACTTTGATTTTATTTGCATGCTTCATTATTTTCTTGAATTTTTTGCCGTTTAAATCAACATCACAGGCTATTCCTGCAGACCTTAAAGTTTGGGTTATTTCATAAGCTTTAAGTCTTACATCATCAGAAATTGGAGCTATGTAAATGTCAATAGGGCATGGAAGTTCTTCTGGTGTTGCAAGTTCTTCAATTGCATTCATCAATCTGTCAAAACCAAATGCAAAACCTGTGGAAACTACTTCTTCACCGCCAAATATTTTAATTAAACTGTATGTTCCTCCTCCGCAGACCTGCTTTTGAGCTCCGAGAGATGGGATATAAACTTCAAATACAATTCCGGTATAATAGTCAAGACCTCTGGCTACACCTAAGTTTAAAGTGTAATTTTCCATTTTAAAACTGGCAAGTGTATCAATTAACTCTTCAAACTCATTTAAAGCATCATGTGATTCAGGGTATGGTGCAACTAACTCTTCAATGTCTTTAATAATGGATTTGTCTCCAACCAAATCAATTAATTTAAATAAAACATTGTTTAACTCCTCATTGTCGATAATAGGATTTTCACCAGTTAATGATTCTTTTAGAAGGTCTTTATCTCCTTTATCAATAACAACCATAACTTCTCTTTGGGTAGATGTATCTATGTTGAAATGTTTGAATAATCCGCGGATAATCCCTAAATGATTTATATTAACATCTGCACCAGGAATTCCAAGTTTTTCAATGGATTCTGAACACATTGCAATAACTTCAGCTTCTCCCTGCGGTGATTTTGCTCCGATTAATTCACAGCCAAATTGCCAGAATTGTCTGAATCTTCCTTTTTGCGGTCTTTCATATCTGAAACAGCTGCCGTAATAATAAAGTTTGATAGGTTTTGATGCAGTTTTTTGAAGTTCATTTAAGTATAATCTAGCTACTGGAGCAGTAATTTCAGGTCTTAAAGTTAATTCTCTATCGGATTTGTCTTTGAAATTGTATAATTGGTCTACAATTTCCTCTCCAGATTTTGTTGTAAATAATTTTAATTCTTCAAATAAAGGTGTTTTAATTTCTTGATAAGCATAATTTTCAAATACATTGCGCAATATGTTTTCTGCTTTTTTTCTCTCTCTCATTTCATCAAAAAGAAAATCTCTAGTTCCTCTAGGTCTTGTAAATTCCATAATTGCCCTCCATTATTTTATCAATAATTTTATAATATTATAGATTTTATTATTTAATATATTTATAAGTGGTAGTTAATAAATTAAGAAAACAAGATTAAATAAATAAATTGGGAGTTTAAGTAAGGCTTTTTACCTTCTTAAACCCTTTATAAATGTATAAAATTAACAAAACAGCAGATACTACTGAAATAATCAATGTTGGAATTATCCAGGGAAATTCTAACATTATCATATCAATATATGTTGATTCTAAGAGAGTTACAACTAAATTATTGATGAAATGGACAGTTATTGGAATTAGAATATTGTCTGTTTTCAGATATAAAATACACATACAGATTCCAAATAAGAATGCACTTATCATTCCTCCAAATTCATGGCCAATTCCAAATAAAAATGAAGAAACTAAAATAGCGGGAATAATTCCGATTCTTAGTTTTAACCGATTAAGCAGTATGCCTCTAAAAACTAGCTCTTCAACAAGAGGTGCAAGAATAATTGTTCCAAGAGCATCTATAAAAAATGCAACTGGTGTAAGGCTAGTATAATCAAATTCAAATCCTGTTTCCCAGGTAGGGTCTAGAAATCCGATTATAATATCTAAACCGGAAAACAATGCAAGGAAAAGCATTGCAAAAAACAGGTTTATTAAAAATACATAAATGATTTCTTTTTGATTTTCAGTTTCAAAAACTTTATGGATATTTGAATTTAATCCATGAGTACCTTTCAGAGCATAAATAAAGAATATTAATATTAAAAATGTAATTACAACAAAATATAATTCATCAGAATCATAAATGGCTGGAAATATTTCACTTAAAATTACTCCAAGGATTATAGCTGCTATTCCTGCAACTACCAACTCTCTAAGTTTTACTGATTTTAATCTTTCATTGAAATTAGTGATATTAAAATCCATAATTAAATATCTGTAAAAAGAAATATTTATACAATTAAATAAATATCACTAGTATATGATTAGTGGAAGTACAAAAATTGTAGGTCTGATAGGTCATCCTGTAGAACATAGTTTCTCTCCACCTATGCATAATGCAGCTTTTGGGGAATTGGGGATGGACTACGCTTACATTCCATTTAATGTTTATCCTGAAAACTTAAAATCAGCTATTTTGGGAGCAAAATCTCTTAATATAAAAGGATTTAATGTAACTATTCCTCATAAAATCAATGTAATGAAGTATTTGGACAAATTGGATCCGATAGCTGAACTGATTGGTGCGGTAAATACAATTGATTTTAAAGAAATGAAAGGATACAATACTGATGGAATAGGATGTATTAGAGCCATTGAAGAAGTAACTTCGATTAAAGATAAAAATGTTGTAGTGGCAGGTGCTGGAGGAGCTTCAAGAGCAATTTCTTTTTATCTGGCTCGTGAAAATCCTCAAAGTATAGCTATTTTAAACAGGAATATGAATAAAGCAAAATCATTAGCTGAGGATGTTAAAAACTCTAAATTAATGGATAATGTTAATTTTGATTCAACTGATAAAATAGCAGGTTATGTAAGTGACGCAGATATTTTAATAGATACTACTCCTGTAGGAATGAGTCCCCATACAAATGACGAAGCTATTGTTAAAGCAGAGGATATGCATTCTGATTTGGTTGTTAATGATATTGTTTACAATCCTAATGAAACTGTACTTCTTAGTGAAGCTATTAAAGCAGGTGCAACTCCTGTTTATGGAATTAAAATGTTATTGTACCAGGGTGCAGAGAGTTTTGAAATCTGGACAGGAAAGAAGGCACCTGTTGAAGTCATGGAAAAAACACTTAGAAAAACACTTGATTTGAGTAGATAAAATGGATTCTATATTTAATTTTGCCATTGAAAGGGATGAAGATAAATTTACAGCCTCTAAAAAAGATGTGTTGAAATTTTTAAAAATCATTGGCGTTGATACACGTTTTGTTAGCTATACTGCTGAAAAAATTTATATTAATAACCTGAGATTTTCCAAATTTTCAAGAAAAAGACAGGCGACATTTAATAAGGAATATCCTGACATTGAAGTAGTTAGAAACTCTTTATTTCAGAAAATCTGCTCCAAATCTTCTAAAGTCCTTGCTGATGAAATAAAACCGAACAGCACAATTCTGATTCCTGAAAATAATGCTCTGATTGAAATTATACTGGAGCCATATACCCGCAAATACGGTGTAAAACTGGTTTACGGCGGAAATCATGATTTAACTGTTAATCCGATTATTTTAGACAGTAAAGTAAACTCCATATTTTCAGATATTTTCAAAGGAAAAGGATTGACATTCAATAAAAAAGATAATGAGATTTATCCTTTAATTAATGTGCCTTTAGATTGGATTAATTCATTTTTGGAAATGGATGGTAAAAAAATAATCGAAACTGAGGATTATGATGATTTGTCTACATCATTTATGGAATTTTTAGAAGATGTAGCTCCTCAGTATCGTGAAAATGTTTTAAAAGCTTATGAGTATATTGAAAAAGAATTAGAAGTTAAATAAGGAAACTTGTTTGTCTGTTTTCTTTTTAGGTTTTTCTTTAACTTCTTTTTTTATTTCTTCAGCAGGTTCTTTTTCAACTTCTTTTTCAGGTTCTTTTTTTATTTCTTCGGAAGATTCCTTTTGAGGGGGAATTGTGGATAGTAATCCGTCTT
>ERZ779725.1823-NODE-1823-length-11088-cov-2.035167_pt1 | contig 11088 bp, 7 predicted proteins | sample MGYA00511890_ERZ779725 | MGnify/ENA primary metagenome ERZ779725 (study PRJEB29588, sample SAMEA2148549) | human gut metagenome | biome: human gut; feature: human-associated habitat; material: faeces | place: Denmark | collected 2008/2010 ...
CAATCAAATCCGATAGGGTGGAACTTGTCCGCGGTAAAGGTTTGCTGAACGCGGTGGTAATTACCCCGAAGAATGGCAAAACGGCTTGGGATGTATGTTTGAAATTGCGCGACAACGGCTTGTTAGCTAAACCGACTCACGAACATATCATCCGTTTTGCTCCGCCTTTGGTAATCAATGAAGAGCAATTGATGGAAGCAATAGGTATTATCGAGAAAACGTTAAAAGAGTTCGAGTAATTTTACTTGAATTATTTCAAAGAGTCTTTTCGGGATTGTACGCTTAATCTTGAAAAGATTCTTTTTATTATTTCTTGATATGACGGAAAATTTATTTTTCTGTGTATATTTGTTTGATTAAATATCCCTTTATGTCAATAGATTTTGATTCATTATTGGAAGGCATTAATAAAAAAGATATGCGGGCGTGGGAGGAGCTTTATGCAGGGTATTATGCCGTGTTGTGTTCTTACGTGAACAATATTTTACGGGATCGAGACCAAGCCCAGGATATCGTGCAGGATGTTTTGGTGGCTGTCTGGAAGTCTTCCAAACAGTTTGGAGATATGAGGGAATTGACTTCTTATTTATACAGGGCTTGTTATAATAACGCCTTGATTTATAAGCGTAATGTTCAAATTCGTAAAGATATAGAGCAAAAAATTGTTTTGGAAACGGAAGTCGAGTTCTCGGATGAAATTTTTGCTATTACCGTGAGGGATGAGTTATTAAGACAATTGTATTGTTATATCAAAGAATTGCCGGAGGGTGCCAGGGAAATAATGGAATTAAGTGTTTTGGGATTTTCCGGACCTGAAATTGCAGAAAAGTTGGGGATCACGATTCACACGGTGAAAACTCAAAAGAATAGGAGTTTCAAGTATTTACGAGAAAGATTGAAAGATTCGGTTCTGTTATTTTTAATTTGATCAAAACTTTTTATCGTTTTTGTCATACTCTTTGTGGTTTCATGTATTATATGGTTAAACGATCCATTAGTGATAATGTGTATGTTAACGGAATAATAGTAAATGCTTGGATGAAATAAAATAACAGGAGATGAAATTAGATTTATATCGGGTGGTAGAATTATTTCGAAAATCTTTCTCGACCTCACTTTCTGATGAGGAAAAGGAGAAGTTGGATGATGTTTTGCGAGATGATTATTTGAAAAAAGCATATGACCAATTATCAGATGAAACTTTTGTACTGGATAAATTCCGGGAGTTTGAAGAATACAAGTACAAGCCTGCTTTTAATAAATTAAAAGTTTACCGGCATCGTATTCAGATTCGTCGATGGACAATATGGGGATCGTCTATAGCTGCAGTCTTGATCCTTGTGTTTGTTTTAGCTCGCCCTTGGGAATATAATGGTAATATGTCGGAGTTCGTTAAGGAAACACAACATATTATACCACCTGGAAGTAGTATGGCCATTTTGAAGTTGGCAGACGGAAGAATGATCGAAATCGGGAAGCAGCCACTGAGACTTGAAGATACTCAAGGAAGCGTGGTAAAATATGAAAATGGACGTCTTTCTTATTCTTCTGGAAAAGAAACTACGATAACAGAGGCTTACAATGAATTGGTTGTACCTGTTGGTGGCGAATGTCATGTTCTTTTGGATGATGGTACGGACGTTTGGCTAAATGCGGATTCAAAATTGAAATATCCCATAGTGTTTAACGGGGAAAGTCGTGAAGTCGTATTGTCGGGGGAGGCTTATTTCGAAGTGAAAAAGGATAACCGCCCCTTTATTGTAAATCTGGAAAGTGGTGATATAACTGTACTTGGAACTTCTTTTGGCGTGAGTGCTTATCCGGGGTATCCGAATTATACAACTTTAGTCCAAGGAAGTGTCCGTTTTACATCTCTTCGACGGGAGCAAATTGTTTTAACTCCCGGGGAACAAGCTGTGGTTGATATTTCAGGATCTCTGAAGAAACGGAGCGTGGATGTAGAAGAATTTATCGGGTGGAAAGACGGTGTGTTCATTTTCAAGGATAAACCATTGGCTGAAATCATGAAAATATTGGAGCGTTGGTACGGGGTACACGTGATTTTTCAAGATGAAAGCTTGAAAGAATTGGAATACACGGGTAGTCTCGAAAGATATAATTCTATTAATACATTCTTGCAGTTATTGGAAAAATTGGAAGAAATTCGGTATGAAATAAAGGAAAATACGATTGCTCTATTTAAATAGAAGAGAGAGACAGGCAACAAATTTCTCAGGTTCGGCGTCTGTCCCTTCTCGATTTATATAATTAAATATAAATTACAATGATATGAAAAAAAATCGATTAATTAGGTTTCCTGACCGATTAAAAAGGTGTAAGAAAAATTTAATGATTATGAAATGGTGTGTTGTTTTTATCTGCTTGTTTACTTTGAACTTGTCTGCGGATGTGTATTCTCAAAAGAATATCGTGTCGCTGGACTTATCAGATGTGTCCATTGAACAATTTGTGAAAGCGGTTAAACAGCAGACATCCCTTAAGTTCATGTATAATTCGTCTATTGTTCGTCAGGCAGGGAATATCTCGGTGAAAGTTGAAAACAAAGAGTTGAAAGATGTGCTGGGTATGGTGTTGGGGCAAGTCAACTTGGAATACGAGTTTTTTAATAACGTGATCTTGATTCGAGCAAAAGATGAAAAGAAAAGCGAACAATTGCAAAGAACCGTGAGAGGACACGTGAAAGATGAGAAAGGAACTCCTTTGCCGGGAGTGACGGTGGTGTTAAAAGGTGAAAACTTGGGTGTTGCTACAGATGTTAATGGTAATTATTCACTTTCTTTTTTGGATCAAAAGAATTTGGTTATATTATTTTCATTTGTCGGAATGTTACCGGTTGAAGTTAAATACACGGGACAGGATACTATTAATGTGGTATTAAAAGAGGATGTAGAAAAGATCGATGAAGTGGTCGTAAATGGTTATTTTACACGAAAGAAAGAAAGTTATACGGGCGTATCGACGACTTTTTCAGGGAGTGAACTTCATAAAGTGTCAACGGGGAGTATTTTGAATACCTTATCTATGTTGGATCCTTCTTTTGTGAAAGTTGTAAACAACGAAATGGGGAGTGACCCGAATACTATTCCGAGTTTTGAGATACGTGGTTCCAGCAGTTTAAAATCGACATTTGAAGGTAATCCCAATATGCCTACGTTTATTATGGACGGTTTTGAGGTTTCTGCACAAAAAGTATTTGATTTAGATCCAACTCGTGTCCGTTTCATAACGATATTGAAAGATGCTGCAGCTACAGCAATTTATGGTTCCCGTGCAGCCAATGGAGTAGTTGTTATCGAAACTGAACTACCCAAAGCGGGAAAATTACAGTTTTCGTATAATGGAAGCGCCAATTTTGAGGTGGCAGATCTTTCTGATTATAATTTGATGAATGCTGAAGAGAAATTGGAATATGAAGTACGTTCGGGATTGTATGAAACAAAAGATCAAAGTCCTGAATATGCTGATGACAATTTAACTTCTTATAATCAAATATTGAAATTGGTTAAAGAGGGCAATGATGTGGATTGGTTAGCTATTCCTGTTAGGGATGTGGGGATTGGTCATAAACACTCTGTTATGGCTGAAGGAGGAAATGAAACATTTCGTTATGCTTTAGATATTTCTTATTCAAATACGGTAGGGGTAATGAAAGGTTCAAAGCGCGATAATTATGGAGGAGGAGTTCGTCTTCAATATAATTTGAAGAAATTGAAATTTATGAACTATACATCTTTCAGTCATTTGAAGTCAGTGAATTCTCCCTATGGCAGTTTTAGTTCGTACACCTATTATAATCCTTATTATAATCCTTATGATGAGGAGGGTAATATAAAGAAAATACTCTATTCTTATCAGTATTATGATGAAGGAGTAAAGACAAAACCGATGTATAACGAGTTGTATAATGCTACGTTGCCATCAAAGAATCAATCAATAGGAAACTACTTTATGAATAATTTTTCCGTTGAGTATGATGTTGTTCAAGGATTGAAATTGAAAGCGAATCTGTCTTTGAGTGTCGATAATAATAAATCGGATGCTTACGTGTCAAATGAAAATACTAATTTTATTGGTAAAGAACTGAGAGGGAGTTATTCGCAATCTTGGTCAAACAGTTTTAGTTATGATATAAATGTTGTATTAACTTATGTTCGAAATTGGAAAAAACATTTTTTGAATGTAGGATTGATTTATAATTTGCGAGAGAGTAATACAGACGCAACGAGTTTGTCTGCGGTTGGTTTTCCTAATGAAAATATGGATCATATTTCTATGGGAACTAGTTTTACGGAAGGAGGGAGACCGGGAGGAAGTTATAATATATCCCGCTTGATCGGTTTTGTTGCTAACCTCGGTTATACGTATGACAATAGATTTTTACTCGATTTTTCTTTGAGAAGTGATGGTTCGTCTTTATATGGAGCCAATAACCGGTGGAGGACATTCTGGTCTTTAGGAGTTGGTTATAACTTGCATAACGAAAAATTTATGGAGGGAGTTTCGTTTGTTGATTTGTTAAAAATACGAGGATCCATTGGAACAACGGGAGGACAAAATTTCAATCCGTATCAGTCAATGACGATGTATTCTTATAACGATGGTCGAATAAGCGGTATTTCTTATACGGGGTATATGGGTGTACTACTGAAGGCATTCGGAAACAAGAATTTGAAATGGCAAAAAGTAGAGAAACGGAATGTGGGATTGGATTTTGAATTACTTGATCGACGATTAAGAGGCTCGTTTAACGTGTATAGCGATCTTTCTAAGGATGTGCTTATCGATGTTACTGTTGCTCCGTCATTAGGTTTTTCTTCTTATAAAGAAAATTTGGGAGAAGTGAAAAATAGTGGCGTCGAATTGACATTAAAAGGAACCGTAATTCGTGATATGGATCGAGATATAATTTGGGATTTAATCTTTAATCTGGCGCATAATAAAAATAAAGTGATGAAGATTAATCGAGCTTTGACGGCTTTTAATGAATCACAAGATGCGGAGGTGAAAAATAAACCGACGATTAGGTATAAAGAAGGATTGTCTCAAAATACGATCTGGGTGAATGAATCTCTAGGGATTGACCCTGCTACGGGAGAGGAAATCTTTTTAGATATGAATGGAAATAAAGTGAATGAATGGAGTACGGCCAATTATAAACCTTTTGGTTCTACGGATCCTAAAGTTTACGGGACAATAGGAACAATGTTCGTTTATAAAAAATGGGAATTGAATGCACATTTGTATTACAAATATGGTGGTTATTTGTACAATTCGACCTTGGTAGATAAAGTGGAAAATGTAAATCCCAATGAAAATGGTGATAAGCGAATTTTATATGATCGTTGGAATACCCCAGGTGATATGGCTAAATTCAAGAAAGTTAGTGATGTTTCAGAGACTAAGCCTACATCTCGTTTTGTAGAGAAAGAAAATTACATACAGCTTCAATCCTTGTCGCTAGGGTATGATTTCAGTAATGATAAACTTCGAAAAGTAGGTATTCAACGATTGAAAGTGTCGGCTATCGGTAATGATATATTTAAGTCATCTACTGTAAAAATGGAAAGAGGAACTTCTTATCCTTATGCAAGAACGTTTTCTTTATCCGCTCAAATAACTTTTTAATTTGATTGTTGTATGAAAAAATTAATAAATAAATCTATAATTCTTTCACTAGTCGTGGCATTGACCGCATGCAATGATTGGTTGAATGTTTCTCCTAAAACAGACATGAAAGCCGAAGATTTGTTTTCGACTGAAGCGGGCTTTCGGGATGCTTTGATTGGGGTTTACGCTTTAATGGCAACGAGTAATCTTTACGGGAAAAATTTATCTTACGGCTATTTGGATGTTTTGGCCCAGTATTATACCAGTCCTCGTAGTAACACATCTACAGGATACGAGCATAATTTAAAAAATGCAGCCGCCTACAATTATACGGAAAGTGATGAAGAATCAAGAATATTATCCATTTGGTCGAGCCATTTTTCTGCAATTGCCAATATAAATCAAGCTTTATTGTTTATAGATGAAAATCGAGATGTATTTACATCGGAGGATATTCATCATATTTACAAAGGGGAGTTTTTAGCCCTTCGTGCTTTACTTCATTTTAATGTTCTTCGTCTTTTTGCACCATCTCCGATGATGGATAATCAGAATGGACTGAATGCTTTCGCTATTCCTTATGTGGAACAATATACGAATATTGCTCAACCTCAATTAACGGTAAAGGAAGTGTTGGAAAAAATCGTAAAAGATTTACTTACGGCTAAAAATTTGATGAAAGAACGGGAAATTTTTAATGAATTTGACTCATCCTCCCCGATGTACAAGAGAAATCAAAGGATGAATTATTACGCTGTTACAGCTCTTTTGGCTCGGGTTTATCTTTATGAAAATGAAAAGACGTTAGCTTTGACAGAAGTGAAAGAAATTATTGGTGAAGTAGATGGGGAAAATCCAACATCTTACACGTTGACAACAAGTGGTGCGACGGCAACGAACCCCATGTTTCAATCCGAATTGATATTTACTTTGGATGTTCAAAAGTTGAAAGATTTGAGCGAAAGTTATTTTTCGGAAACTTCACTTTCAGATGTTTTGTTGGTGTCTGAAAAAGGTAAACAAACTATTTTTACGGCAAGTGGCCTAGAGAGTGATTTCAGATCTTCATGGTTGACAGCAACATCAAATGGTAAGGAGTATATTTTGACAAAATATAATAATATGAATTATATACCGTTGTTTAAATTGTCCGAACTTTATTTGATTGCAGCGGAATGTGCAGACGGAGAGGATGCGTATTGGTATTTGAATCAATTAAGAAATCATCGGGGATTATCGAGTATCGAACATACAAAAGACATAGAGAGTTACATTTATCAAGAGTACAGAAGAGAATTTTTGGGAGAAGGACAATTGTTTTTTTATTATAAACGCAAATTGTATGATACTGTTGGTGCTGAAGATAACGTCGGGATCGAGGATTTGAAAGCGGTTTATAATTTACCGATACCTACATCGGAAATTGATTTTGGTAACATAAAAAACTGATTGAGATGAGAAGAATATTTATACTTTTTGTTTTAGCTGTACTTTGTTCTTGTAGTAAGAATGAAAGATTGGTTTATGATTTGGATATGCATGATATATATTATCCTATCGTGACAGGAACTCGAGATAGTTTATTTGTCTCATTACTGACTGCGGATAAAATTTTAACCACGACAGTGGATGTTAAGTTATTGGGTAATGTTTTACGATCTCCGGCAAAATTCAGAGTTGAGGTCGTAAAAGAAAAGACGAGTGCAGTTGAAGGAGTGCATTATGAAAAATTGCCGGATTATTATGATTTTCCTGTGGGAGAGTTTATATATAAAATGCCAATTAATTTATTGAAGGGAGATAAGGGAATTACGGAAAAACCGGTATCATTGACGTTGCGACTTGTGGGAACATCTGATTTGGGGATTGCATATAAAGATCGATCAGAAATTCGTTTGGTCATAGCTGATATGCTAAAAATGCCAGAAGGAACGGGGTATTATGGAGATATGACTGCATTTAAAAGTCTATTTGGTGATTATTCTAGGAAAAAGCACACGATGATTATCGAATTAACAGGACATGATTTTTGGGATGGGGATTATGGTAATTATGGTGGTTTGCGTGGAATCTATTATGAGAAGGATTATTATATTTCTTATGCGAGAAAATTATATAAGATTATTACGGAGGATGAGATTGAGGATGAGAATGGAAATGTCATGCAGGGATGGATGGTGCCCTAGGAATTTTAATATATAATTTAAAAATGTATAGATCGTTATGAAAAATTTAAAATACATATTCATTCTACTTTTGTCACTTCAGTTTTCATGCATTGATGATAAATCAAAATTTGGTGGCAATGAGATAGATTCGATCACGATTGAAGATATCGAGGAGTATAAAGAAATAGAAATAGGCACAAAACTTGAAATAAAACCTACCGTGATCACGAAATTTGGTGATAAATCCCAACTTTCTTATGTTTGGTATAAATATAATAAAGAACAAGCGGTGCCCGATACATTGTCATATGAAAAGGATTTGGATGTTGTAATTGGTGATGTACTTCCTGGTGTTACAACCACCTTGGTGTTCAAAGTGATTGACCGGCAGACAGGAATTTTTGCCATGAATAAATCTTCTTTTGTAACAGTAGGTAAGTATTCCGGGGGCACATTAATGTTGTGCCGGGTGGATGGAGAAAATGATCTGGCCATGTTAAAGAAAGATGGTAAAACATTGTATGAAAATATATATTCTTATGCGAACGATGGAAATCGATTGGGAAAAGAGTCTAAACGTATAATTTTGACTGATTCATACGAGTACAACCCTCTCGGTCATAAATCTGTAATTGTCACTTGTGATGATGAAACTGGTGGGGTTTACCTTGATCCAGTAATTTTTACGCGACAAAATTACATGAAAGAGAAATTTATATTGGGAGAGGAGATGGAAGGAAATTTGGTTATTACCGGTTATATTGCAACTGCGGAAGGTGATTATTTGGTAGTGAACGGTAAGGTGTATAACAGGGTAAACGGAGATAAAGCAAAGGCAGATTGGAATCCGGAACTAGTATTTCTTGCAGAACCGAGAGATTATTATGCGGCTTCTTCAATTGGTTATTCCGTGGGACTTATGTTTTATGATAATCTGCATAATCGCTTTATGGTAAATAAAGATGGGGTCGGGTATTTTAGTTTTATTACCGGGAAAGATTATGATTTTTCCAATTATGATCCAAATAATATAGGAGAGGGAATTGAGTTGATTGTTATGGGAAATCAAAGTTCTCGTAAGGATTTTATGTGGGAATTGATGAAAAATACGAAAACGGGTGAATATATACTGCTTAAAAGTAAAACGGGCTTTAATTCATCTTGGCAAACGATATTTGTTGCTGAAGATAAAAAAGTTCTCTCGAAAAGTGAATTTCCCCATTTGTATGAAGCGTCGAGTTTTATTGCCGGAACGAAGTTGTTTTTTGCTAATTCTTATCCTTGGAAAGATTATGTTTTAGGGCAGCCTAATATTTTCTTCTTCTTGAGCAATAATAAAATATACGCCTTTAATATTGGAACGCTTTCCGAGGCGGTATTAATAGATGGAGATGTTGAGAATTACACTATAACAGGGATGGATTGCACCGAGATAAAAGATCCACAGGGTATAGAAGCCACGTATGTGCAGCTTACCGTAGCTGTAAAAGATCGTGGTTTGACCGATAAACCTGGAGGAATTGCCGTTTATCGTTTGAACAACGTTGGTGGTCTTTCCGCGGAAAAGATCTATGCAAAAACTGGATTCTGTGATGAGGTACTTTATACCGTAGAAAAGTTGAATTAATCGGATGACAGATAGAGAATGTGTTAAATTTCACATTCTCTATCCATGTTCAGATTGGATTAAAATGTTACAGAGAGAGAGTCTGAAAAAATTGTGTATCTCTCTCTCGTTCTTTTTGTTATTAAATGAATAGAAGTAATTTATTCGTTATGAAAAAAGGTATTCTTTTCCTTCTTTTTTATGTTGTATTTTTTGAAGGTTATAGTCAACAAAGAATAGAGGGTAATGTCGGAGATGCTCAAATCAATAAAATTTATTTGTTTGAAGTTGTAAATGAGTTTAGAGAAATATATCGTGTGATTGATTCTGCTGAAGTCCATAAAGGAAATTTTGAGTTTGTTTTGAATGAAATGACGCCGGAGCTTTATTTCGTGGGAGATAATCTTAAACATGGTGGTTATTTTTTTCTAAATGGGAAAAATGTAAAATTGACAGCAGAACGAGTGACGGAGGAAGGAATAACATGGAGTGTAAAAGGTTCACCGTTGGATAAATTGTATCGAGAATTTGCCAATGAACTATATGTTGCCACGAACAAACATATTCAAGACTCTTTGGATCGTTGTTTTTTTCGGGCACGTGATATGGGCGATGAGGCTGAAATGGCAAGAATAAAAAAAGAGTCAATCCCTTATTACACAAAAGAAAAAGAGATAGAACAGGCATTGGTAAACAAATATTTGGAGAAAAACAGGAATAACCCTTTCGGGATATATCTCTATTATTCTAAAATATTTCAGTTTAAGAATTTTCCAACATTAAACGACGTTGATAAAGAGAGGACCTGTATTAAGACTTTCGGACCAAAAGCAAAGAAAACCCGTTACATGACTTGGATGGAAGAACAATTAATGATTTATGAGAATTGTTCTATTGGTCATGAGGCTCCCGAAATTGTAGGAAAAGATACTTTAGGTAATACAATTCGTTTGAGTGATTTACGGGGTAATTATGTGTTGATTGACTTTTGGCATTCATATTGTCATTGGTGTCGGAAAGAAGTTCCTGCATTAAAGAAAGCGTTGAAGCATTTTGAAGGAAAAAATTTTAAAATATTAGGCGTTTCTTCTGATTTTTATGAGGAGAGATGGAAAAAAATTATTCGGGAAGATGGGAGTTTTTGGGATCACCTGATTTTAGGACGAGGTAATCCAGCTTCACGCTTATATTGTGTTAGAGCTGTTCCATATATCATACTAGTCGGCCCGGACGGGAAAATTTTGGCAAAAGAGTTGAGGGGGCAGGATTTGATAGATGTTCCGGATAAATTTGTGAAATAAATGAATCATTCAAATTCAATCGTGAAAATCTTGTAAATATTCCGGGAATGGATGATACGGGTAAAGACGACTTAAAGTTTAGTGAAGTCGTCTTTATCTTTTTTGGGCATTTATATCTTTCTTTTTTGGGGGTTATAAAAAACTAATTAATAGCATGATATTTAATAACGTGACAATCCCCCCGATCACGTACAGGAGCCATTTCGTGTAAGTCGAGTTTTTGTATTTTCCCATGACCTTGGAAGACGAGGTGAGGTAAACTTGCGTGAAAATCGTGATCGGCAACTGTACGCTTAAGGCCATCTGCGAGTAAATCAACCCTTGGAAAGGATTCGATACCACCATGATCAAGGCGAAAGCGATAATCAGGGAAGCTAGCACACCG
>ERZ779725.1824-NODE-1824-length-11078-cov-2.560827_pt1 | contig 11078 bp, 7 predicted proteins | sample MGYA00511890_ERZ779725 | MGnify/ENA primary metagenome ERZ779725 (study PRJEB29588, sample SAMEA2148549) | human gut metagenome | biome: human gut; feature: human-associated habitat; material: faeces | place: Denmark | collected 2008/2010 ...
CGCCGCCGTCGGTAAAGCGCGTGCTGGCATTGCGATAGACCGCCGCCGCGTCCACTCTCGACATAAATTCGTTTGCCGCCTCGTCATTTTCGGTGACGATGCACTCGCTGTGACCCGTTCCGTATTTATAGATATGCTCTATGGCCTCGTCGATATTATCTACTATCTTTACCGACATTATGTAGTCGAGGTACTCGCGACCCCAGTCGTCCTCGGAGGCTTCCTTTATATCGGGGAGTATCTCTTTAGATGTCTTGTCGCCGCGCAGCTCGACATTTTTTTCGTCAAGTCGCTTTTTGATGAGCTTCAGCGCCTTTTCGGCAACGTCCTTGTGAATTAAAAGGCTCTCGGCTGCGTTGCATACGGATGGGCGCGATGTCTTGGCGTTAAATATGATGTCGGCCGCCATATCGAGGTCGGCGTCCTTATCGACGTAAATATGGCAGTTGCCGACGCCCGTCTCTATAACGGGGACGGTGGAGTTTTTGACCACCGTGCCTATAAGCCTTGCGCTGCCGCGCGGAATCAGCACGTCTACATATTTGTTCATGGTCATAAGCTCGTTGGCACTCTCGTGAGAAATGTCGGTTATAAACTGTATGCAGTCCTCCGGTAAGGGCGATTTTTTGAGGGCGGCGCGCATTACATTAAATATTGCGGTGTTCGAGTGTATCGCCTCCTTGCCGCCGCGAAGCACGGAGCAGTTGCCCGATTTCAGGCAAAGCGAAGCCGCATCGGACGTAACGTTGGGGCGAGCCTCAAATATAACGGCGATGACTCCGAGAGGCACCGAAACCTTTTTGACTCGAAGGCCGTTCGGCCTTGTTATATTGGAGAGTGTTTTACCGACGGGGTCGGGCAGGTCGGCAACCTCAATAACGCCCTTTGCCATGCCGTCTATCCTGTCGGGAGAGAGAAGAAGTCTGTCCAAAAGAACCTTGGGTAAGCCGTTCTCCTCGGCAGCCTTCATATCCTTGTCATTTTCGCGGAGAATATAATCCTTGTTACTTTTAAGCTCTTCGGCTATAAGTAAAAGAGCCTTGTTTTTATCGTTTGCCGAGGCTGTTGAGAGCTTTTTCGCAGCCTCCTTTGCGTTTCGGCATTTAAGCTCGGTATCAGTCATTTTGTCTCAATCCTTTTTACCTACAAAAAATGTTCCTATTTGCTTGCCGTCGAGAGCCTTGTATATGTCCTCGGGAGCGGAGCCGTTCATAACTATCATATCTATTCCCGCGCTCATGGCTATTTGAGCCGCGTGCAGCTTTGTTACCATTCCGCCGGTGCCGAATTTTGAGCCGTGACCGCCCGCAAAGCCTATAAGCTCGTCTGTAATCTCGGTTACGGTGGGTATTATTTCGGCGTCCTCGTCAACTGTGGGGTTACCGTTATAAAGCCCGTCTATGTCGGTGAGGATTATCAGTGCGTCGGCTCCTATGAGCTTTGCGACTATCGCCGAGAGACAGTCATTGTCGCCGGAGACAATTTCCTCAACGCCTATTGCGTCGTTTTCGTTTACTACGGGAATTGCACCGTATGAGAAGAGCTTATCAAAGGTATTTATAAGATTTTTGCGCCTTTCGGGGGACTCCACGTCGCTTTTTGTGAACAGGAGTTGGCCTATTTTATGGCCGTATTCGCTGAACATCTTGTCATACATATACATAAGCTCGCATTGACCTACGGTGGACGCCGCCTGCCTGCCGGGGGTGTCCTTCGGACGCTCCGAGAGCCCGAGCTTTCCCGTGCCGACACCTATCGCGCCGGAGGAGACGAGAGTTACCTTGATGCCCGAATTTTCAATATCCGAGAGTACCGAGATAAGCTTATGCATTCTTCTTATATTTGTTTTTCCGTTGTCGTAGACAAGCGTGGAGGTCCCCACTTTGACAACGAGCCTTTTTACATCCTTTAATACCGCCAAGACATATCCTCCCACAAGCCCCGCCTTACAGGGCGCGAAATAATAATATTTATACACTATAAATTATATCATACGAAAAGGGATTTAACAATATAAAATATTTTTCGCGGCACCTTTTTAATTTTAACCGAATTGTAATTTTTTGTATATGCTTTTGTAATTTCGATGTTGTATAAACTTACTGTGTAGGGAGTCGTCTCGAAAAACGGAGATACAAAATATTTGTATTCCGTTTTGTGTGATAATCTGTTAAAATAAAATCAGCCGAGCAGGCGAAAAATACGGAAGAGGGGCAAAGTTATGTATAACGTTCTTGTGTGTGACGACGACAAAGCGATACTCGACTCACTCGAAATATATTTAAATCTTGAGGGGTATAAGGTTTTTAAGGCGGAAAACGGCAGGCAGGCACTAAAAACAGCGGAGGAAAACGATCTGCAATGTATAATTCTCGATATTATGATGCCTGACCTCGACGGACTCAACGCAACGCTGAAGCTCCGTGAGAGCAAAAACATACCGATAATCCTGCTCTCTGCCAAGAGTGAGGATACGGACAAGATAACGGGTCTTTCGTTCGGAGCGGATGACTATGTGACAAAGCCGTTTAATCCGCTTGAGCTTATGGCACGGGTGAAATCGCAGATAAGGCGTTATGTTTCGCTCGGCAGTATGGAGAAAAAGGACAGCCTTATAGTTACGGGAGGGCTCGCTCTTGACCTCGATTCCAAAGAGATTACGCTCGACGGCGAAAAAGTCAAGCTTACCGCTACGGAATACGGCATACTCGAATATCTTATGAAAAATATCGGCAGAGTTCTCTCTACGAATCAGATATACGAAGCGGTGTGGAAGGAGCCGTCGTTCCAGACGGAAAAAACCGTGACCGTGCACATACGCAGAATAAGAGAAAAAATAGAGATAAATCCCAAAGAGCCGAAATATTTAAAGGTGGTGTGGGGCATTGGCTATAAAATCGAAAAACTTTAAAACTTCGTTCGGATTAAAACTCGTTGCATTTTTTATTGCGGCGTTGCTTGCGTTTTCCTCGGCGATTTGTGCGGTTGAGGCTATAAACGACCTGTTCAGATACGGCTCGGAAATTCTTACTAAGCCGGCAAAAAGTCTTGATATGACCGAAACGTCGCTGTTTGCATCGAAGCTGAACTCCGATGTGCAGTCGATATATGCCGGCAGCGGCCTTATGACGTGGGACGCATATAAAAGCACGTATTACAGCACTTTCGACGAGGAGCTGAGCGCGGCTCGCACGGAGCTGGAGCGCTTCAAAAAGGAATGTATGTCAGAGGCTGTGGCGGCATATCGTGATAAACATGCCGTTTCCGAGTATTCCTCTTCTCAAAAGAGTGACAATGCTACGGGGGCCGGCGCTTCCGCATATACGACAAATGTCTACGGAAACGTCTCTGCCTATTCCCGCTCCGACAACGTAGTTTCGCCGAATTACGACAAGGACTACTATGACGGCTGCCGGGAGAGCTATTCGCTTAAGAGCGGAGATTCGGGGAATGTCACCTTTACAACCTCCACCACGGACGAGGAACTGGTATCGCTCGTGAGCAATGCATATTCTCAGGTTATGTCTGCGGCGCGCCGTGAGTATGAAACGACGGTCGCTATGGAGAGCCGCAGCATCAAAAATATAAAGAACCTTAAATACTATATATATAATCCGTCTACCGGCGAAATAATCACAAATCTTGAGACGGAAACGAGCGAGGAGAAAGCGAACGAAATTAAAAAATCGGGAGATTATTCGGCATTTACAAGCGGAAGCAGATGGTATATGGTCTATACTGCCGACGGAGGACTTGTCGCGGCAAGTCCGCAAATAACACGCGATACGCTCTATACCGTACAGAGCGGCGATAAATACTATTTCAGCCTTAAGTCGGATTACTACTATAAACGCACGCTGTCAAACGTTCTCGGCTCATGCTTTTCAAACAACGGCTATGACATAATTCTGATGCTTCCCGAAACGCTGTCGGAAGGCGACGATTATTACAATATGCAGTCGGAGATGGTAAAAAGCAGTGCCGATACATACAACTATATATTTTTAAGCCTTGCATCTATGCTTGTTCTTGCCATGGTGTCGGTTTACCTTATATATGCGGCAGGCGAGACGGCAGGCCCCGAAAAAATCAAATTTTCGTTTCTCGACAAGCTTCCGACGGACTTGCATTTTGTTTTGGCTGCCGCTGTTGCGGGGGCGGGAGTTTACGGAATTTTAAACTTGGCAGCCGATTACAAACATGCTTTCGATTACTATGCCGACGGCAAAGCACTTATGATGTTTGTGGTTATGTCGCTTATTGCCGTTGCGGTGTGGGCTGTGCTGCTTGAGTGGCTCTGTTCTGTTTCTAAATATTACAAGGCGAAAAAGAACTGGCTTCGATCAACGCTTGTTTGGTATATTATAAGGCTTATCGGGAAATTATTTTCGCCGCTTAAAAGGCTTCGTGAAAAGCCGGTGCGCTTAAGGCGCCGTGTACTGCTTGTGCTTATAGGCTATATAATCGGCAACACCGTGCTGACCGGCGTTGCGGCTATGTGCAGAGGATTTTGGTTCGTTCTTCTTATAGCGGTGCTGCTGCTGTATAATATTCTGACTGTTTCGCTTATGTGGAAATATGTGCTGTCGCTTGACCGCATAATAGCGGCGTCGGAGAACGCAAAAAACGGAGAGCCTCCCGAAAACATCTATTCGGAAAATATGCCTGAGCCCTTAAAAACGCTGGCGCTCAATCTCAGCCTTACGCAGGAGGAGATGCAAAAGGCGATAAACGAGGCGGTAAAGGGCGAAAGAATGAAAACCGAGCTTATAACAAATGTGTCGCACGACCTTAAAACGCCGCTCACTTCGATAATCTCATATGTCGATTTGCTCAAAAAGTGCGACATAGACGATATTTCGGCACAAAAATATATAAACGTGCTCGATGAAAAATCCATAAGACTCAAAAGACTTATCGAGGACCTTGTCGAGGCGTCAAAGGCGTCATCGGGAGCCGTGACGTTTAACAAGATGAATGTTAATCTCCATGAGCTTGCGGTTCAGGCGGTCGGTGAAATGTCCGACGCTTTTGAGGAGAGAAATCTCGACGCGGTGCTCAACGAGCCGACGGAGCCGATCGTTATATACGCCGACAGCCAAAAGACGTGGCGAATCATAGACAATCTTTTGAGCAACGTCAAAAAGTATGCTCTCCCCGGTACGAGAGTATATATAGACGTCGGCAGGGACAGCTCATACGGTACAATAACGATAAAAAACACTTCACGCGAAAAGCTGAATATAGACCCCGATGAGCTGACTCAGCGCTTTGTACGCGGAGACGAGTCACGTACCATGGAGGGTAGCGGCCTCGGGCTTTCGATAGCAAAGGATTTGTGCACGCTTCAGGGCGGAAAGCTTGAGCTCTCAATAGACGGCGACCTGTTTAAGGCGACGGTGAAAATGCCGCTTGTGTATTCTTGTGACGACGAGCAGGGAAGCGCACAATAAGAAAATAAATAAGCCGAGCCTGCGTAAAACGTAAGCTCGGCTCTTGTTTTATATTCGCGGTAAAATCGGACTATACAAAAAAGCAAAAAAATGTTACAATCAACGGGAAGACTGAAGATGGGAAGGTGCGCTTTGGAAAAATTCGAAATAGCCGGTCTGACGGTTGAATTTGAGACGGGAGACGGACTGCTTCTTGAGCGCAGCAGACCGTATCTCACAAGTGACGATAAAAAAACCGACATAAAAATAGAACTCGACGATGACTTTTTTATGCGTAGGCGGCAAAGCTATCCCATGCTGACGCTCGATGAGTGCCGATATGTGTGGACGGGCGAGGCTTTTTATTTAAAGCTGCTTGAATTTAACGGCTTTATGCTTCACTCGTCGTGCGTGTGCCGCGGCGGCAATGCCTATCTTTTTTCCGCGCGCAGCGGAACCGGCAAATCCACGCACACGCATCTTTGGCTCTCGGAATTTCCCGACGCATATATATTAAACGACGATAAGCCGGCGATTATCATAAACGAAAGCGGCGCAGTTGCCTACGGTACACCGTTCAGCGGCAAAAACGACGAGAGCAGAAACGCCGCGGCTCCGATAAGGGCTATTGTGTTTATAGAGAGAAGCCAAAAGAACAGTATTGAAAAAATAAGTCCGGCGAGTGCCGTGCCGCTGTTTATGTCACAGACCGTGCGCCCGAAAACACCGCAGTATATGGGTGTCCTTTTGAGGCTGCTCGATGCTCTTTTAAAAGAGGTGCCGGTCTTTTTGCTCAAATGCAATATGGACCCGTCGGCGGCGCACGTGTCGTATGACGGAATAGAGGAATATTACAGACAAAATCCGAGAGCTTAAGAAAAAGAAAGGCAGTGCTGGTATATGAAAATTAAAGACGGCTTTATGCTAAGTGGGGTTGCCGGAAGCTACGTGGTTGTGCCGGTCGGAGCCGTTCAGGCGGACTTCACGGGCATGATAACCCTGAATCCCGTCGGCGCATTTTTGTGGGGCAAGCTCGAAAAGGAAACTACGCGCGACGAGCTTTTGAAAAGTGTACTCTCACGGTACGATACAGACGAAAAGACCGCGGCGCAGGATATTGACCGCTATCTTGAAAAGCTCCGCAAAAACGGACTTTTAGAGGAATGATATTTTGGACGGCAAAAAAAGAGTTAAATTAGAGGAACTGCTCCCGATAATCGAGGAGAAGCTCTCAGCCGGCGGAACGGTCGTTTTACCGATTACGGGAACGAGCATGCTGCCGCTGCTTGTGGCGGGCAGAGACAAGGTTACGCTTAAAAGTGCCGTTTTGCCGCTTGAAAAAGATGCTATTCCGTTTTACCGCCGAAACGACGGCGCATTTGTGCTGCACAGAAAAGTCGGCGAGGACGAAAACGGATACGTTATGTGCGGCGACAATCAATGGGTCATGGAGCACGGCATAACCGATAAGAACATAATAGGCGAGGTTGCGTTTATAACGCGCAAGGGAAAAACCTTTTCCGTTGGTAGCCGTAGATATCGCCTCTATGTTAAGCTTTGGAAATTTCTGTTTCCCGTAAGGAAATATATAGTAAAAATAAGGGGGAAGCTCGGTAAGTGAAAAAAAGCTCTGCCGAAAAATGGATAGCCTCTCACTCAAAAAAAGAGAGCCCTCGTATGGTGCTGCTGATAATCGGCAACGCCCTGTTTTCCGTATGCGGAGTTATGACGGCGCTGTATGCAAAGTATATAATAGACGCGGCGCAAAATGCCGATAAAAACGCTCTGATTAAAAACGGCGTCGCTTTGGGCGCACTCATACTTTTACAGACATTTCTCAAGGTTGTTTGCAAAGCACTTGAGGCGAGAGTACAGGGCAAAATCGAGATAAGCATTAAAACAGAGCTGTTTTCATCAATACTCAAAAAGGACTACGAAAAAATCACCTCGATTCACACGGGCGAGCTTATGACAAGGCTCACAAGTGACGTCTCGGTGGTTTCCGACGGCGTCGTAACGATATTGCCGTCCGCCGTTGCTATGGTGACGAGGCTCGTTTGCGCCTTTGCGGCTCTTTTTTCGCTTGACAGGATGTTTTCAATCATATTGCTGTCAGGCGGAGCTTTGCTGTTTGTATTCACCCGATTCTTTCGCGGCAAAATGAAGTCTCTTCACAAGGCGGTGCAAAAAACCGACGGCGGAGTCCGCTCCTTTATGCAGGAGGTAATAGAAAATCTGCTCGTCGTTAAGATATTTGACGTTGCCGATATGATGAAAGACCGCTCGAAGGTGTATCAGGACGAAAATTACTATGCTAAAATAAAACGCAACAGGTGGTCGATTTTCGCAAATATAGGCTTTTCGGCGGCATTTTCGGTGGGCTGGCTTTTCGCGATGCTTTGGAGTGCCGCAAGGCTGAGCCGCGGAGCGATAACCTTCGGAACTCTCACGGCGATAGTTCAGCTTGTGAGTCAGGTGCAAACGCCCGTTACGAGTTTGTCGGGTTACCTGCCGAAATACTATACTATGCTCGCCTCCGCCGACAGGATACTTGAAACCGAGTCGCTCCCCGAGAGCGTCGCATATAATATGCCGGGGCTTGACGTCGGCAAAATATATGATGAGATGTCATATATGGAAATGGAGAGCGTGACCTTCGGCTACGGCAGAGAAAATGTAATAGAGGACGGCTCTGTGCGGATAAACAAGGGCGATTTCACCGTGATTTCGGGAATATCGGGCATCGGGAAAAGCACATTCTTTAAGCTGCTTACAGGGGTGCTTACACCGCAAAAGGGAAGCATAAGTGTTGTGTCCGGCGGCAAAAAATATCATATTGACAAATATATGCGTCCGCTGTTTGCATATGTTCCGCAGGGGAATATGCTGATGAGCGGCACCATACGCGATAACATAAAGCTCACAAACAGCACCGCGACGGACGAGGAGGTGCTCGAGGCGGCAAAAATAAGCTGCGCCTATGATTTTATAAACGAGCTGCCGAGCGGCCTTGATACCGTCCTTATGGAAAACGGCAGGGGACTGTCGGAGGGGCAGATTCAGCGCCTCGCAGTTGCAAGGGCTGTGCTGTCGGGCGCGCCTGTTATGCTGCTTGACGAAGCGACGTCCGCGCTTGACGCCGAAACGGAGAAGAAGCTCCTTTTGGGCTTGAGGTCGTTAAAAGGCAGAACGTGCGTTATTATCTCTCACAAAACCGCGGCTTTTGAAGTTGCCGACAGCGTTATAGAGATAAAAGACGGACATTTGCATTCAAAAAAAATATAAATTTATTTTTTCTATTGTAGTATCGGTACGAATTTGATATAATACAAATAATTGTTTTGCGTTAATTAAGCTTAAAAGGAGTTAAAAAGATGGCATATTCATCTTCGGGGAAAACTCATGCTGAGGAGAGCGTCAATATCGACAGCGTCGTTATATATCTCAAAAAAATATTGCAGCATTGGAAAATAGTTGTTATCTCGGCAGTGGGGCTGGCTGTACTCGGCTTTGCCGTTGCAAAGCTCACCTACACGCCGTCATATTCGTCTAAGATAACGTTTATAGCAAACAATAAATCCTCGGCACTCGCCGTTTCGGGTCAGACTCAGTCGGACCTTAACGCGTCCGCAACGCTTGCCGAGAGCTTCAAATATGTTTTTACAACGACAGAGCTTTCAAAGAGCGTTGCCGACAACAGCGGGTTTAAAGATATTTCCGTTTCAGACATAAAGAAATGGGTTTCGATTGAGGCCGTTGAAGACACGGCTATAATAAATCTTACCGTGACTACGCCGAATGCCGACGTTTCATACGGAATAGCGAATGCCTATGTAAATAACTATGAGAGCGCCATAAACGCGGCTTTCCCGAGTACCACCTTGACGGTTATCGACCCGCCGCTTCTTGCGAGTGCTCCGGATCGCGATGCGAGCGCAAAAATCTATACTATAGTAGGCTTTGCCGCAGGTCTCGTCATATCGATATTTGCGATTGTTCTCGCGGTAATTGCCAAGGATACGGTTAAAACCGCCGATGATGTTAAGGACAAGCTCGGCGTTGACGTTATCGGTATGGTCACTCACGTTAACCGTAAAAAGAAGAAAAAGGGTGAGGATTATAAGCCTCTGCTTATCTCCGACAGACGCAGCGGCTTCCCGTTCATCGAAACCTTTAAGATTATAAGAACAAAGATCGAGCACACCGCTCAGCGTGAGAAGTACAAAACTTTTGTGGTAACGAGTACAGCCGAAAACGAGGGCAAGACGACAAGCGCGGTAAACATCGCACTTGCACTCGCACAAAACGGCAAGTCGGTGCTTTTGGTAGATGGCGACTTGCGTAAGCCCGCAGTTGCAAAGCTTCTCGGAATCAATGCCTCCGAGGACGGCGGCGTATACGGTGTCATAAACGGCGAAAAGACTCTCGCCGAGGCGATAAAGTATTCGGAAAAATACAATCTTTTCCTGCTTGTCAGCGGAAAGCCCGTATTTGACCCGTCGGAGCTTCTCTCTACGGACGCTATGTCCGATATAATCAAATCCGCGGAAAAGGAGTTTGATTATATTATAATTGATACGGCTCCCTGCGGAGTTGTGGCGGATGCGTCGATACTTTCAAGCTATGCCGACGGAATACTTCTTGTTGTCAGAAACGATATGGTTGCTTCAAGACGTATTAAGCGCGCTGTTGAAAACCTCGAAAATTCCGGCACCAAGCTCGTCGGATGTATCTACAATGATACAGAGAGCGGTATGCCGAAACGCTTTATGTCGTCCTACAACAAAAAGTACGGCTACGGTTACGGATATGGTTACGGCTACGGCAGCAATCAAAAATAAATAAGTTCGTTTTACGGAGGTTCGCTGCGGCGAATCTCCGCTTTTTTAGTTTTGCCGAAAGCTCGGCTAAGACTCACCGTCAGTTTTTTTCGGCATAAAGCGATGCAGAACTGCGTATACGCTCAAAAAAACGCTGTTTTAGCAATGTTTTTACTAAAAAAGCTATTGCCCATTAAGATTTTCTATGTTAAAATTATATAATAATTATGCGGTTACAGCTTGTAACGGCTTTTCGGAGGTGAGAAAATGCTTTATCACAACGTAATGTGGAAATTCTGTGATGCAGAGGGCAAAACGCTTGACGAAAACATCGAAATCGTGAGAGCCGGTCTTACTGCGTTACCGGAAAAAATTTCCCAAATCAAAAGTCTCACCTTCATTAAAAACGAAGTGGTGTGCGACCGTAATTTTGACGCAATGCTTACAGTTGTCACCGAAAACGAGGACGACCTCAACGCCTATAAAGTTCATCCGGAGCATCAAAAGGTGGCTTCGTATGTTAAAAAAGTCACTTCGGGCAGAGCGGCTGTCGATTATTATAAATAATCCGTAAATTATTATAAAAACAACGGAATATTTATATTATTATACCCCTTGCGGGTGTAAAATGATTTTGGTTTAAAAAATGCAAGTGCCGCGGATTTTCAAGCGCAGTGCTGTATAAAAACGGAGGAAAAATATGAAGCATAAGGAAATTGTGGAAAAAATGAGCCTCGAGCAAAAGGCAGCTTTTGTTTCGGGCTATGACTATTGGCATCTTGAGGAAGCTCCGGAGCTCGGCCTTCCGAAGATAATGATTACCGAC
>ERZ779725.1825-NODE-1825-length-11059-cov-2.263813_pt1 | contig 11059 bp, 11 predicted proteins | sample MGYA00511890_ERZ779725 | MGnify/ENA primary metagenome ERZ779725 (study PRJEB29588, sample SAMEA2148549) | human gut metagenome | biome: human gut; feature: human-associated habitat; material: faeces | place: Denmark | collected 2008/2010 ...
ATTTTTACCGCCTCTTTCAATCTAATATTTTTTATACAATTTATATTCTTTATTATACAATATAAAAATAAATTTTACAAGACTTTTTTGCAAATTTTTTCATGAAAATCTCAAAATGTTGAATTTTACCATAAAACCCTTGACAAAAGCTGAAAAATTGTTTATAATTAAATAGGTGAAGTTTATGAACAGGAAAGATAACGCTGTTTATATAAGCAATGTAAATAAAGTCCGCAGCTTTTTGGAACAAAGCTATTTGGGAAATGTCAGATTTTCGGATATAACTCCGCTCATAGACATTGGGGAATGTAACTTCAAAAAATATTTCAAAAAAGAAACGGGATTTTCCGTTATGCAGTATTTTAAGAGGTATAAAATCCAAAAATCAATGGAACTTATAAAAGGCGGACGCTTTACGTTTACGCAAATATCCGTTTTTTTGGGATATGATTCCGTACACTGCTTTTCAAGGCAATTCAAAGCGGTAACGGGAATGAGCCCGACAGAATATAAAACAAAGGTGAGATATAAATGAAAAAAATCGCTGTTATCCGTGCTTTTTGCATTACGCTGGCTTTTATACTTATGACGCCCGTAACGGTTTCCAATGCTCAACCCGACCACAGGCGAGAAAGCAATACGGCAAACGCTTTGTATGCCGCCGCCGAAAAAGCGGCAGAATACAAAAAAAGTCTTAACTCCGACTTGAAAGGCGGTTTCCTTTTTGATGCCGATTTTTTAAAGTCGGCGGAAAATCCCGAATCCATGCGCTGGCTTTTCGCTTTTTCGGCACTCGGTTTTTATGATGACTATAACGCATACGGCGCTGTACTCAAGGATTCTGTTATAAAGCGCCAGCGTTTTCCCGACAAAAAGGCTTCTCCGAAACTTTCCGAGCTTCACACGGAGGCTTTGGGACTTATGGCATGCGGTATAAATCCTAATGAAATAGATATCCCGTACAGCGACCATAAAATTGACCTTATAAAAGAAAGCACATGGGGACGCAACAAATCAAAGCCGCTCGATAAAGACGGTGTTGACGGACTTTTGACCGCTCTTTTGACACTTGACGGCGTTCAAACGATAATACCCGAATCAAAAGAAACGGTAAACACAAGAGAAAGCATAATAACCAAAATACTTTCCATTCAAAACGAGGACGGCTCTTTCTCATCTTCGGGAAATTCGCCGTCAATAAACCTTACCGTATAAAAATTCCGAAACGGTTTATAATTTTACTTCCGTAAAGACAAAAAACGACACCTCGTCAACAGCAGGCGGCGCAATTTTCCGCGCGTTATCATATCTCTCAAACGCAAGAACACAAAATAAAGATTATTCAAATTCACAAAACGAAGTCAAAGACACTGCATGTGTTATAACGGCTCTTTGCGCTCTTGGACTCAATCCCGAGCATGATGAAAGATTTACGGGCGGAGAAAAAAATTTAACCGAAATACTTCTTTCACATCAGAACAAGGACGGTTCTTTTTCCGGCAAACAAAACGGCAATGACAAATCCGAAGCGACATCGTACGCAGTTTTGGCGCTTGCGGCTCAGTATAAATTTATACACACAGGTCTCGGAATATATAATTTTACGGATAATGTAAACGCAGAAAAAATCAGATCTCTAATATCTCCGAATGTAAAAGAAATAGTTACAAAATCATATTCGTATGAAAGCGGACTTTTATCTTCGGACGACTATGAAGAAATTGTTATTTTAACGGACAGAGCCGAAAACAGCTTAAACGCAAAAAACAATATTATATATATTAAGATGCTTCGGGATATAGGAGATAAGCTTTACAAAACAAGAGAAGAAATACATGAACTCAATGCGCAATGTGAAGAATTACTGCTTCCGCAGACAGTTTTCGGTACAAAAAATCTTCATGAAATAAATGTTTTAACCCGCCGATACAACGCTCTTACGGAAAAACAGAAATCCGAAGTAAAGGACTTTGACAAGGTTATACAAAAAAAGGATTCAATGCACTCAAGAACGTCTGTTGTATATATCTTTATCGGCTTTTTAGGCTTGCTTGCTATCGGACTTGTAATTTTCCTTGCGGTATTTTTGATTAAAAGTTCTCCGCTTTTGGATTATTTCATTATGAAATTTTCACCGCAGAATACTGTTTTTGACGATGATGACGATGAGTTTTTTACCGACCCTGAAGAATTTTCCGAAGAACAATACGACACCCCTCTTCCGTATGAGGACGACGATGAATTTTTTGAATATACTCACGACAATGATGACGAAGAACAAAATGACGATGATGACTTCAAAATTTATTGATAATGAATTTTTTTGAAAAAATTTGTAAAAAAATAAAATTTTTCTTGACATTTCATGTTTTATCTGCTATAATAATCTAAACGGTTTATATTATATTGTATAAATTGTAAAGATACCGCACCGCATTAAGGTTTTAAGCGATGTTTTTCCGCCTTATCGGGCGTGTCCTAAATTTTATAACGGGAGGTGCATTCTGATGTACGCAATTTTAAAAACAGGCGGTAAGCAGTACAAAGTAAGCGAAGGCGACGTAATCTATGTTGAAAAATTAGGTTTGGAAGCAGGCGCTGAATATACTTTTACCGAAGTTCTCGCTGTAGGAACAGACGATGAGCTTAAAGTTGGCGCTCCTTATCTTGAAGGCGCAACTGTTTCTGCAAAAGCTGTTAAAGAAGGCAGAAGCAAAAAAATAATCGTTTATAAGTACAAGCCGAAGAAAGGCTATCACAAGAAGCAGGGGCACAGACAGGCATACACAAAGCTTCAGATTGAAAAAATTAACGGTTAATTGTTATGATTAATATTGAAATTAACAGAAATTATATCGGCGATGTATATCGTTTTAAGGTTGAAGGTCACGCCGAATCCGTAGAAAGCGGCGAGCTTGACCCGATATGTGCAATCGTTTCTACTGCGACACAGTTTGCGGTTTTGGGGCTTATCGATATTCTTGATATAAAGGTAAACCTTACTATGGGCAGCGGAATACTCGACTGCGAGCTTCCGGAGCTTACTGACGAAGGCATACGCGAAAAAGCAAATGTGCTTTTGGAAACCTTGACTTTGACGCTTCGGCAGATTGCCGAGCAATACGCCGATTATGTTAAACTTTCGGAAATGGAGGAATAGCTGATGTTTAAAATTGATTTCCAATTGTTTGCTCACAAAAAAGGTGTGGGTAGTACAAAAAACGGCCGAGACAGCGAATCCAAACGTCTTGGTGTTAAAAGAGCTGACGGTCAGTTTGTTTTGGCAGGAAATATTCTTGTAAGACAAAGAGGAACAAAAATTTATCCGGGTGCAAACGTAGGAAAAGGTTCTGATGATACTTTATTTGCGCTTGTTGACGGAAAAGTTAAATTTGAGACTAAGAGAAACGATAAAAAACAAGTAAGCGTATATGCGGTTTAATTTGATTTTTTGTGGGAAAGCGCAGTTTGCGCTTTCCTGTTTTTTATTTTTTTAAGAAAGGAATATTTTTTATGCTGAGTATAAACGAATTGCAAAACCATGCTTCAAAAATCCGTGAAGGTATAATCAGAGGTACATACCATGCAAAGTCGGGACACCCCGGCGGCTCGCTTTCGATAGCCGATATTCTCACGGTTTTGTATTTTGAAGAAATGAATATCGACCCCAAAAATCCCAAAATGCCCGAAAGAGACAGATTTGTGCTTTCAAAAGGGCACTGTGCTCCCGCTCTTTATGCAACACTTGCCGAAAGAGGATATTTTCCCATGAAAGAGCTTGATAATTTGAGACACTTGGGTCATTTTTTGCAGGGACATCCCGATATGAAAAAAATCCCCGGTGTTGATATGTCTTCCGGTTCTTTGGGACAAGGTTTATCCGCCGCTAACGGCATGGCGCTTTTTTCAAAGCACGAGGGACTTAATTTCAGAGTATACACAATCCTGGGAGACGGAGAAATACAGGAGGGTCAAATTTGGGAAGCGGCTATGTCAGCGGCTCACTATAAGCTTGACAATCTAACAGTATTTGTTGATAACAACAACCTCCAGATTGACGGAACGGTCGAGGCGGTTATGTCGCCCTACCCCATTGATGAGAAATTCAAAGCCTTTGGCTTTAATGTTATAAATATTGACGGTCATAATTATGACGAAATAAGAAACGCACTTAAGACGGCACGTAAAACAAAAGGCAAGCCGACTGCAATTATTGCCAAAACCATAAAGGGCAAGGGCGTTTCGTTTATGGAAAACAAGGTTGAATGGCACGGAAGCGCACCTAAAGAAGAACAGGCACGCGAGGCTATCAAAGAACTTACGGGAGGTGTTCTATAATGGAAATGATGTCAACAAGAGCAGGCTACGGAAAAGCTTTAACGGAGCTTGCCGAAAAATATGACTTCTGCGTTTTTGACGCAGACTTGGCGGAAGCAACAAAATCTATCGGATTTGCAAAAAAATACCCCGACAGATTCTTTGATATGGGAATTTCCGAAGCGGATATGATTTCCACAGCCGCAGGAATGGCTTCATGCGGTAAAACCGTTTTTGCGGGAAGCTTTGCGGTATTTTCCGCAGGCAGAGCATTTGAACAGGTAAGAAACTCCGTATGCTACAACAAGCTTAATGTAAAGGTTGTAGGCACACATGGCGGTATCTTAATTGGCGAAGACGGCGGTTCTCACCAGGCAATTGAAGATGTTTCTCTTATGAGAACGCTCCCGAACATGAAGGTTATAGTTCCGTCGGACGCAATCGAAGCAAAAGAAGCGGTAAAAGCTGCACTCGAAATTGACGGTCCCGTTTATCTTCGTTTCGGAAGATATGACGTTCCCGTTTTCAACGATAATGCCAACTACAAATTTGAATTCGGAAAAGCTAACATTTTGAAAAAAGGCTCGGACGTTACGGTTATCGCTATGGGCGACATGGTCTATGAAGCTTTAAAAGCGGCTGAAGAACTCGAAAAATCGGGCGTAAGCGTCGGAGTTATCAATATGCACACCGTAAAACCGATAGATAAAGACGCTATAAAATATGCCCTTAACGAATCAAAGCATATAATCACAGCCGAGGACCACAACATTTTCGGCGGACTTTATTCCGCAGTTTCGGAAGTTGTTGCCGAAATCGGCGGAAAAATCAGCGGTCATATCGCCGTAAACGACAGATTCGGTCAATCGGGAAACAGAGCTGATTTACAGAAAGAATACGGTCTTAATTCCGAAAATATAATTAATACAATAAATGAAATTTTAAAATAAAGGACTTCACGTAAAATGACTAATATCTATATTGCCTCCTGCGTTAAAGGCGGCGGAATTTACCACTATACATTATCGGAAAACAACGTACTTGATTTCTGTGAAAAAACCACACTTGACGAACCCATGTACATGATTATCAGAAATGAGAAAATGTATATACTTTTAAGACAGCCCGATGAAAAAACAAATTTCAGCGGCGAGCTTTCTATAGATATTGACGGCACAGGCAAGCTTTTTGCACCCTCACGCATTATTTCCACAAAAGGCGTGGTTGCCTGTCATCTTGAGGTTTCGGACGATAATATATATGCAGTAAATTATGTATCGGGAAGCGTAATAAAGCTCCCCGATACACTCGTACCCCACAGCGGACACGGACTTCACAAGGTAAGACAGGCTGCACCGCATACGCATTTTGTACACGTTTCCCCCGACGGCAAATATATTCTTGTTACCGATTTGGGGCTTGACAAGATTTTTGTATACGACAAAGATTTAAAGCTTATTTCGGAAGTAAGCGTTCCGTCGGGTCACGGACCTCGTCATCTTGCTTTCTCAAGCGACGGAAAAATCGTGTACTGCGTGAACGAGCTTGGCTCGTCTGTCAGCATTTTCTCTTATTCGGACGGCGAATTAAAGCTTCAAAATACAATCAGCGCACTCCCGAAAGACTTTTCGGGAGACAATATTTCGGCGGCAATAAGAATAAAGGACAACTGCCTTTATGTTTCCAATAGAGGTCATAATTCAATAAGCGTATTTGAAATAAAAGACAGCTACAACATTGTATTAAAAGAATGTGTTGACTGCGGCGGAAATTCTCCGAGAGACTTCAACATTATCGACGACGTTTTGATTTGCACAAACGAAAAAAGCGATAATGTAACTGTTTTTAAGCTTAACAACTACATACCCGAAATAATTTCGGAATCTGAGCTTAATATCCCCTCTCCGCTGTGCGTTGCATATAAAAAGAATTAAGGAGAAAGAAATGAAAAAATACAGCAAATTAAATGAAATCAGATTCAGCCAGGTTAAGCCAAGCGGCTGGATTAATGAATTTTTACAGTGCGAAGCGAACGGTATGCCCGGACACTTGCACGAAATAGGCTATCCGTTTGACAGATTCTGCTGGCAGTATAAAAGCCTTACGGACGGCGGTTATGCGCAGTGGTGGCCTTATGAACAGACAGCTTACTGGATTGATTCGGTTGTACGTACTGCAATTCTCACGGATAACGATAAGCTTTTGGACGTTGTTATGGATCAGATTGAAAAATCTTTAGCCGATGATAGCGAACCGTTTATCGGTCCGCGTGAAATGAAAGAAGAAAAATCACTTTACAGATGGCCTCATGCGGTATATTTCAGAGCGCTCTATGCGCTTTGGAGCAAAAGCGGAGATGAAAGATATTTGGAAAAAATGCGTAAGCATTACCTTTCCGACACTCCCGAAAACTATAAAAATTCACGTGATTACGTAAATATCGAAACGATTTTAAAGCTTGCGGAGCATTTTAATGATGAGGAACTCTATAAACTGGCTTTGGATTCGTTTGAGATTTTCAATAAAGAAAAATCACTCACAAGCATGGACACACTTTTAAGCGATGTTCCCCCGTCGGGTCATGCGGTTTCTTTTAACGAGGACGCAAAAATCCCCGCAATCATGTATATGTATACGGGTGATAAAAAATATCTCGACGCTTCGGTAAATGCTTACAAAAAAATGAGAATTTTCCACGAACTGCCCGACGGTCTCCACTCCTGCAGTGAAGGTCCTTGCGGAAAGGACGAATGGAGAACTCATGAATCCTGCGATATATCCGATTACACATGGTCTGTGGGTTACCTTTTGGAGGCTACTGGCAACGGTGAATATGCCGACATTATAGAAAGAGTGTGCTTCAATGCCCTCCCCGGCGCAACGGGTCATTACTTCAAGACAATACAATACCTTTCATGCGTAAATCAGGTTATCTGCGCACGCAATTCAACACATATTCCCGCTTGGTATAACACACCGAGAATGGCATACCAGCCTCATCATTATCCCGAATGCTGCGTCAGCAATATAGGCAGAGCTATGCCAAACTATGTTTTGAGAATGTATCAGGAATTTGACGGCGGTGTTGCCGCTTCATTATACGGCGACAGCACATACACGGGTCAAAATATGACATTAACACAAAGCGGCGGATATCCGTTCTCATCAAAAACAAAATTTGAAGTTAAAATTACAGACGGTGAAGAAAAGTTTCTTAAGCTTCGTATTCCGTCGTGGTCAAAAGGATTTACTCTTAAAATAAACGATAGTGAAGTAAATACCGATGTGATAAACGGCTACACGGAAATTTCCGTTAAGGATAACGACAAAGTAGAGCTTTTGTTTAACATGGCGCTCACAATGATTGACGCTCCCAACGGCGGTTTTTACTATAATTACGGTCCGTTCCTTATGACCTTGAAAATTGATTCCGAGGAAGTTATAGACGATAAGGAAAAACGTTCCACCAAAGACTTCCCTGCCTATAATATTTACCCGAAATCAAAATGGAACTATGCGGTTAAACGTCTTGAAAATGACGATAAACCCGTAATCAAAATAAAAGAACCGACAAAAAATCCGTTTTGGGATAACGATTACCCCATAGAAATCACCGTAAAGGCGAGAGAGCTTAAAAACTGGGGCTTGGAGGAAATTGAAAATACTTGTGCGTTAGACCGTGAATCGGGTGAAGGTATTGACCAAAAACAGCTTGACTGCGGCGCTACAATGGTAACGGAAAATCTTACCGTTACGCCGAAGCTTCCCGATAAAAGCTTTGTAACCGAAAATCTCGGACAGGAAACAGATATAACGCTTGTACCGTACGGCTGTACCACGGTTAGATTGACAGTTTTGCCGAAATACACGCAGGACTTTGTACATACGTTTGATTTTTTGGGCGACTGATAAATAAAAAGAGGCTTTAATATCTCTCAGACCGCTGACAAAGAGGAAGTCAGCGGTCTGAAAAAGGCGTGATATAACCACGCCTTTTTCTTTATTTTATAATTTTTCGATTGTTTGCATAAGATATTCGGAAAATTCGGCACACGTTGCGCCGTCGCTTCTTCCCGTAATCTTAACCTTCTTTTCCGTATACATACAGATGTCAAGCGCTTTTTCAAGCTTTGAGGCTTCTGTGGTATATCCGATATGGTTAAGGAGCATAACGCACGCTCTGAATACCGAGCAGGGGTCTGCATACTGCGCTCTTCCCTCTTTTACCATACGGGGAGCGGAACCGTGGATAGCCTCAAACATTGCATATTGTTTACCGAGGTTTGCGCTTCCGGCAGTACCTACGCCGCCCTGAAATTCAGCCGCTTCGTCCGTAAGAATATCGCCGTAAAGGTTGGGGAGCAGCAAAACCTGAAAATCCTTTCTTCTCTTTTCGTCAACAAGCTTTGCCGTCATAATATCTATATACCAGTCGTCAAGCTGTATTTCGGGATAATCCTTTGCAACCTCGTTGGCAATTCTTAAGAATTTACCGTCTGTCGTTTTTATAACATTAGCCTTTGTAACAACGGAAACTCTTGTTTTTCCGTTTGCTCTTGCATAGTCAAAAGCCGCTTTTGCGATTCTTCTCGAACCCTCGGTTGTGGTTACGCAAAAGTCAATTGCCAAATCATCATCAACCTCAAAGCCCGATGAACCGACAGCATACGAACCCTCCGTATTTTCTCTGAAGAATGTCCAGTCAATGCCTTGATCGGGAACCTTAACGGGTCTTACATTTGCGAAAAGGTCAAGCTCTTTTCTCATTGCAACGTTTGCGCTTTCAACGTTAGGCCACGGGTCGCCCTTACGAGGCGTCGTTGTCGGGCCTTTCAAAATAACATCGCATGATTTCAATTCCGCGAGCGTATCGTCGGGGATTGCTTTGTTAAGCTCCGCACGTCTTTCTATGGTAAGTCCGTCAATCGTTTTAAACACGATTTTCCCCGATTCGACATCTTTTTTTAGCAAATATTCGAGAATTTTCCGGCCCTCTGCCGTTATTGTCGGACCTATGCCGTCGCCGCCGCATACGCCGATTTTGATTTTATCAAGCTTTGTAAAATCCTTAAAATCTCCTGCGTTGTTTATTCTTTCAACTCTTTCGAGCTGCTGTTTGATTATTTTTTCAAATTTTTCTTTTGATATTTCTATTTTGCTCATTTTGTTTCGTTCCTTTCGTATTTTAAGAATTTTGCTTTGTATAGTTCAAAAGTCCGCCTGCAAGAAGCATATCTCTCTGACGTTTCGAGAAGTCTGCCTTTGCATTAAACGTGAAGCCTTTTGTTACGTCTTTAACCGTAACCGTTTCGCTCGATGCAATTTGTTCTCTTACGTTTTCTATAGAAAGCTCGTCGCCCTGCTCGATTTTATCATAATCGGACTCATTTTCAAACGTAAGCGGTATAATTCCCGCATTTATAAGGTTAGCGGCATGAATACGTGCAAAGGATTTCGTTATAACGGCTTTAACTCCGAGATAAAGCGGCGCGAGAGCCGCATGCTCTCTCGACGAACCCTGTCCGTAATTTGCACCGCCCACAATTATGCTCTTTCCCATTTCGAGCGCTCTGTCGTGGAACGTTTCATCGCACACATTAAAGCAATATTTCGATATTTCGGGTATATTTGAGCGAAGCGGTAAAATCTTTGCGCCCGCGGGCATAATGTGGTCTGTTGTTATGTTATCCGTAACCTTAAGGCTTACGCCTGCCGTTATTTCGTCCGCAAGCGGAGTTGTTACGGGGAACGGTTTTATGTTAGGACCTCTCAAAACCTCAACTTTGTCCATTTCCGCTTCGGGTACGGGCTCAACTATCATATTGTCATGAACCGTGAATTTCTTCGGCAATTCAAAATCAGGCATATCGCCCAAAGTTCTCGGGTCTGTAAGCACGCCTGTAAGCGCTGAAGCCGCCGCCATTTCGGGAGAAACGAGATAAATTTGTCCGTCCTTCGTACCGCTTCTTCCCTCAAAGTTACGGTTAAACGTACGGAGCGAAATACCGCCCGAATTGGGAGATTGTCCCATTCCGATACAAGGACCGCACGCACTTTCCAAAATTCTTGCGCCTGCGTCTATCATAATGCCCAAGGCGCCGTTTTCGGCAAGCATATTAAGCACCTGCTTTGAACCGGGAGCTATCGAGAGCGAAACATCGGGGTGAACCGTTTTCCCCTTAAGGATATAGGCAACCTTCATCATATCGAGCAAAGACGAGTTTGTGCACGAGCCTATGCAAACCTGGTCGATTTTGAGATTTCCGATTTGCGAAACCGATTTTACATTATCGGGCATATGGGGACAAGCCGCCAAAGGTTCAAGCTTGCTTAAATCGATATTGATTTCTTCATCATACACAGCGTCCGGGTCGGAGGAAAGCGGAACATAAACATCCTCCCTGCCCTGTGCCTTGAGAAATTCTCTCGTAACTTCATCTGACGGGAAAATCGAAGTTGTAGCGCCGAGTTCTGCACCCATATTCGTTATGGTTGCTCTTTCGGGAACGGAAAGAGTTTTAACTCCTTCGCCCGCATATTCAACAATCTTTCCTACTCCGCCCTTAACGGACATTATTCTCAAAACCTCCAAAATAACGTCCTTGGCAGCAACCCACGGACTTAATTTCCCCGTAAGGTTTACTCTTACCATTTTAGGGTATGTTATATAATATGTACCGCCGCCCATAGCGACTGCAACGTCCATACCGCCCGCGCCCATAGCGAGCATACCGATAACGCC
>ERZ779725.1827-NODE-1827-length-11054-cov-2.435221_pt1 | contig 11054 bp, 10 predicted proteins | sample MGYA00511890_ERZ779725 | MGnify/ENA primary metagenome ERZ779725 (study PRJEB29588, sample SAMEA2148549) | human gut metagenome | biome: human gut; feature: human-associated habitat; material: faeces | place: Denmark | collected 2008/2010 ...
GGAAATCTCTAAAGAAGAGGCTATGGAGATGTTCAAGGATGATGAGTATAAGTTAGACCTTATCTCTAATCTTGAAGATGGAACAATCTCATGTTATGAGCAGGGTGACTTTACAGACCTATGTCGTGGACCTCACGTAGATAATGTTAAGTTATGCCGTAACTTTAAGCTGCTTAGACATTCAGGTGCATACTGGAAGGGTGACAGCAAGAACAAAGTATTGCAGAGAATTTATGGTGTATGTTTCCCGACCGCAGAGGAGCTGGAGGCACACCTTAAGCTTTTAGAGGAAGCAAAGGAAAACATAGAAGCGTTTCACAGGCTTCAAAAGAGAAGCAATTTCATAAAAAATGACAAAGACGGCGTTATTTTGGGACAGAAAATCATGCCCGTGGAAAAAGCGGGGCTTTATGTACCCGGAGGTACGGCAAGCTATCCGAGCAGCGTACTTATGAATGCGGTACCTGCGCAAATTGCGGGAGTCAAAAAAATCGTAATGGTTACTCCCCCATCTAAAAGCGGAAAAATAGCACCGCAGATACTTGCCGCCGCACACGTTGCAGGCGTGCATGAAATATATAAGGTCGGCGGTGCGCAGGCTATCGCCGCACTTGCATACGGCACGGAAACAATTCCGAAGGTTGACAAAATCGTAGGCCCCGGAAATATATTTGTCGCAACCGCAAAAAAAGCGGTTTTCGGAACGGTAAGCATTGATATGGTTGCGGGACCGAGCGAAATTCTCGTTATAGCGGACGAGACGTGCAACCCGAAATATGTTGCCGCAGATATGCTGTCGCAAGCGGAGCACGACAAAATGGCAAGCAGTATACTTATCACAAATTCAAGCTCGCTTGCAAAAGAGGTACAGGCGGAGCTTGAAGTGCAGATTCCGCTTCTTCCGAGAGCGGAAATATGCCGTGCGTCAATCGACAATAACGGAAAAATAATCGTTGTAAACGATATAAAAGACGCAATAGATACCGCAAACGCTATCGCGCCCGAACATTTGGAGCTTTGCGTGCGTGAACCTTTTATGTATCTTAACGACATAAAAAATGCAGGCAGTATATTTTTGGGCAAAAACGTTCCCGAAGCGCTCGGTGATTATTTTGCAGGACCGAATCACACGCTCCCGACAATGGGAACGGCACGTTTTTCGTCGCCGCTCGGTGTTGATGATTTCATAAAAAAATCATCGTTCATCTACTATACCGAGGACGCACTCAAAAAAGACAAGGACAAAATCGTAAGCTTTGCAAAGCGTGAAGGCTTGGACGCACACGCAAAAAGCATTTCAATACGTTTTCAATAAAGAAAGGGAATTATCATGAGCAGATTTCTTTCAAAAAGGCTTGAAGGCTTGGAGGCATATACCCCCGGTGAACAGCCGCAAGATAAAAAATATATAAAGCTTAACACGAACGAAAGTCCGTTTCCGCCGTCTCCCGAAGTTATAAAGGCGATAAATACCGCCGAGGTTTCGGCTCTCAATCTCTACCCCGACCCGAAAACCTCATCGGCAAAAAAAGCTGTTTCGGAGCATTACAAAATAGATGAAGACGAAATAATTTTGAGCAACGGTTCGGACGAAATTCTCGCATTTTCGTTTTTCGCATTTTGCGATAAGGAAACAGGTGTATGCTTCCCCGATATTTCCTACGGTTTTTATGAAGTCTATGCGGATTTATACAATTTCAAAAAGGAAATTATTCCGCTTGACGATGATTTCAGAGTTGTACCCGAGGATTATTTTGACAAAAACAAGACTATTTTCATAGCAAATCCGAATGCGCCGACAGGACTTACGCTTTCACTTGATGATATCGAGCGTATTTTACAGCACAACCAAAAAAATGTTGTTGTAATAGACGAGGCATATGTTGATTTCGGCGGTGAAAGCGCTGTCGGACTTATACATAAATATGACAATCTGCTTGTTGTGCAGACATTTTCAAAATCGAGAAATCTGGCAGGCGCACGCTTGGGAATGGCAATAGGAAACAAGGAGCTTATTTCCGACCTTAACAGGATAAAATTTTCGTTTAACCCGTACAACATAAACCGTCTTTCGCTTTTATGCGCCGAAGCCTCAATGAAAGATACACAGTATTTCAAAAAATGCACGGAAGAAATCATAAGAGTACGTGAATTTTTGACGGCAGAATTAAGAGAAGCAGGCTTTACGGTTATTGATTCAAAGACGAATTTCGTATTTGTAAAAAGTGAAAAAATAAGCGGTAAGGATTTATATTTGGGCTTAAAGGAAAAAGGAATACTCGTGCGCCACTGGGAAAGCGAACGCATAAAGGATTACATCCGTATCACAATAGGTACGCAGGAGCAGATACTTACACTTATAAAGGCTTTAAAATCACTATAAAGGAGGAAAATTTCATGCGGAATGCAATTATTGAACGTGAAACAAAAGAAACGAAGATTTCAGCTATACTTGAAATTGACGGAAGCGGAAAAAGCGAAATAGAAACAGGCTGCGGATTTTTGGATCATATGCTGACGCTTTTTGCTCATCACGGCGGTTTTGACCTCAAGTTAAACTGTATCGGAGATATTGAGGTTGACGCACACCACACAACGGAGGACTGCGGTATCGTTTTGGGGGCGGTATTCAAAAAAGCTTTGTGCAGTATGAACGGAATAAACCGTTACGGCTCATTTATGCTACCTATGGACGAGTCGCTTGTTGTATGCTCGCTTGACATAAGCGGACGTTCGCTCTACCGCCATAATTTTATGATTCCGTCTCAAAAGGTCGGAGATTTTGACACCGAGCTTGTAAACGAATTTTTTGAAGCATTTGCAAGAAGCATGAACATAACGCTCCACTTTGTGCAGATTAGGGGCGAAAATTCTCACCATATCATAGAAGCGGCTTTCAAAGGCTTTTCAAGAGCGTTAAAGCAGGCTGTTTTGATTGATGAAAAAAATGCGGATAAAATTCCGTCAACGAAAGGATTATTATAATGATTGCCGTAATAGACTACGGTGTTGGAAATCTTTTTTCGCTTTGCGCCTCGCTTGGGCATATCGGAGCGGACTACACCGTAACAAAAAACACATATGAAATTGAAAAAGCCGATAAAATTATTCTCCCCGGTGTTGGCGCTTTCGGCGACGCAATACAAAAGCTTACGGAATCGGGTACGAAAGAAACCGTTTTAAAATGCGTAAAATCGGGTACGCCGATTTTGGGGATTTGCCTCGGTATGCAGCTTTTGTTTGAAAAAAGCTTTGAATACGGCGAGCATACGGGACTTTCACTTTTAAAGGGCGAAATTGCTCCGCTTGCTCCCGATTTAAAAAGCGGTCTTAAGGTTCCGCATATGGGCTGGAATTCGCTCACGATTACAAAAGAGAACTGCCCTATTTTAAAATATAACAAAAACGGAGACTTCGTTTATTACGTTCATTCGTTTTATGCAAAAAACTGCTCCGATTCGCTGTGCGCATATTCCGATTACAGTATTCCCGTTACGGGCGCAGTTTGGAAAGACAACGTTTTCGGAACGCAGTTTCACCCCGAAAAAAGCGGGGATACGGGACTAAAAATGCTAAAGGCATTTAATGAGATTTAAGACATGAAAGACACGAACCCGATATGGTTTAAAAAGGAGATTGACTATGTATATTTATCCTGCGATTGATTTAAGAGGCGGTAAGGCGGTAAGGCTTACAAAGGGCGACTATGACAAAATGAATATTTACAGCGATAACCCTGCCGAAATTGCGCTCGGATTTCAGCGTGACGGCGCAAGATTTCTGCACCTTGTTGACCTTGACGGCGCAAAAGAGGGCTCGCCCGTAAATTTTGAAACCATAAGAGAAATAGTGAGTAAAACCGATATGTTTGTCGAAGTTGGCGGCGGAATACGTACGCTTTCACGCATAAAAGAATATATTGATTTGGGAGTAAACCGAATTATAATCGGCACTGCCGCAATAACAAATTTTCCGCTTGTGCTTGATGCGGTATCGAAATACGGCGACAAAGTCGCTGTCGGAGTTGATACGAAAGACGGGAAAATCAGTGTAAACGGCTGGCTTGAAACAACCGACACGGACGGATGCGAATTTTGCGAAAAGCTTTATAAAAACGGCGTTAAAACCGTTATTTATACAGATATTTCAAAGGACGGCATGATGCAGGGAACAAACATAGAAATTTATAAGCGCTTATCACAAATTAAAGGACTTAACATAATCGCCTCGGGCGGAATTTCGTATATTTACGAAATTAAGGAGCTTAACGAAATGGGAACATACGGGGCGATACTCGGAAAAGCGCTTTATGAAAATAAGCTTGACTTAAAGGACGCAATAAAAACAGCGGAGGGAAAAGCATGATTACAAAAAGAATTATCCCTTGCCTTGACGTAAGGGACGGCAAAGTCGTCAAGGGGACGAATTTCAACGGAATAAAGGACGTAGCTGACCCTGTAACGCTTGCGAAATTTTATAACGAAAGCGGTGCGGACGAGCTTGTTTTTTATGATATAACGGCAAGCGCCGAGGGCCGCGGACTTTTTACCGACGTATTAAAAAGCGTAGCCGAGCAAATTTTCATACCGCTCACGGTAGGCGGCAGCATAAATACCGTTTCGGACTTTGACAGAGTTTTAAAATGCGGCGCAGACAAAGTAAGCGTCAATACGGGTGCAATAAAGAACCCCAATTTGATAAAAGAAGCCGCAAAAAAATACGGCAACCAATGCGTTGTGCTTTCCATGGACGTTAAGCGTGTGGGAAATGAATTTCACATTTTTTCGCACGGCGGACGAAACGACACGGGCATCAATGCGGTAAAATGGGCAAGACTGGGAGAAGAAAACGGCGCAGGTGAAATAGTTGTAAACAGCATTGATACCGACGGTGTAAAAAAAGGCTTTGACGTTGAAATGCTAAAAGCAGTCGGCGACGCTGTTTCAATACCGATAATTGCAAGCGGCGGCGCAGGAAGCATGGAGGATTTCAAAATTCTTTTTGAAACGCTTCCGCAGGTTGACGCTGGTCTTGCCGCTTCGATTTTTCATTTTAAGCAAGTGGATATAAAAGAGTTGAAAAGATACTTAAAAAATAACAATATAGAAATGAGGATATAGAATCATGACAGAAAAGCTAAGATTTGACGAAAAGGGATTAATTCCTGCGGTTATACAGGATTTCTTTTCAAAAAAAGTTCTTACGGTTGCGTATATGAACCGTGAAAGCCTTGAAATAACCTTAAAGGAAAAACGCACCTGCTTTTTTTCACGCTCCCGAAACGAGCTTTGGAGAAAAGGCGAAACAAGCGGAAATTATCAGCATATTGTAAAAATAACGGCGGACTGCGACTTTGACGCTCTCGTTGTCGAGGTTATAAAGGACGGTCCTGCGTGCCATATGGGAACGGACAGCTGTTTTGAAAACCTTATTTATGAGGACACTTCAAAGAGCAATTTCTCTCTGGAGGCTCTTTATGACCTTTTAAAGGAACGCAGAAGAATGCTTCCCGAAGGCTCGTATACAACCTACCTTTTCCAAAAAGGCAAGGAAAAAATCTTAAAAAAAGTCGGCGAGGAATCAACCGAAGTTATAATCGGCGCAATGAAAAACAGCAATCCTGAAACGATTTACGAAATTTCCGACCTTGCATATCATGTGCTTGTTTTGATGGTTGAAATGGGAATAGACGTTTCGGACATCAAAAAAGAGCTTGCAAGCAGAAACGTTATAGAACACAAGGTTAAGCAGGAGACAATGAAATAGGAGGATTTTCATGCTTTCCAACATTCATACGCATACGAATTTATGCGACGGAAAAAGCGCACCCGAAGAAATAGTTTTGGCGGCAATAAACCAAGGCTTTCGGGTTTTGGGTTTTTCGGAGCACGGCTATACACCTTTTGACACTTCGTATTGCCTGACGGACACACAAAAATACATAGACGAGATTCATGCTCTGAAAGAAAAATACAAAAACGACATACAAATTTACTGCGGTATTGAAGAGGACAGTCTTGCGTCTGTACGAAGAAGTGATTTTGACTACATTATAGGCTCCGCTCACTACATGAATACCCCCAAGGGAATTATTCCCGTTGACCACAATATAGAATGTACGGGCGAAATTTTAGAGCAATACGAAAATGACCCCATAAAAATGGCAGAAGCATACTACGGCGCTTTCTGTGATTATATCCAAAAGAGAAAGCCTGACGTTATCGGGCATTTTGACCTTATAACAAAATTTGACGAGCAAAACAAGCTGCTCTTTTTGGGAAATAATGACTATGAAAGACTTGTGGAAAGCTATATTAAAAGAGCGGCAAAAAGCGGCTGTATTTTTGAAATAAATACGGGCGGAATGTCAAAAGGCTTCCGCACCTCACCCTACCCTGCCGCAAATCTGCTTCGCACTTTAAAAAACGAAAATGCAAAGATAATATTAAGCTCCGACAGCCATCATAAAGACACGCTTTCATTTCATTTTTCGGAGTGCAGGGCAATTTTACGGGACACCGGATTTTCATACGTTTATGCTTATTATAACGGTGAATTTGTAAAAGAAAGGATTTAGCAAAATGACACGAGTATATTTTCTGCGACATGGACAAAGTATCGGAAACCTTGAGCATCGTTTTCTGGGGCATACCGACCTCGACATAACACCGCTCGGATATACACAGGCGGAGCTTGTAAAGGAATTTTTCAAAAATATAAACATTGACGTTATATATTCAAGCGACTTAATGCGCGCATACAACACGGTTAAGCCTACGGCAGACCTTAAAGGACTTCCGATAATAAAGGACAAAAACATGCGTGAGATTTTTGCGGGCGATTGGGAACATCAAAAGGTCAGCGATTTATGGGAGAATTTCGGAGATACTTTTTCCGTTTGGAAAACTGATATAGGAAATGCGGTCTGCCCGAACGGAGAAACTGTGGCAGAACTTCAAAAAAGGATTCTTTGCGAAGTTAATAAAATTGTTTCGGAAAATAAGGGAAAGGATATTCTTATTGCTACTCATGCGACGCCGATACGGGTTATGCTGTGCCATATAAAGGGAATACCGCTGAAAAATGCAAAGGATATACCGTGGGTTACAAATGCGTCGGTTACCGCTGTTGATTTTATGGAAGACGGCACATACTTTTTGCGCACAGAGGGTTTTGACGCATATTTGGGCAATAACACAAGCGCCCTTTCAACCCGTATATAGGAAAACGCTTGAGTAAAAGTTATGAAAGAAGTGATAGCTATGATTAAACTTTGTATATTTGATTTGGACGGAACTGTGGCGGACACGCTTAAGTCAATTGCATATTTTGCAAACAATGCGCTAAAAAAATACGGCTTCGAGCCTTTTTCGGAAGATGACTACCGTTATTTTGTGGGAGACGGAGCGGATTTGCTTATCCGCAGAATTACGGAAAAATCGGGCGGAAATGACGATGATTATAAAAAAATAAAAGCTGAATACATGAAAACCTACAATGCCGACTGCACGCATCTTTTAAAAACGTATGACGGCATTACGGAGCTTCTGCAAAATTTAAAAAAGCTTAAAATAAACCGAGTGATTTTATCAAACAAACCGCAGATACAAGCGGAATCAGTCGCAAAATCTTTGTTTAAGGACGGACTTATAGACGACTGCTTCGGCGGACGCGAGGGAATACCGTTAAAGCCGAATCCGAAAATCACAAATGAAATTATAGAAAAATACGGCTTTCAAAAAAGCGAATGTCTGTTCATAGGAGATACAAAAACCGATATAATGACCGCAAAAAACTGTGGTATTAAGTCTGTCGGTGTGCTGTGGGGCTTTCGTGATAAGGCGGAGCTTACCGCACACGGCGCGGACTTCATCGCGCATACGCCAAACGATATTTTAAGCTTCATAAAGACATTGTAAAGAAAGCCCCCCCCAAAGGTCAAAGCCTTTTGGGGGTATCAATTTTACCGAGGATGAGGTGGGTTTATGTATCGGTATTCCTTCGGCGTCATTCCACACATTCTCTTAAAAACCCGATTAAAATACGTTACGTCCGAATATCCGCACAAAAATGCAATTTCAGTTATTGATTCCGCGCGGCTTTTCAGCATTCGTTTTGCGCTTTCGCATCGTACGTTATTCAAGTATTCATGAAAGCTTATACCTACTATATTTTTAAATACTCGTCCCAAATATTTTGCATTTACAAAATAAAGCTCTGCACAATCTTTTAATGTAATATTTTCACTATATTCAATATCTATATACTGTTTTATATCCTTCACCACACATTTTATATCGCCTTTTTGTTTATCGTTCTCACAATTTCTCAAGATTAAAAGTATATAGCTTTCTACCACACGTGCAAGCTCAAACAGCACATCGCTGTTGTCGACTTTTTTGCAGTTTTTTAAAAGAGCCTTCATTTTTTTCAAATCAACCCCGGTTAATCGGCAGGTACGTTCAAGCTTTTTTTCCGTTTCGTAAATATCCGTTACGGCATTCCCTACATAAATTATACATTTCACTTTAAAATCAATCATTACCGGGTATGCCAGCTCCGATAATCCGTATGCGCAAGTACCGCAAAAACATTCGCCGCCGTATACCGCCTTTTGATTAGCCAGCTTTTTGCATTTTAGACATAAATCCAAGCCACGCTGTGTGGTCTTTGCGGCAGAACAAAATTCGGATGAGTGGAAGGTACGGGAACAACCTATCATTTTTTCAAGACGGGAGAATATTATACGATTCCGTACCGCTGTCTTTGTCCCGAAAAAATCGAAAATCTTTTGGTTGCGGGAAGATGTATATCTTCAACGCATGAAGCGCAAGCCTCATACAGAATTATGCCGACCGTATGCGCTCTTGGTCAGGCGGCAGGAGTCGGCGCGGCAGTTGCGTATAAGCAAAAATCCAACGTCTCCGATGCGGATATTAAAAAAATCCGTGAAATTCTTATTAAAAATAAAGCTGTAATAGATTAATTTTTTACATAATAAGAGCCGCAGTTGTTTTGCACTGCGGCTCTTACTCATATTTTTGTTTTACTGTATATCTGCGAAGGGGCTTAAGTTTTCGCCCCAAAGCATAACTTTAATCTGTGTGTCTGCGCCTGTGCCAAAAAGCGTTCCGTTTACGGTCTGCTTATCGTTTGATACCAAAACGCTGTTTTTAACAATGTTGATATTTTTCAGCGTATTGCCGTCATATTCCGCAATTATAACGTTTACGTCTATTGCGTATTTTGTATAGTTATAAACGTCTGCGCTGAAGCTTATGCCGCTGTCGGAGGGTGTTTTTATTCCGTTTTCGCATAGAAGTCCGTTCTTTATACGGCTTACCATTTCTTTAATGGCAGAAACGGTATTGTCATCAAGCGGAAATGCAATCCCTTTTTTGTTTGCGAGATAAATCCACGCGTCTATATTTTTCGCATATTCAATATTATCAGCCGTGATTTCAGAAACGCTTGACGGGATATTGTTAAGCTCCGCCTTTATCTTATTTGCCGACGGATAAACCTCGGTAAGAGCAAACACGAATATATCCGAACTCCATGCCGTTTCGCCGAGCTTTATGCTTACAGCCTTTTTTGACGGGTTTGCGGGTATATCATACGAATAGAGATATGTATAAAGCTCCCAGCCTTTATCGTTTACTTTCCAGTAACCGGAGCGATTTTCGTTCCAGTCATATCTTATCTGATAGCCTTTTACTATGGGTGTGAGGTCTGCAATTTCGGCATTGAATTTGTTTATCGCAACAAAGCCCGTATCAACGCTTTCATCTTCATATGTAATTGTATATTTTATATTCTGCTGATTATTGTTATCTCTTCTTGCCGCAATAAGAGAGAAGCAGTCAACATAGTTACCCTTAAGTGTTATTTCCTTATCATATACGTTGTGTTCGTTATCTTCGCCTGCTTTAAACATTCCGAAAGCATTATTATTAAGCTCCGTAAGGTCGCCGAATTTATATTTTATTCCGTTTGCTTCCACAAGTCCGTCCGAACCCTGCGCATTTATTACGGCTTCGCTCTCAAAGAAAATGCTGTCCATCTTACTGCCTTTAACCTTATTAACGTCATCTTCCTTCATAAACATATCGCAATCAAAATATTGTGTCAAGTCAATAGGCTCAAATTCTTCATATATATCATTGAAGGCTTCTTTTAAAGCTTTTTCTTTTGCGCTGTTGTAATCGGAATCCGTAACGCCGTTTTCACGTGCAAAAGCGATATAAGAAAACAATTCGTTAAGCTGTCCCACTGTATAATCGGCAATATTTTCAACGTTGAATTTATCGAGGTATGCGTCAACACGTGCCGAAAGCTCGCCCACCGTTTCCGACGCCTCCGTTATTCCGAATACCGATACGTATATATTACTTTTCAGAGTGATTGACTCAATCCTTTTTTCAGAATTAACAGGAAGTCTAAAGAGATAAATATTTGCTTTGTCATTATAAACGAACCGTTCAAGCTCCGTTGTTTCAACCCCATTAACTTTTTTGTATCTGAAAATATATCTCTTGCAGTCTAAAAGAACTTCATCGGAGACATCTGCCTTTTTAGCTCCGCCCCAATAATCAAACGCAATGCTTGAAACCGCATCGCTCGTACCGTCAGTATAATTTATGATATACTTAAGCTCGTCGCCGTTTGCAGAAGAACTTTTACCTGCACCTGTTATATAAAGTGAATCACGATAAGCCCCGCTTAACGGAATTGTTACGTCATTTGTCATCAAGACAGCGTTTTTGCCGTTTGATTCCAAATTCCCGAATTTGTAACGTAAATTTTTATAAATATATTCACCGTCCTCCGAAAGAGCATTCAAAAGCATATCCGCATTATACCACTGTGTTCCGCCTATGCCTTGATTGTAAGAGGCTATAAGTTCCTCGTCTGTATCAGTAGATTTTATAAAATAATCGTTTGTGAAATATGACGTCATATCAACGGGATAGGATTTTCTTATGTTCGCACGTATTCTCTTTTTGATAGTGGAAACCGTTTCATAATCTGTTATATCGTCGGCGGTAACACCG
>ERZ779725.1833-NODE-1833-length-11015-cov-2.486588_pt1 | contig 11015 bp, 5 predicted proteins | sample MGYA00511890_ERZ779725 | MGnify/ENA primary metagenome ERZ779725 (study PRJEB29588, sample SAMEA2148549) | human gut metagenome | biome: human gut; feature: human-associated habitat; material: faeces | place: Denmark | collected 2008/2010 ...
AAGATGGAGATTCTATTCTACCAGCCGATTTCGTTAGTAATTTAGCTGCATTAAGTGCAATTGATCCACGGGAATTCGGTATGAATGTAAGTATTACGCCAAATCTGGTGCAGACGAATATTCCTCAGAACATCAGCAATGTCGGAAATGTAACGGTAACAAATCATTATGATTCATTACTCACAGTTGAAGGTAATGTTGACAGGGATGCTCTGCCTGGATTGCAGAAAATACTGGAAAAATCATATACGTATACAACGAAAAAATTGGCTGACGAATACGGAAGACTTGGACACAAGATAATTATGTAATTTTTATGGGAGGGTACTGTCAAAGGTACTCTCCTATTTCTATAACTATAACAAATTTTTTGGAGGTGATGCAAAATGGCAAAAGAATTTAAAAATTTTACGTTCATGGGACAACGATTAAGTGATTTAAGTGTGAAATATGTATCCGTGGATTTTGAAGGTGGATCAGATGTAAATATGGCAATGGAGAGGGATATGGAGACAGGTGATTCTAATCGTTATAAGGTAGAACCAAATTATTTTTATGACAAATGGAATGACACTTTAGAATTTGAGTTAGATATTATCAAAGACCCATGCACATATTTAAACCAAAGTGATTCTATTATCACAAAGTCTGAGCGTCGAGAAATTACCAAATGGCTCACTTCTTCTCATTTTCCAGAATGGCTGACATTTTCTGGAACTGATGATTCTGCGGATGATACAATTCGTTATTTTGGATGGTTTAATAATATTGAATCGTATTCTGTAAATTCTCAAACCTTTGGATTAAAATTATATTTTAAATGCACAACCCCGTTTGGTTATACTGACGATATTACAACAAACGTATCATGTTCAACATATAAAAATATTCTAATCGCAAATAATAGTGATGAATTAAATAGTTATGTATATCCAACGATTGATATTTTTCCAAAAGCAAATGGGGATATTGTAATTTGTAATATGTCTGATTGTACGATTCGCGAAACAGGAACACTATCTTCCTCTAATACAAATTATATGGGACAATTAATTTCTTATGTTGAATTATATGCAAAATCAAATGCATGTACTGCACAATTTGACATTTCAGAAGAAACCAAAGATATTAATTGGAGATGCGATAATACATTGACTCAATTTAAATTAATTGATGCATATGGAAATGAAACAGCATGTACGGTTTTTTATAGAACAGATTCAAAAGTATATTATATCATCGAAAATGGCATTATGGTTTTGTCTGTTTCAAAAGATTTAAATATATCTATGGATTGCCAGAAGTTAACAATTAATGATGAGCTTGGACGGATGGTAAGATATGATAAATTAGGCATCAATGATGTCGCTCATATGTATTGGATACAATTAGTTCATGGGAATAATTCCTTCTTATTCTATGGTAATTGCGATTTTCGTATAAAACATATTGAGGCACGAAAGGTTGGTGAATAATTTTGAACATTGTTTATGATCGTTATAACCAACCAATACAAAGCCATGTGTATTTAGGTACACCAAACAATAAGATTCTATGTGCTATCAACGGAATCGAAGAAAGTACATTTCAGCTTACTCCCAAATTTATTAATACATATGAATTAACATTTGATATCAACGAAAATATTTTAATCGAAGATGAACATGGTTTATCAAAATTAGTACATTCCAACGTATATGATTTAGTTGCTTGGCTTATGCGAGTATACGTCGATAATGTTGGATGGTTTATCATGGATGCACCTAAAATATCACATGACGGAATTAAAGAGACTAAAACTATTACCTGTCACTCAGCAGAGATAGAAATGAAGCAACATGATTTAAAAAGTTTTAAAATTAATCAAGGGACAACAGATTCGTATGAAATGCTTGCGGATAATAATGTTGAGAAAATAGGTGACGTAGAATTCGCGAAAGAACAAATCAAGTTTTATAATCCGAATAATCCACAATTAAGTCTGTTAGATCTTGTTCTTAAAGCTGGTGGCGTCTATGGTTGGTCAATAGGGGAAATAGATACTATTCCAAAAACATATCGTACATATAAAGATGGTAAATATGTTGAGACTTCTACTCTATTATCTGATGAAATAGGCGCATTTGATATTGAGAGTCAGGACGTCTATTCTTTTTTCACACAGGATATAGCACAGTATTTTCAATGTATTTTTGTTTTTGATTTTTTACATATGAAAATTAATGCTTATCATCCTGAAAATTATGGAAAAAATACAAATGTAAATATTAACTTTAAAAACTTACAGCAATCCCAAGATATATCTGTTGACGATGGCAAGATGTTTACACGTTATTATGTACAAGGATCAGATGATCTTGGTATTACTTATGTAAATTTTGGCTCGAATTATATTGAAAATATTGATTATTATTTAAACGAAAAGTACTTCTCTTCTGCTTTTATTCAAAAATACAATCTTTGGAAACAGGATATGGAAAACTGTAGGATTGATTATATTGAAGCGACCAGAAAATATAATCAACAGATGAAAGTTATCACAGAATTGTATGATCGTGTTCCTTTGGATGATTGCTCTACAGATTGGAGTACATTTACAGATGATGAATTAAAAGAAGCGCAAGCAAATTATCAGGCCCAACTCAAGGGTTATGAGCAATTCTATGTAGATAGTGATGGTAACTTTGATGAGGATGCTTTGAAAAAGTCTTCGGATGCTAATGATTATTACCAAATTCGAGATGTAATTCTTCCATCTATTCAAATCGAAATGGATAATCGTCAATTACCTACAGACGATGACAATGCAGATTACGTAGACTCTTATAAAACCGATTGGAAGTTATACGGATTAGACGAATTAAAAGTAAAGCTGCAAGAGTATAAAAACACAATTGAAACCTGTAAAAAGGGCGGTTACGATAAACCATATTCTGAAGATTCTTCTCACACTAAAGATATTCATGATAAGATGTATGCAAAATATCTGGACGCTCAAAATCAACTAGATTCTAATTATGTAGGTGGATGCCAGGAAGCATATGATAAGAGACAATCTGAAATTGATGCAGCCAATGATGTTTTAAATGGATATAATAAAACAAGAGTTCAATTAACTCAACAAGTAAACAAAGAAACTTGGGTTCATAAAAATAATGTTTCTATTACTGATGAAAATGCAAATTATATCACTGATGAATCCAATCGGAATATCTCATCGCTATCTGATACAATTTCATTTTCGGCAAAAGATTTATTAGAACTATCTAAGGTTTATTATGATGGAACATATTCGAATGATAATATGTTTCTCACAGATTCTGATGATCAAGTTTCTGCAATTGATGAGCAATTAAAATTACTGGACGCTGCATCTGAGGATTTATACATATCTTCTCACCCACAATATCAATATACAACATCATTAGATAACTTTTTAGCGAAAAGTGAATATAAAGATTATACAAAAAACATCAACCGTGGGGATTATTTGTATTTAACGATTGGAAATAATAATGTTGTAAAACTGCGTTTAATTGAAATGACATACAATCCATTAACAATGGACAACAATATCGAATTAACATTTTCCAATATGACTCGAACAAAAAATGGATTTTCTGATATTTCTTATCTTCTGGATAATTCATCTGGTGGTAGTAAATCTTCCGCATCTGGTTCGTCTAATAATTTCTTAAACAATGAAGGCATCACTCTTACATCTGGGCTAATCCAAAAGCTTTTGTCCTCTGGCGCATTTAGTAATAAAGTTTCATCCATTATTAATAATGAATTTGCTGGTATGCTTGGTAGCGGTTCTATATCATTACAAGAATTAAATGCTAAGTTGATTAAAGTTACTGATCTATATGGCGAGAATGGGTATTTCGAATATCTACAGTCAAAATTAATTTCTGCTGATAAAATTGTTGCAGGTAGTGGTAATTTTAAGGATTTATCTGCAACTGTTGCTGCAATTGATAATTTATTAGCTGGAAATATATCTGCAGAACTTGGACACCTTATTCATCTTACTGCTAGTAATGTTGTTGTTGACGATGCAGTTATTCGTGATTTGATTGCGGCAAATATTACTGTAGCAATGCTAAAGGCAAGTACTATTTCTGCCGATAAATTTAATATTGCTTCCGACGATGGTGGATTTACTATCGTTGGTAACACAATGCAATTTAAAGACAAAAATAATAATGTACGTATTCAAATTGGTCGCGACGCAAAGGATAACTTTACGTTTACTTTATATGACGATACCGGAAAAGGTATATTGATTGATTCAAAAGGAGTCAAGGAGTCTGCTATTGCTAATGGATTAATCAAAAATGATATGGTTGCAGATGGTACTCTTTCTAAGGATAAATTAAATTTTAATATTGTTGAAGCAGATAAAAATGGAAATGTTGATGCGTCAAAGGTCATTGTTAATGGACATGGTATCGATACTGAGTTCACTTCTATTAAACAACAATTTACGGATCAGATTCAAAAAGTCGAGGATAAAATTGGAACCATTGATTTATATGGCGAACAGATTTTCAGAAAAATTGATGGCGTAATATCACCGAATAGTATTACTATAACTGCAAAATGTACCAGTGATATTCAAATTGGCAAATGGTATATAGATAATGTAGAAAACACGACATATGTAGCATCTGATAAAATTTCAATTACAATTCCATCTTCTTACATCGAAACACTTTCATCAAACAAAAAATCAATCGTTGTCAAAGTTGAGGATTCTACAAAAAAATTGTACGATATGTTAACTATACATATTTTGGATAGTTTAAATGGAGCTGATGGTCAATCGTCTATTTCTGTCATTGTAACAAGTGATAAAGGGGTTGTTTTTGATGATACTACCGCAATTACAAGTACGAAATGCACATGTCAGGTATATAAAGGAATTACGCCGATTGAGCCAAAATCATATCAATGGCAAATAATCAATAACGATTCAAACGATTGGCAAAATATAGGAACGAATAAAACATTAACGATTGACATTAATAAAGCCATTATCAGAAAGAGGATTCGTTGTCTAGTTGATATCGAAGACACTACTAACGGATGAAAATAATAAAAACAAGTAAAAAAGGGGGGCGTATTATGCTGCTTTCAAGTAATGAATTAGATATGTTGATTTTACAGCATGGAAAAGATGGAATATCTGCTAATTCTAAATATATGTGGGTAAAGTATGCTCAAGATAAAACAGGAACTGGATTAACAGACGATCCTACTAATGCTATTTATATAGGTATTGCATACAACAAAACAGAAGAACACGAGTCGGAAAATCCAAATGATTATACTTGGACAAAAATAAAAGGTAATGACGGAGAAGCTGCATATACTGTCATTCTTCAAAATGAGAATATCACATTTTCTGTCTCTCACGAAAACAATATTGCTTTAACAGACCAATCCTTTAACACATCTGTTCTTGTGTTTAAAGGAGTAGAACCAGTCACTAATTTTACAATAGGAACGGTAGATAGTAAGAATGGTATTTCTGTAGTTAAGAAAAATAACACGATTACTTTTTCTGTAACAGCAGGAAATAAGATCACATCAAACTATGGAAGCTTCTCTATTCCAATTCTGGTTGATGGATTAACATTTATCAAAGAGATTACTTGGTCACTTGCAAAGGCAGGTGCAACAGGTGAACAAGGAAATCCTGGCGAATCTGCTATAAATGTATCCATAGGGAATGAATCTCAAAATATTCCATGCACTTATGATGGATATGTTCTTGATGATATGCTAATCGAGATATCTTTTATAGGTTATTATGGATTATCAAAAACAGATTGTAATGTAACTGTTGGTACGCTCCCATCTGGCATGACATTAGGTTCTATTCAAAATTGTACAACCGTTGATAATGGAAAAATTATTCTTAATATTGCAAAGAATGCAACATTGGGAACAGCATCTACTTTAACAGGCAATGTCGTTCTAACTTTTACTATTAACGGAAAAACGTTAACCAAAAACTTTACCTGGACAAAATCAAAAGATGGTGGATTGTCTTATATTTATACAATAGAACCATCAACCTATGTCATAAATAAAACATATGATGATGTCTTATCTCCTGCTTCTATTACTTTTAGTGCATTTTATCAAAAAAATGGTGATAACAGAAAATCGTACAATGGTCTTTTTACTATAGAAGAGTCATTGACGGGTAGTGATTTCAAATCAACTTATCTCTCTTCTAAAAACGAATCGTCTATCATATATACCCCAACATCCAATAAAATCAAAAGCATTAGGTGTACTTTATGTCAAGCAGATAAAATATCTACTGTGTTAGATAGACAAACAATTGTTGTATTATCTGATGAAAAAATAAAAGATGCTTTAACATCTGTAACCACGAAGATAGATGGTGTGTCCAGCAAAGTGGATGGTATCGACAAGAAAATTACAAACAAAGTTTGGCAGACAGATATTACAACTGCAGTAAATAATTATGATGGTACAACTATAAAATCAATCCGTGATCAAGTAAGCTCACAGGAAACTAAAATTGGTGAGATTACATCTGAGGTATCTGATGTCCAGACAACAATTCAAGACAATCAGGTAAGTGTACAAAAAGACATTGCTTCTATTAAGCAAGATATGACTGGTTTTAAACAAACTGTTGAATCAACTTACGAAACGAAAGATAATGCTTCTAGTAAATATTCTAGTTTCGATCAAAGAGCAGGAAAAATCGAAACCAGCGTTAAAGATCTACAAGGTAATATCACAACGTTAACACAAACAGATACGGAAATTAAAGCAGATTTAAAAAATGCACAAGGAGACATTACTACTTTACAGTCTACCGCATCTGGTCTTTCTACAAAAATAACAGATACACAAGGTGATGTGAATACTCTAAAAGCTGATGCATCGAGTATGAAATCAGACATTTCGGATGCAAAAGGGAATATTTCTGAATTACAAAGGACGTCAACGAACCTTCAGTCGCAAATAACAAATAATAAAACTAATATTAATATTCTTAGCGGCGATCCAATGAATTACTCACAATTAAAAGAAGACACCGCAGATTATTTTGGTTTTACATATGACAATACGGCAGATGGTAAATGGTATACAGTAAAAACTTTGTCAAGGGATAAATTTATTTCTGAATATTATGAATGCATGGGTGGAGAATCATTTAATATAGAGTTTGAAATCTCTACTTCTGTAAAAGGCAACGCAACGGATGGAGGAACAGATAGTACTTATAAAGGTACTGCGATCGGCTTATATGGATTTAATGCTCAAAAACAAAGCGTTGGTATTAATTATAGCACAAGAACAACTGCTACTGCCGCAGCAACAGCTACAAAAATTAGTTCTGTAGTTAGCGTTCCGGTAAATTCAAGATATTTTCGAGTATTACTTCAAACTGAAAGTTGGGGAAATTTTTCAGGAACACTAAAAATTCGTAATGTAATTGTGTCTCGTATTAAGGCAATTGAAACTAGAATGTCTTCTGCTGAAACATCGATTCAGCAAAATACGAATGATATTTCTTTACGTGCTACCAATGTGCAGTTAGATCAAGTAAAAAAAGACCTCAATGGTAAATTTGCTGACTATTCTACAACATCAGAAATGAATAGTGTTATTAAGGTTAAGGCAGATAGTATCACACAAGAAGTATCTAAAACATACACAAAACAAACAGATTTTAATTCTCTTTATATTGGAGGCAGAAATCTTGCTCTAAATACATCCAGTTCTTATTCTTTTGGAATATCAGATTTTAACGGTACTGCTAATCAGTGTTTTGATGTTGCGACGGTACTTACAGATGGTCTTGCCGCAGGTGATCAAATTACAATTCATTTATATTATAATTATTCAAATATTGTCGCTGCTGCTGGACAAACTGCGCAAGTATGGATACATGGTAGCGGAAATGTAACGGGATGGGATTCGGGAATATTTACATCAAGTCCAAGAATTACTATTTCTGGAAGCGGAACAAAAGAATTTTTATATACGATAACCGTTTCTGCAGACCAGATAAAAAATTCATATTGGCTTGTTAATCTAAGACATGATTATGTCCAAAGTGGAACTGTTCGATGGAAAATGTTCAAAGTTGAAAAGGGAAATCGTCATTCCGAATGGAGTCCGGCTCCAGAAGATACAAGCGCTGCTATCACAAAAGTGGAACAAACAGCAACAGGCATCAGAGCGGATTTAAGCAATACACAAGGAGACGTAAGTTCATTACAAGCGACAGCTTCTGGACTACAAAAGAGTATTTCTAATGCACAAGGCGATATTAATACTATGAAGTCAGATGCTACAACAATGAAAACACGGATTTCTAATGCTGAAGGAGATATATCGACTCTACAACAAACAGCGAATGGTTTTCAAGTACAACTTAGTAAGAAAGCAGATCAAGTTGATAGTTTTAATTGGAATCTTGTTCCAAATTCATACAAGATGAACAATCAATGGAGTGCCGCAGGTGGTTTTGTCGGTACAACCACGGTTGTTTTAGATCCGGATGCTTTATGCGGTTATCATATTGAGGTTAAATGTACTACTGCTGGATCAGGGCCTCATTATCCAGTATTCGGTAAAACTTCGGATAAGGTTGGAAAAACATATACATGGAGCTTTTGGGCAAAATGTAGTGCCAATAAGTCATCTGTGTCAGTCGGACATGAGTGTGGTGGTATGAAGAGAATTGATTTGACAACATCTTGGCAGAAATATTTCATGACTTGGAAATACATAGATGCCGCATATTCATCATTCACATTCTATGCGACATTTGCTGTCGGTGAAATATTGTATATTCGTGATTTTAAGATCGAGGAAGGATCTATTGCAACAAAATGGGCGCCAGCTGAATCTGATCTGAAAGGTGCAACCGGTGCCAAAGGAGATAAAGGGGATAAAGGAGCAACTGGTCCTCAAGGTCCACAGGGCGCTGCAGGTAAGGACGCAAATCAGGTAGTGCATACGGTAAATGGAAACGGTGAGTCAAATCTTTATGTCGAATTTGCTACAATAAAGATCACAGGTCCGTATGCAAATCAGCCAACAACATTTAAACTTGGTGGCAGAGGTTTTGAGACAACAGATGTCCAGTTTAGTTTTATCTCTGCAAATAACTCAAATCCTGGATTGGATTTCCTAAGATCTTCAGGTGGATGGTCGTTATGGATTTATAAAAAGACTACTTCAACGTGGGGCCTTATAACAAGATTAAATGAACCGTATGGACATCTGAGAGTATTTAACTATACTCAAGGTTCTGGTCCATATACAGTGACGTGGACATCAACCAAATTAGCTTCTTTACCATCTGGTTCAATTAATGCGAATCCTTTACAAGCAGCAAAAACAGCCACCAACTTTATGCAGTTTACTGATGGGACCGGATTGGAAGTTGGTAATAAAACCAGCGGATCTTGGTCTGGCTATCGGACTAAGATTTCAGCATCAGCATTTGAGATTCTTAACCGGGCAGGAACGACACTCGCATATTATGGTGATAAGTTGATACAGCTTGGAAAGAACGCAAAAGATGCAGTTATTGAGTTATGTGGCGGTGTCGGTAAGATTTTGGTTGAAACAAAATCCGGCAATGCGGCTCTGTCAATCCAGAGCGAATATGTAGATATTAAAGGTGTCCACGAATCTGTATTGGAGACATCAAGTTCTTCTGGAAGCTGTATAGCCGGAGCTGTTGACGATTCTTTTGTTGTAAATACTTACTCGGATGCCAACAACAAAGCAAACTTCGATATTGGTAACGGTAGCATTATTCTTGAATCAAAGAAGAAAGGTTATCAGGCAGAGGTCGAATTTTATGGCTGTGGCTGGTCTGGAGGAGTGTATACTGGAGCGTTCGCACCGACCAAGGCGTACTCCGAAAAGATTATGTTAGGAGATAGTGGAAGAGTATGGGAGCGTTTGATTGTTAAAAACTCCCCACAGGTCACATCCGATCGCCGCGCCAAAACAAACATATTTCCACTCGGTGAGAGCAAGATCAATAAGACGGATATTCATTCAGAGCTGTTCGATCGCTTAAAACCAGTTCAGTATCGGATGATTGACGGTGATGGGCGCATTTGTTATGGATTCGTCGCACAGGATGTCGTAGAAGCCATGCGAGAACTCGGAATCCGAGAAGACGAGCTGGATCTGGTACACCACGACAGGAAGAACACTGAGGATAGCTATATTGATACTTATAGTATGGTATATACTAATTTGATTGCGATAATAACGCATGAGCTTCAGCTCGAAAAGCAAAGAAGATCGAACCTTGAAATAGAGGTTGCGGATCTAAGAAGTGAACTTGAATCCATGAGAGATAATATCTCTGGAGATACAAATTAATTTTTAGGAGGACAAAAATATGGCAGTATCAGCAACTTACACAAAGGACATTCATTATTCTGGAATCATCACAGTTGACGGCGAGACCGTTGTGTCTATGGACGCCAATATGGATGCAAAACATCCGGATGTTCCAATCATCAATCGCTACATCAACAACGGTAGAAAGTATAGAGCAAACAAGTCCGCTATTGACGATATTGTTGATAAATTTGAAAATGATATCTGGACTGAATATGATGAATATATCGCAAAGTTAGAAGTAGAAAACACAAAAACTGTATCGGAATAATTTAGTACATATTCTTTACATACCATTTTCGGTCAAGCCATTCATATATTAAATATATTTGGTGTGTTTGATCATCTATTTCGCATTCGCAAGTGAATTGAATATATGTTATATACTTTACTTGTGTCTTCATTGTTACAGGAATAGAGCCATGTTCTTTATACCTGAAATACAAAGGCATGACTCTTCCTTCTGTATCGAAAGACGCAATTACTGGTACTGGTATTATATTTTGTTTGTTATACATACAATCATCTCCTTTACTGTTAATTTAACATATTATCAATTATTGTCAATGGGTGATATAAAATAA
>ERZ779725.1836-NODE-1836-length-11009-cov-2.706500_pt1 | contig 11009 bp, 9 predicted proteins | sample MGYA00511890_ERZ779725 | MGnify/ENA primary metagenome ERZ779725 (study PRJEB29588, sample SAMEA2148549) | human gut metagenome | biome: human gut; feature: human-associated habitat; material: faeces | place: Denmark | collected 2008/2010 ...
TAGAAGTGTGCCTGGTATGTACCGTTCCATTCAGGAACTGGGTGAGATTTTCGACAGAGAAGATCAGGCACAGAAACTGGTGGACGAGTTTACAGAATTCTATGATGATTATAAGAAAAAGAATGAAGGAAAAGACCATCCGAAGGTAATGATCCTGATGGGACTTCCGGGGTCTTATATTATCGCAACACCGAATTCCTATGTAGGAAGTCTGGTGGAACTGGCAGGCGGAGAGAATGTATACTCTGACACCGATCAGGAATTTTTGACCGTAAATACTGAAGACATGAAAACCAAAGAGCCGGATATTATCTTACGTGCCGCACATGCACTGCCGGATCAGGTGGTAGAAATGTTCAATAAAGATTTTGCGGAGAATGACATCTGGCAGCATTTCGATGCTGTGAAGAACGGCAGAGTTTATGATCTGACTTATGAATATTTCGGTATGAGTGCTACGTTTAAGTATCCACAGGCACTGGAAGAATTACAGCCAATCCTTTATCCGGAAAGTGATGAAGATTCAGCAAAAGCAAAAGAAACCAGTGATAATGCACAGAAGAAAGCAAAGGATTCTGACGCAACTGAAAAATACAACGAACAGCAGAGCAAGTAGAAAGGAGAGGACAGATGAAAGAGACAGAATTAAAAAATACTTCTGAGACTTCCGAAAGGGAAGTCCAGAACCTCTCCGGTCAGGATAAAGCAAGAAAGCATCGGAAAACAGCAAAAGCAGCCATTTCCTTTATTGTAATGATCGTATTGCTGGTTGCATTATTTTTTGCGGCAGTGAATATCGGAAGCCTGAAAGTCAGCTTCCCGGAACTACTGAAAGGATTATTTGTAAAGTACAATGAAGACGTGGCAACAATCTATGACTTACGATTCCCACGAATTGTAATCTCCATGTTAGCCGGAGCTGCGATAGCGGTATCGGGTGTGTTATTTCAGGCGGTATTAAAAAATCCACTTGCCGATCCGGGAATCATCGGTATTTCCAGTCGAGCAAGTTTTGCGGCGGTACTCATTACCGCATTTGCACCGACTTTATTTTTCTTCACTCCATTATTTGCATTCCTTGGTGGTGTGATTGCATTTGTCTTAGTTTACAGCCTGTCATGGAAAGGGGGATTAAGTCCCTTAAGAATTATCCTTGTCGGTGTGGCAGTCGATGCAATGTTCACCGGATTATCCAGTGCGCTGAATTCAATGAATGGCGGAAACATGTCTGGCGTGGCAGCCATCGTCAATGGTAATATCACAATGAAAACTTGGGATGATGTGAAAACCTTAGTACCGTATGTAATTATCGGACTGGTTCTGGCACTGATTATGACGAAGATGTGTAATCTGTTAGCACTGGAAGATAAGACAGCACGAAGCCTTGGAATCAATGTCAATGCAATGCGTATCGTGATTTCACTGATAGCAGTATTGCTTGCAAGTATTTCCACAGCAGTAGCCGGAGTGATTAGTTTCTTAGGACTGATTGTTCCGCATATCGGAAGAATTTTAGTAGGAAGCGACCACAAGGCATTAGTTCCATTTAGTGCTTTGTTCGGAGCGTTTACGTTCCTGCTGGCAGATACCATCGGAAGAACGATAGCTGCTCCGTATGAGGTATCCGCATCCATCATTATGAGTGTGGTCGGAGGCCCATTCTTCATCATTCTGTTAAGGAGGTCTAAGAAGTATGCGAAGTAAAGAAAAGAATATGGATTTGACTTCTACAGAGAATGAAGCAGCAAAGAAAGTGAAAAAAGCGGATAAGTGGGCAGACAAGCCTGCGAGGGAAGTTAGAGATCTGCACTTTTCCTATGGAAAAAATAAAGTCTTAAAGGGCGTATCCCTGAAGATTGAAGAAGGTAAAATCACAACGATTATGGGAGCAAACGGATGTGGAAAATCTACATTGTTTTCCCTGATGACGAAAAACTTATATCCGAGAAAAGGAAATATTTTCCTCAAAGGAAAGAATATCCAGAACCTGAATTTAAAAGAATTTGCCAGAAAGGTTGCGATTGTTCAGCAGTATAACAGTGCATCAGACGATATCACCGTTGAGAATCTGGTGGCATTCGGAAGAACCCCACATAAGAAAATGATGCAGGGAGACAGTGCCGAAGATGAGCGTATGATTCAGTGGGCATTGGAAGTAACCAATCTGACAGAATATCGTGACAGAGAAGTGTCAAGACTTTCCGGTGGACAGCGTCAGCGTGTATGGATTGCAATGGCACTTTGTCAGGGAACAAAGACGCTGTTCCTCGATGAGCCGACTACCTATTTGGATATCCGGTATCAGATTGAGATCCTGCAACTGGTGAAAAAACTCAATCAGGAATTTGGAATAACCATCATCATGGTACTGCACGACATCAATCAGGCAATCGCATATTCAGATAATGTCATCGGCATGAAAGATGGAAAAGTGCTGGTGGAAGGTGATCCGGAAGAAGTGATTACGGAAGAGAGCATCCGGGAACTGTATGGCATTGAGCTTGGTGTGACAAGGGTTGATGGACGGAAGTTTGTGCTGGCGGTGTAAGAAGAAAATAGTAGTAGAACGACAAGAAATAAAGGGGAGGAAAACTCCCACAGGAGAACAGAAAGAAGATGAAAAATCCTTTAAAAGTAGTATGGATCGTGCTTGGATTTCTTTGCCTGGGACTTGGTACGATAGGAATTGTACTTCCTATCCTGCCAACCGTTCCGTTTTATATGGCAACACTGTTTTGCTTTGCAAAGAGTTCTAAGAAACTGCACGACTGGTTCGTAGGAACGAATCTTTATAAGAAACATCTGGACAGTTTTGTTCAGAAAAGAGCCATGACAATAGGAACAAAATGCAAGATTATCGGAATGGTAACGGTAGTCATGGCAATCGGCTTTATCTGCATGAAGAATGTACCAATCGGAAGAATCTGTATCGCAGTTGTGTGGGTATGCCACCTGTTATACTTCTTCCTTCGAGTGAAAACTTTAAAAGTGAGAGAAGAATTACCGGAAGGTGCAGAAGTGGAATAATATGATGGATAAAGTAGAAAAGAAACGACAGAAGGAACAGCATGTCGTGGAAGAGATGATCCGGCTGTATTGCCGGAAAAAACATCCGAAAGAAGACAGGCAGGCAGGGCAGATTTGTCCTGTCTGTCAGGAACTTTTGGATTATGCAAGACTTCGAAGTGAAAAGTGTCCTTTTATGAAAGAAAAGACATTTTGCGCAAACTGTAAAGTGCATTGCTATAAGCCAGAGGTGAGAGAACAGATCAGGCAGGTTATGCGTTTTTCAGGACCAAGGATGTTATTATACCATCCAGTTCTTGCAGTATGGCATCTGGTATGCAGTAAAAAAGAATCGAAGAAAGAAACAAAAGGGTAAGATTTTTATGATTAAAACAAGACTGGTGGGGCTGTTGTCCCACGCAAAAAAGTATATCGTGTATACGATTTTGTGGCAGTGGGCAGCCCTCCTGTCGCAGGTATTGGCAGTCTTTTCTATCGCAGATTTACTGGAACGGGTAGTGTACCGGGCAGTAACCGTACCGATCATTGAGCGGACAATACTGATTTTAGTTCTGGTTGTGGTGATCCGATTTATCTGTGAACGGATGGGAGCAAGGTCTTCCTATCTGGCGTGTGTGGATGTAAAGCGGATTCTGCGTGAAAAGATTTATGAGAAAATGTTAAAGTTGGGAGCTTCCTACAGTGAGCAGGTATCCTCTTCGGAGGTCGTACAGGTGTCAACTGAGGGTGTGGAGCAGTTGGAAACATACTTTGGAAAATATCTTCCACAATTATTTTACAGCCTGATCGCACCACTGACCTTATTTATCATTCTTTGCAGAGTGAGCCTGAAAGCGAGTGTGATCCTGCTGATCTGTGTACCACTGATCCCGATTTCTATCGTGGTGGTACAGAAAGTGGCGAAGAGATTATTAAATAACTATTGGAGCATCTATACTGGACTGGGAGATTCGTTCCTTGAAAATTTACAGGGACTTACCACACTGAAGATTTATCAGGCAGACCAGCAGAAAGCAGATGAGATAGATGTGGAATCCCAGAATTTCCGTAAGATTACGATGAAGGTGCTGACCATGCAGCTCAATTCCACAAGCATGATGGATATTGTTGCCTATGGTGGAGCTGCGATCGGTATGGCAGTCGCGGTGTCCGAATTCTTAAAAGGAAATATCAGTGTAGCAGGAACGTTATGTATTGTTCTGCTTGCCAGCGAGTTTTTCCTGCCACTCAGACTGCTTGGTTCATTCTTCCATATCGCAATGAATGGTATGGCAGCGAGTGATAAGATTTTCAAGATTTTAGATCTGCCGGAACCACAGGCTGGAGAAAAAACACTGCCGGAGGTCGCGTTAGATGTTACATTAAAAGATGTGCACTTTTCTTATGAAGAGGACAGAGAGATTTTAAAAGGAATCAACTTAAATCTTCCGGCAGGAAGTTTTGTATCACTGGTTGGTGAATCCGGATGTGGTAAGAGTACGATTGCCGGAATCCTTGCAGCAAAGAACCGGGGATATAACGGAGAAATTACCATCGGTGGCGTACCGCTTAATGAAGTGAATGAAACCAATCTGATGCAGAGGGTTGTTCTGGTTCGCCATAACAGCTACCTGTTCAAAGGTACAGTAGAAGAAAATCTGAAGATGGCAAAACCGGACGCAACGAAAGAAGAGATGGAAGCTGTCCTTCAGAAAGTGAATCTCTTAGGGTTCTTACAGACACAGGATGGCTTGCAGACACAGTTGCTGGAAAAAGCAAGTAACCTGTCCGGCGGTCAGTGTCAGAGACTGGTGATTGCCAGAGCGTTGCTTCGGACAGACAGTGCGGTTTATATTTTTGATGAAGCCGCATCCAATATCGATGTAGAAAGTGAAGAACTGATCATGAATGTGATTCACGAACTGGCAAAGACAAAGACGGTGCTTCTGATCTCTCACAGACTGGCAAATGTTGTGAAGTCTGACAAGATTTATTTCTTAAAAGACGGAGAAATCAAAGAAAGCGGAAAGCATGACGAACTGATGAGCCAGAATGGTGCGTACAGACATCTGTATGAAAGCCAGATGGCACTGGAAAACTATGGAAAAGGAGGAATGGCATAATGAGTGAAAATACGAATACAACAAAACGCAGAAGTGCCCTCCAGATCATGGGAAGTCTGATTGGTCTGGTAAAACCCCTGCTCCATATCATGCTGGCAGCAATCATCCTTGGAACATTGGGTTATTTATGTGCAATCTTCCTGACGATACTGGCAGGACAGGTTATCATGCATGGTCTTCTGACAGGAGTAGCCGGAATGATTGTTCCGGTGGACAATATGTGGCGGGTATTTACTCCAGTAAAAACGATTATTACAGTCATGATCGTAATTGCAGTGCTTCGTGGAATCCTGCATTATGTGGAACAGTATTGTAATCATTTTATCGCATTTAAGTTGTTGGCAATCATCCGTCACAAAGTGTTTGCGGCACTGAGAAAGCTCTGCCCTGCAAAATTGGAAGGACGGGATAAGGGAAATCTGATCTCGATTATTACAACCGATATCGAATTACTGGAAGTGTTCTATGCACATACCATTTCTCCGATTGCGATTGCAACGCTGACCTCAATTATTATGGTGATTTTTATCGGAAGATATCACTGGTTAGCAGGCGTGCTTGCACTGGCAGCTTATCTGATTGTCGGAGTAGCCATCCCGATGTGGAATGGAAAACGTGGAAGCCAGAAGGGAATGGAATTTCGGACAAACTTCGGAGAACTGAACAGTTTTGTTCTGGATTCTTTACGTGGACTGGACGAGACCATCCAGTACGGACAGGGTGAAAAGAGAAAAGAGCAGATGTCTGAGCATTCCAAAAATCTTGCAGGAATGCAGGAGTCATTAAGCAAAATGGAAGGCTCACAGCGTTCATTTACGAACATGGTTATCCTGCTTGCATCCTTTGGAATGCTGGCACTGACAATCTGGCTGTACGACAAAGGTGCGATGGGATTCGAGGGAATCTTAACCTGTACCATCGCAATGATGGGTTCTTTCGGACCGGTAGTAGCATTATCAAGCCTTTCCAATAACCTGAACCAGACACTGGCAAGTGGTGAGCGTGTTCTTTCACTTCTGGAAGAGACACCGCTTGTGGAAGAAATTCCGGGGGATGTGGAAACTTCCGGTGTAGAGAGCATGGAATATGAATTTAAAGGAGCAGAGGCAGAGAACGTAACATTTGCTTATGGTGAAGAAGTTATTTTAGATAACTATTCACTGAAATTACAGCCGGGTAAAATCACAGGGATTCATGGTGCGAGCGGTTCCGGAAAATCTACACTCTTAAAACTGTTGATGCGGTTCTGGGATGTGCAGGATGGAAGTGTATCGGTAGACGGTACAGATGTCCGCAAGATTCCGACCAAGCATTTGAGAGATATGGAAAGTTATGTCACACAGGAAACGCACCTGTTCCATGATTCCATTGCAAACAACATTGCCATCGCAAAGCCGGGAGCATCCAGAGAAGAGATTATGGAAGCCGCAAAGAAAGCATCTATCCATGATTTCATTATGACACTTCCGAAAGGATATGATACAGAAGTCGGAGAACTGGGTGATACGCTGTCCGGTGGTGAAAAACAGAGAATCGGAATTGCAAGAGCATTTCTCCATGAATGCCCTCTGATCCTGCTCGATGAGCCTACATCGAACCTCGACTCTTTAAATGAGGGAATTATCTTAAAATCATTGAAAGAATCGGCCAAGAAGAAAACAGTTGTCTTGGTATCCCACAGAGTATCCACAATGAACGTGGCCGATGTAGTATATGAAATGGAGAACGGCAGAATTTCTTAATAAATTCTTAGAACTGATAGGGTATCTCCAGAAACTGCAAATCATGATGCATGCCGGATGGAACATACAATCAGCGAAGAATCTTTCCAGAAGATTCAGGAACTGGTGAAGAAGATAAAAAAGAAGATTCATCAAAGGAACAAATGGAAAAACAATGGCAATGCCATTAAGTCAGTTGTTCGAAGTTTTGTTCGATAGCTCAGTTGTTGTCAAATATCCGATATTTTGAACTCAAAAAGCCAAAAACAGGTATGCCAAAAAGACAGATGCTGTCCATCTGCCAAAAAGAAGGATATTCAGTTGCAGAACTTACCGATATCCAAAATGAATTGCGCTGATTCCACGGAGAGGCCGTTGAAACTGCCGGAACCTGTCTTTCACTGCGTGGACATATTTCATCATCAGCCGGATAATATCGATGTGCCTTCCAGAATCCCTGCGCATGAAGAACTTTCTGGCTGTTTTTAATGCTGAAGAAAAGTCAAGTTCATAGAGATACTTGTTGCTGCCATCCCGTTTCTTTTTCAGGTTTTCTTCTGCCGCTTCGTTTGCGATAAAAATGCCGAAATTGCATTGGAACAATTGGTGCCTGACACAATAAACTTGCAATAGGCTGCTTTTTTCTGTTGAGCAAGAAGTATCTTTTAATTCATATTTAGGTGGTTTGTCAATAGCAATAATATTTAATGCATAATCTGATTTAAGAGTGAATTTCAAATTTTAGATTTTCAATAATCATGGGATAAAAATAACAGGGAGGATTATAGTTTTCGGAATAAAGCCGATATATAATATTAGAAACAATAAATAATAAAGAACGGATTCAGAGAAGGAGGACAAAGGATATGTCAATGAATGTGAATACAACGGGTACTGTTTATGGAAGTTATCAGAATACCTACAAGGCAGGTACAGTAGATAAGAAAAAAGAAACAGCGAAAACAACAGAAAATGATAAGGTCAAGAAAAATGTGACAGAAAGTATAGCCGAAAAAAATCTAAGTAAAGAGGCACAAAAAATGCTTAAAGATATGCGTGGCTCAAGAACAGATATGGACTTTATGGTTGCAGATTTTGAAAATGGTGATAATGCTAAAGATATTTTAGCACAAAGTGATAAAGAGTTTACGGTTATTTTCTCAAAGGAAGAAATGGAGAAGATGGCATCCGATCCCAAATATTATGCTGAAAAGATGCATAGTATTGAAGGTGCTTTGCGTATGTCGGATGAAATCAATGCTCAGTTTGGATTTGAAAGAGCATTTGGTAAGACAAACGGAATAGAAAACAGTGCAGATACTGATACAAAAATAACAAAGTTTGGTATTTCTTTTAATAGTGATGGAACTACAACATTCTTTGCTCAATTAGAAAAAACATCAGCTAGTCAGAAAGAATATCTTGAAAAAATTCAGGAAAAGAAAGCTGCGGAGAAGAAAGAGGCGAAGAAAAAGGAACAATTAAAGCAAATTGAAGTAAAAAAAGCTACTGTTCAAGCAAATTCAAAAGATGAACTTTTGGATAAAATTAAAAATATTGAATGGAATTCTATCAAACCAGAGGATAATAAAATCGGTGGAAGATTTGATTTTTCAATTTAGTATATTTAGATGGGGATGATTACATAAAGTATGGAGATAGATTCATTATGAGAAAACGTTTTTTTTCTATTATTGTATGTGTTGTCATGCTTTTTACAATGAATGTCACAGCTTTTGCGGCAGAAACTCAGGAAAATTATTCGGAGACGGAGAAAACAATGACATTTGAAATAACTCCGACAGCATTAACTTCTGGATCATCACGACATTCTGTTGGAATGTTAAATTCCTTTTTTGGAACAAATGATACAGTGGCAACTTCCGCTCTTGGTTCTTTTACAATCAGCAGCACATCTGTTCCGTCAGGCTCCACAATCAGTAAAATAGTGGTTACATCCACAAAAAGTAGTGGAAGTAGTGGAAACATCGAATTATTTGTTGCTAAAGATGAGGATAATGGAGATGGCACATTTGACAGATATACAGACAGCAAAAGTTGGAATAGTTCTCTTACTTTTGCAGATTTTGGCAATTATAATTTAAGCCCTGTTGGAAATTATTATGTTCAATTTGAATCTACAAGGTATTCAACGGGAACTGTTGCAGCAGCAACATTAAAAAATATTTATGTCACAGTATACTATCATTAAAATTTTATAATCCCCATTCTAAACAAGCAAAGATGTTGTTATTCAGTTAGCAGCATCTTTGCTTTTAATTGTATAATTGATATGACTATTGAGTTAGAATGACATTGATAGCGATAGAAAGCTATATATTACAGAAGCAGACTTTGATAAAAAAGCATTTGAGAGATTATATAAATTGAATATTATATAATCAGAGGTATATAGAACATGCACAGAGACACTATATTTCAATATGAAACAATGGTGCCTGACACAATAAAAACGCATAGCCAAACTTCGCTCGGTATAACTGCCTGATTGTGTCGAAATTCGTATTTTATCAATTATATCTGATAAAACTGGATTTGCGGTATTGAAAATCAGTTATAGCCGTGGTACCATATAGACAGTTTCAGAAGGGAGGCTGGTCTACATGATTAAACGAGAAATTTATATGAGCCGTATCCGTCCTTTTATCGGAAATGAGCTGATAAAGGTTCTGACAGGGATTCGCCGTAGTGGAAAATCTGTCATGCTGAGCCTGATCCAAGAGGAACTTGCCCAAAACGGGGTCCAACCAGAACAGTTTATTTCCCTGAATTTTGAGAACATGAGCAATGCACACCTTTGTACGGCTGTTGCATTGCATGATGAAATCCTTCGCAGAACAAAAGAAATCAGCGGCAAGGTTTATCTGTTCTTCGACGAAATCCAAGAGGTGGCTGATTGGGAAAAATGTATCAACTCTTTCCGGGTGGAGCTGGATTGTGATATATACATTACCGGTTCCAACGCCAAGCTGCTTTCCGGTGAGCTTGCCACTTATCTTGCCGGACGGTATGTGGAGTTCGTGATTTACCCGTTTTCATTCAGAGAGTTTATGGAGCTGTATCACACCGTTTACGAAGGTGCAGACGAAAGACAATGCTTTACAAAATATCTGACGCTGGGAGGAATGCCCTATTTGAGCAACCTTCGCTACGACGATGCCGCCAGTCGTCAGTATTTGCGGGACTTGTTCAACTCCGTAGAGCTGAAAGATATTATCAAGCGAAACAATATCCGTGATGTGGATATGCTGGAGAGAATTATTGCTTATATAACTTCCAACATCGGCACTACCTTTTCTTCCACAGCCATTTCCAAGTATCTGAAAAGTGAAGGGCGCTCCGTTTCACCAGAAACGGTACTGAACTACATCAAAGCCTGCACGGACGCATTCCTGTTTTATCAGGTGAAGCGCCAAGACCTCCAGGGAAAGAAAATCCTGACCGTCAACGAGAAATACTATGTTGCAGATCATGGTGTCCGGGAAGCCGTGTACGGTGGCAACATGAAGGACATTAACCTTGTCCTTGAAAATGTTGTCTACATGGAGCTGCTGCGCCGTGGTTATTCTGTGACTGTTGGGAAAGTCTCTGACAAGGAGATTGACTTCGTATGTGAAGATCATGGGAAAAAGCTGTATGTTCAGGTTTCCTATCTACTTGCCTCGGAGGAAACCATCCAGCGTGAGTTTGGGGCGTTTGCCGGTGTTCGTGACAATTTCCCGAAATACGTTGTAACGATGGACGAACTGGATATGAGCCGAGATGGAATCAAACACCGCAATATTCGTGACTTCCTGCTGGCAGAGGAATGGAACTGAAATGTTCTTCTTTCACCAGAAGATATGCAGAAGTTCTTCCAATGCCGAGAATGAAAAAACAATGGTGCCTGACACAATAAATATTATGATATGTCTGTATTTAACCGCTGTATAGAAACCGGGAATGTTCTCTTAATACTGGAATGTTGGCAGGATGTCCACCCGGCGCTTGTCAGTATCCCAGTGAAATGGGAATACAGCTCGCCGTATGGACTTTTGTATGCTCTGAATCCGCCGGATGATGTTATGCAGTTTGAAAACAATGGTGCCTGACACAATAAATATTGTATAAATGTCAATGCTGTTGTGGTACATGTTGT